>ERZ1673743.2668-NODE-2668-length-15205-cov-4.130033_pt1 | contig 15205 bp, 11 predicted proteins | sample MGYA00580197_ERZ1673743 | MGnify/ENA primary metagenome ERZ1673743 (study PRJEB41218, sample SAMN15661795) | gut metagenome | host: Homo sapiens | place: Canada: London | collected 2015-08-20/2019-03-30 | study: EMG produced TPA metagenomics assembly of... | reverse complement strand
CACGCGCCTATATCTCGGATATGGGGGTGCGCGGGGCGCCAGACTTCACATATTCGGTGGTGGTCATGCCGGTCACGCTCTTGAACTGACGTGCCAGATGGGCGGCCGAGCTGTATCCGGCCCTGTCGGCGATTTCAGCCAGGGTCATCTCGCCGTAACCGAGCAGTTCCTTTACGAACTCCACGCGCTGGGTCATGAAATATTTCTCGACGGTGCGCCCCTGTGTGGCCGAGAAGGCCCGTGAAATGGCGCTGTAATCCACGCCGAGGTGATCCTCAAGGCAGGCCGAGAGGTTATAGTGGCACTCTTCGTGCCTGATATGGTCGAGAATCACATGTTTGGCGCGTTCGGCAAGGGCCGAGTCGCGGTCGGCGATGCGCTCGAACCCTTCCGTCGCGAGAGCCTCGTCAAGTGCCGCCAGCCGGGCGGCGTCAATATCATCCTCGGTCACGGTGGCGCGCCCTAATGAAACCCGTTCGGGAGTCAGGCCGGCCGCGCGCACAGCCTTTTCCACTGCCTCGCAGCAGTGGCGGCAAACCATGTTTCGTATATTTATATCGGTCATTGGCAGGAATGTGATGACAGCTGGTAATGGTGCGTCCGTGTCAGATACGGTCGAGAACGGTGGCGATGAGATCGCGGATGGCGGTCTTGTAGTTGGGTGTGACGTCGTGGCGCATGCGGTTTGCTATAATTGAGCATACCGTCATGGCACGGTGCCCCATCAGGCGTCCCAGACCCTGCAGGGGGGCCGATTCCATCTCGTAGTTGGTGACCTTGCGGCCGTTGTAGCGGAACTCCTCGATGCGGCTGTTGAGGTCGGGGTTGGCCAGAGGCAGACGCAGTTCGCGTCCCTGCGGGCCATAGAAACCGACGGCCGAGATGGTGTTGCCGCGCACCATGTCGTCACGGCCGATCTGGTCTACGAGCGTGGCGTCGGCATCCACCACATAGGGCTTGGCCCATAGCGGGTTCCATCCGGTGTGGTCGCAGAACGCTTTCTCGAAACCGAGGTCGGCCACCTCGTTGCGTCCGGCGTAATAGTTCAGTACGCCGTCGAAACCTATGGCTTTCTCGGCGATTACCGGGGTGCCTACAATCAGTTCGGGCTGTAATGCTCCGGATGTGCCTATGCGCACCATTGTGAGCTGCCGGTGGTCGCCTTTTACCTCGCGCGTGTTGAAATCAATGTTGGCCAGGGCGTCGAGCTCGTTGATCACGATGTCGATGTTGTCGGGGCCGATGCCGTGCGACAGGCACATGATGGGCTTTCCCTTGTAGGTGCCGCCGATGGTGTGGAACTCGCGCGACGACACCTCGAATGTGCGTGTGTCGAAATGTTCGGCCACGATATTCACGCGTGCCGGGTCGCCGACCAGGATTATGCGGTCAGTGAGCTGTTCGGGGCGCAGGTGCAGGTGAAACACCGAACCGTCGGGGTTTATTATAAGTTCTGAGGGTGCTATGATTTTCTTTTCCATGGAATGATATGTATGTTGGCCGACGGGGAGAGTCCGGCGGCATGATGATGTGTCGTATTTATTATCTAACGCTGCACAGGCGGTAGCGGTTCCCGGGCAGGGCCGATAAGAGCCCGTCGAACTCCATTTCTATCAGGAGCGCCAGCAATTGGCCGGTGGGCATCCCCAGGTCTGTGGCCATGCGGTCGGCGGTCTGCTCGCCGCCGTGCTGCCTCAGATAAGCCGCTATCGTGGCCGCGGGCCCCTGTGGCTCGTTGTCGAACAGGCCGGGCTGGGGGAGTGGGGTGTCTTTACCGTGCCACCTCATGGCACTGATGATGTCGGCGGCGCCGGTAGTCAGGCGCGCCGTTCCTTCGGCGATGAGCATGTTGCAGCCCCCGCTGTAGGTGTCGCCAAGGCGCCCCGGCACGGCAAACACCTCGCGCCCGGCGCGTCGGGCGTACCGGGCCGTGTGCAGTGCGCCTCCGTGGTCGGCCGCCGATTCGGCCACGATCACACAGTCGCTTATGCCGGCGATGATCTTGTTGCGGGCCAGGAAATTGCCGCGGAACATGCGCGTACCTGCCTGATACTGGCTTATCAGCGCGCCGCCGTCGGCCATCATGCGTTCGGCAAGGTGGCGGTTCTGCGACGGGTAGAGCGTGTCGAGTCCATGTGCGAGCACCCCCACGGTGGGTACCCCGGCCTCTAAGGCGGCGCGGTGTGCCATCGAGTCACACCCGATGGCCAGTCCGCTCACTATGAGCAGGCTGTCGAGCCTCTCGGCGAGATCCTTCACGATGCGGTTAATGACCTCTGACGCATAGACTGTGGCCGACCTCGTTCCCACTATGGCCACGACATGGCGCCGGTTCAGGTCGGTATCGCCGCGCATATACAGCGCCGCTGTCACGCCGGCCTGTGTCAGACGGCGCGGGTAGCGGCTGTCTGACACCTCGACGGTCTGTATGTCGTAGATTCGTGTGCGCATCGGTGCAGGGGGGTGGAAAGAGTCGGCCGTTCAGTCAATCACTCCGGCGAATATCTCCGCCAGAGTTTCGCCGCGTGTCAGCCGTCCGTTTTCAAGCGCCACGACAGAAACCTTGGCCTTTACGACCGGTTTGCCCGCGGCGTTGAAGATATCCTGATGAAACAGGAACCGCGGGCCGCGGCGCTCAAGCCACAGACAGCTCCTGAACTTCTCGGCCAGATGCAGAGGGGTCAGATAGTCTATCTCGATGCGGCTCACGACCGGGTCTATACCCTGTTTCTGCATTCCGGCGAACGAGATGCCCGCCTGCTCGCAGAATTCGTGGCGGGTGTGCTCAAGATAGTGCAGATAGTTGGCGTTGTTGACTATGCCTTGTGAATCAATCTCATAGTCACGCACTTTCATCTCAAGCTCATATATGTAGCTGTGGATTTCTTCTGTCATAACGGCTTTTGTCTACACCAAAGTTAGCCCATTTGCCTCGGATTTCAAAACAAAATCGTAAATTTGCATAATACACGTTTCTGCATCACGTTAGAAATACATCAATTACATTATATGAAAAAGTATCTTATGGCCATTGCGGCCGCATCAACGCTTATGACACATGCTCAGACGGCGCCCCAGACCGGGACGTCAACCCCGGGCGCTGTGTTTGAGAGTGTTTTCGCGACAACTCACAACACCCCGCCATTCTCTAAGATCACAAACGCAGACTATGAGCCGGCTATCGACAACGGCATCAGGAAAGGTCTGGCCGACATCGACGCCATCACCTCTAACCCCGAGGCTCCGACATTCGAGAACACCATCGTGGCCCTCGAACGCGCCGGGCAGGATCTCGACCGCGTGACGAATGTATTCTTCAATCTTCTTGAGGCTGACTCTGACCCCGAGATGATGGATATTTCCATGCGCGTGACCCCGAAACTTTCTGACTACGGCACCTCTATCATCCTCAATGAGAAACTATGGGAGCGCGTGAAAGCCGTATATGACAACCGCGACAAGCTCACCCTCACGCCCGAGCAAAAGACCCTGCTGCAGAAGACCTACGACTCGTTCGCCCTCTCGGGCGCAGACCTCAAGGGTGCCGACCGCGAGACATTCCGCCGTCTGTCGTCGGAGCTTTCAGAGCAGACCACCATCTTCGGCCAGAACGTGCTCAAAGAGCTCAACACCTATGAGTTCTGGCTGACGAAAGATGACCTGGCCGGCCTCCCCGAAGGGATTGTCACCGAGGCTGCCGAACTTGCCGCCGATAAGGGTCGCAAAGGTGAGTATCTGTTCACCCTGGCGCAGCCCACCTACATGGCGTTCATGAAATATTCGCAGCGCCCCGACCTGCGCGAAAAACTTTACCGCCTCTACTCGTCTCGCAACACCAAAGGTGAGTTCTCTAACCTGCCGGTAATGCAGAAGATCGCCTCTCTGCGTCTGCAGATCGCCAATCTGCTCGGCGCCGAGACATACGCCGAGCACTCGCTGAAACGCACCATGGCGCGCACACCCGAGAATGTCTACAAGCTCCTTGACCAGCTACGCGACGCTTACCGCCCGGCACTCGACCGCGAGATGGCCGAGCTGACCGCATACGCATCCGAGGTGGAGGGAAAACCGGTGACCCTCAATCCGTGGGATTACTCGTATTACGCCAATCTGCTCAAGAACGCCCGCTATTCATACGATGAAGAGGCTCTGCGCCCCTATTTCGAGCTTGACAACGTGATCAACGGTGTGTTCGGTCTGGCCACAAAGCTCTACGGCCTCACATTCACGCCCAACACCACCATCGAGCCTTATCACCCCGATGTGCGTGCGTTTGACGTGAGCGATGCCGACGGCAAGTTCATCGGCGTGATCTACACCGATTTCTTCCCCCGTGAGTCGAAACGTCCCGGCGCCTGGATGACCGAGTTCCGTACCCAGCACCACGATGCCGACGGCAAGGATGTGCGCCCCCAGGTGTCGATCGTGATGAACTTCACCAAGCCCACGACCGACCGTCCGTCACTGCTCACACCATACGAGGTAGAGACATTCCTCCATGAGTTCGGCCACGCTCTGCACGGTCTGCTGTCGCAGTGCGAGTATTCGTCGACCGCGGGCACCAACGTCTACCGTGACTTTGTCGAGCTCCCCTCGCAGTTCAACGAGAACTATCTTACCGAGCCTGAATTCCTCAAGACCTTCGCCACGCATTACCAGACAGGCGAGCCCATTCCCGCCGAGCTTATCGACAAGATTGTGAAATCGTCGCAGTTCGGGGCCGCATACGCATGCATGCGTCAGCTGGCGTTCGGCTACAACGATATGGCATGGCACACAATCACCGACTCTGCCGCCGTGGCCGACCCCGCCGCCTTCGAGCGTGCCGCCACAGCCGACGTGGCTATCTTCGCTCCGGTCGATGGCACGATGACCTCACCCCAGTTCAGCCATATCTTCGCCGGCGGGTATGCCGCAGGGTATTACTCCTACAAGTGGGCCGAGGTGCTCGACGCCGACGCTTTCGCCAAGTTCAAGGAAGAGGGCATCTTCAATCCCGAGACAGCTGCCGCTTTCCGCCACAATGTGCTTGAGCGCGGCGGCTCGGAGGCTCCTGATGAGCTGTACCGCCGTTTCCGCGGCCAGGATCCCACCATCGACGCCCTTCTGCGCCGCGACGGCATCCTCCCGCCCCTCGACAAGACACCCCTCACAAAGAAAGACTGACACACCGAGAAAAGACCGACATTAGCGCGGTCTGATTTGAAAATTTTCAAGAATATCTGTCGGCATCCCTCCGGGACGTTGACAGATATTTTTATTTACAGAATTAACTTGTAACTTTACATCCGTAGATTCAAAACTAACGGTTATGGAGGAAATGAACCGGATAATAACGAGGGAATATGCGACGCCATGCGGAAGGCTTTTGCTTGGTTCGTTCGGCGACAGGCTGTGTCTTTCCGACTGGCAGAGTGAAAAATATCGCGGGCATGTGAATCACAGGCTGTGCCGGGTTCTCCATGCCATGTTTTCAGAAGGACTATCGGCAGTGATAGAGATGGCCATCGCCCAACTTGACGAATACTTTGCCGGGAAACGGCGGGAATTCGATGTGCCGCTGCTGTTTGCCGGCACCGAGTTCCAGAAAACGGTATGGGATGCCCTCCTCACCATCCCGTTCGGCCAAACTGTGTCATACGGCGAGCTTGCCTGGCATATAGGCATGCCAAAGGCCGTGCGTGCCGTGGCCAACGCCCATGGCGCCAATTCCATATCCATCTTCGCGCCATGTCACCGGGTGATAGGTAGTGACGGCACGCTGACGGGCTACGGCGGTGGCCTGCCGGTTAAAGAATTTCTGCTGAGACTTGAGAAGGCGATATGAAAGCCGTTTCATTTAAACACAACAGCGGCGGGTTCCCTGAAAGGGACCCGCCGCTGTGTGCTAATGGGGGATGTAACTTATGTGACTTATGTAACGTATGTTACTTATGTGACTTATGTTACTTATGTGGGTTGTGGGGAGATCAGCGGATGATCTTGGCGGCTTTGCCGTCGGCATAGCGCACCACATAGATGCCTGCGGGGAGCGATGCAACCGATACGGTCGGGAGCATGCGACCGTCGACGGTATATATGCCTGTTACCTCGTAGGTGGTGTCAGATGCGACTTCGTCGATAGCGGCGATGCCCGAAACCTTGAAGGGAACCTTCAACTCTACGCCGTGGGCGTTGAGGGTGGCGTCGAATTCACCGTCAGAAGCGCCGTCGACTGCAGTGATGGTCAGTTTGGCGTTGTTGAAACGGCCTGTAACCTGTGCGTCGAATCCTTTGCGTACATCGACGGTAATCTCAGAGCCGTCGTAGTAGCTTATGAGGGGGATTTCCACTGTGCGCACGGCGTCGGTAATCTCGGGCAGCACGTCGGTTATCGCGCCGCGTTCGAGGTATGCGTAAGTGCCTCCCAGATTGATGGCGAAGGCACACCACATCTCCTGGCCGTCTTCGTTCGTGAAGTTAGCCACCGGGAAGTTGCTGATGCCTGACTGGCCCGGGCCCGTGATCTCGGCCTGAATGAAACCGAGGCATAGTCCCGAATCGTCGGGAACAGTCTGCATCTCAGGTGCGAAATATTCCACCTTGTCGCTGTTGAACCCTGTTATGCGGATGATATAGGCCGGAGCCCCTGCTGTCGAGATGACCGCCGGAGTATCAAACTCGAAATGGATATTGTAGTAATCCTGCATGCCACCCTCTGAGAATGTCATGTCAGACCCCTTGATTGTACCTGTGGCAATGACCTCATCTTCTATGAAATCCTCGTTGAGTTTTACGATTTCGGCCATGAAGAGGGCATCTGCACCGATCTTGCCTTTTGCAAGCAGCCATGCGCTGTCCACTACCAGAGGTTTCTCTGTAGGGAAGATGTAGTTGAGCAACGAGACGATGCGGCATGACTGGTCAGGACCTGCCTCACCGTTGAAATAGTGGTTCGTCCACCACTCGTTAGCGCGGTTGTTGTAGCCGAAGATGGGGATTGAGGGTTCTCCGAAATCGTAAGGCTCGACGGTGTAGATGTCCATGTCGGCCTGGTCTACATTGAACGGGAGCAGTCCGAGGCGGATGCTGTTCTCGCCCTGGCGTATCATAGGCTGGCCACCGACCTGGAATGCCGATATCTCGGGCGTGTAGGTTGATGTCACGCCCTGAGACTCGGCTCTGAGCAGGGGGAAGTTATAGAGGCTCTTGATCGAGGTAGCCTCTGATTCGAAGTTGGGTGTATAGAGTTCGGCGAACGAGGTTCCGGTTTTGGTCTCAATCTGTGTGGATGTGCCGGGCTGGATGTAGCTCCAGGTATAAGTGGTGCCGTCGCCGGGATTCGCTACCTCAAGACAGAGGTCCTCGAATGCAGGATATACCGCCAGAATATCGTTGGGCATAGTCCAGTTGCTTTCGTATGCGAAACCGGTGTAGAGGGTCGAGACGGGCAGCGTGTATTTGGCACTGGGTGCAGGCATGCCTACACGCACATCGTCGATGGCGACGATATCGCCGTCTTTGCCCACATATCTGAAGGCTATCTTCATATTCTTTCCGGCGTAATCTGCCAGAGAGAATGAGCGCGGATTAAGCCTGTCAGAGACGACGTCGTACATCTCGAGGTATGACATGCCGATATACTGGTCGGCGGCATCCCATATCTTCTGCCATTCGCCCCCGTCAACGCTATAGTAAAGCTGCAGTGTGGCCGAAATCTCCTGCGAGATCCATGTTCCTTCGTTGAAGTTCACATGTTCGCTGTCTATGATGAACAGATATGGTGCGTTGTGTTCCTCGCAGAACGACAGTTCAGCGCCGGCCGGTACAGTGAACTCGGGAGACACGAGCCATTCGTCCTGTTCGACGACATTCCCCATGGGATACATCACTTTTGCAAAATATGAACCGTTGGGGAACGGTGCGTATGTCAGGGCGCCTGTTATCTGCCAGGTGGCTTCCGGGTTGGTAGCGGCGTTTACAGCGCCTTTCGATTCGCGTGTCCAGCCGTCTGGTAGCCAGTTGACATTGTCGGTTGCCGAGGCTTTCCCTTCGAAATCCTCGTAGATGGTCACGCCGGGACTGGCGGCAGCTTTTAACGCCAGCGGGTTAATCGGTGTGCCGGCGTATGCCGCCACAGCCGCGAATCCCATGACAATTGTACAGATTCTTTTCATTGATATAATATTTAAAATTAAAGATGGACTATGACAAAGATAGTCAATATTATAGACATATCAGCCAATTGTAACGGCTGATATGTCACATTTCCGTCATTTTGGTATAAAAAAAGGTGTTTTTGAATTTAGAACGGGGCGGTGCATCGTGAAAACGATGCACCGCCCCGGATAATACGGATTGGGTGGAATGAGCTTATTTCTCTTCGCCGTTAAGAATCTCGAGCATGCGGATTGCCGATGCAGGGATGCGGGTGCCGGGGCCGAAGATGGCGGCTACACCTGCGCGATAGAGAAAGTCATAGTCCTGGGCGGGGATGACACCGCCGGCGGTAACCATGATGTCCTCGCGGCCGAGTTTCTTGAGCTCTTCGATCACCTGGGGGATGAGGGTCTTGTGACCGGCGGCCAGCGATGACACGCCGAGAATATGCACGTCGTTCTCCACAGCCTGGCGGGCGGCCTCGGCAGGGGTCTGGAACAGCGGGCCCATGTCTACGTCAAAGCCGCAGTCGGCATAGCCGGTGGCGACTACCTTGGCGCCGCGGTCGTGACCGTCCTGACCCATCTTGGCGATCATGATACGGGGCTGACGGCCCTCGCGACGGGCAAATTCCTCGACCATCTGCTGGGCGCGGATGAAGTCGGGATCGTTCTTGGTTTCGTTTGAGTACACGCCTGAAATTGTTCTGATTACAGCTTTGTAACGGCCCACGACTTCCTCGCAGGCGTCTGAAATCTCGCCGAGGGTGGCGCGCAGGCCGGCGGCCTTGACAGCGAGGTCGAGCAGGTTGCCTTTCTTGGTGCGCACGCACTCGGTGATGTCGGCAAGCGCTTTCTTCACTGCCTCTTCGTCGCGGTGTGCCTTGAGGTCGTTGAGGCGTTCGATCTGTGAGTTGCGTACCTCGGTGTTGTCGATCTCGAGGATGTCGATGGGATCCTCGTGGTCGAGACGGTATTTGTTGATGCCGACGATGGTCTGGCGTCCGGAGTCGATGCGGGCCTGTGTGCGGGCGGCAGCCTCTTCGATACGCAGTTTGGGCAGACCGGTCTCGATGGCCTTGGCCATGCCGCCGAGTTTCTCGATCTCCTGGATGTGCTCCCAGGCGCGGTGTGCTATCTCGTTGGTCAGCGACTCAACATAGTACGAACCTGCCCAGGGGTCGATCTCCTTGGTGATGTATGTCTCGTTCTGGATGTAGATCTGCGTGTTACGGGCGATGCGGGCCGAGAAGTCGGTGGGCAGCGCGATGGCCTCGTCGAGGGCGTTGGTGTGCAGCGACTGGGTGTGGCCCAGAGCGGCGCCCATGGCCTCGATGCAGGTACGGCCGACGTTGTTGAAGGGATCCTGCTCGGTAAGCGACCAGCCCGATGTCTGCGAGTGTGTGCGCAGTGCCAGCGATTTGGGGTTCTTGGGGTTGAACTGGCTCACGATCTTGGCCCAGAGCATGCGGGCGGCACGCATCTTGGCGATCTCCATGAAGAAGTTCATGCCTATGGCCCAGAAGAAACTCAGACGCGGCGCGAATGCGTCTATGTCCATCCCGGCGTTCACACCCGCGCGCAGGTACTCGAGACCATCGGCCAGAGTGTAGGCCAGCTCGATGTCGCAGGTGGCGCCGGCTTCCTGCATGTGGTAGCCCGAAATCGAGATTGAGTTGAATTTGGGCATGTTCTGCGAGGTGTACTCGAAGATGTCGGCGATGATACGCATCGAGAACTCGGGCGGGTAGATGTAGGTATTGCGCACCATGAACTCCTTGAGGATGTCGTTCTGGATGGTACCTGCCATCTCCTCGAGTTTCGCGCCCTGTTCGAGACCGGCGTTAATGTAGAAGGCGAGTACGGGGAGCACAGCGCCGTTCATGGTCATCGATACCGACATCTTGTTCAGGGGTATGCCGTCGAAGAGCACTTTCATGTCTTCAATCGAGCAGATCGACACGCCGGCTTTGCCGACGTCGCCGACTACGCGCTGATGGTCGGCGTCATAGCCGCGGTGCGTGGCAAGGTCGAAGGCTACCGAAAGACCCTTCTGGCCCGACGCGAGGTTGCGGCGGTAGAAGGCGTTCGACTCGGCGGCAGTAGAGAATCCGGCGTACTGGCGGATTGTCCAGGGGCGGATGGCGTACATGCCGCTGTACGGGCCGCGCAGGAAGGGGGGCAGACCGGCCACATAGTCGAGGTGCTCCATGCCCTCGAGGTCGGCGCGGGTATATACCGGTTTTACGGGGATGAGTTCGGGGGTCATCCATTCCTCGCCGGCAGTTGCCGGAGCCTTGGCCTGGCCAAAAGCGTCGGCGATGATATTCAGGCTTTTAAATTCAGGTTTCATATCTGTTGTCGCAAAGAATGGTTAGTTATTTGAGAAGACGCTCGTTGAACCCGCGCAGGGTCTCGAGCACGTTGCTCTTGACATGGATGAAGTTGTTGATGCCAAGTGCCTTGAGGTCGTCGGTGCAGGCGGGGGCGCCGGCAACCACGAACTCGGCGCGACCGTCAAGCAGACGGAACGCCTCGGGGGCCAGTTCGGCATATTCGTCGTCTGACGAGCAGAGAACCACAATCTCGGCGCCTTTGTCCATTGCGGCCTGGATACCCTCGGCAACAGTGTTGAAACCGATGTTGTCAATAATCTCGTAACCGGCACATCCGAAGAAGTTGGCCGAGAACTGGGCGCGTGCCAGGCGCATTGCCAGGTTGCCGATGGTGAGCATGAACGCTTTCGGGCGGTTGGCGGCGCGCTCGGTCTGCAGGCGCAGCAGCTCGAAGTCAGAACCCATGCGGGCGGTGGCCAGGGCGTGGTCGGGGTTGGCCGCGCATGAGCCGCCACAACCACAGTTTTCACCCTCTTTTGCGTCAGCCACTTCGGCGGCTGCCGACGAGCCTGCCTCGATCTTTTCGGCGGCCATCTCGTTGAAGTTGGGGAACTGGTTTGTGCCGAGCAGAATCTCTTTGCGGCGTGCCATGTCGTCGTGGCGCTTGGCGCACGATGCGTTCACGGCTTTCTGTACCTCGCCAGAGTTGACGCAAGCGAAGAAACCGCCCTTATCGTCGATGTCGAGGAAGAGTTTCCAGGCCTCCTGGGCCAGCGACACTGTCAGTGTCTCCACATAATATGAACCGCCGGCGGGGTCGGCAACCTTGTCGAGGTGGCTCTCCTCCTTGAGCAGGAACTGCTGGTTGCGGGCGATGCGCTCTGAGAATTCATCGGGACGCTTGTAGGGGAGGTCGAACGGTGTGACTGTGATAGAGTCGACACCGGCCAGCGCGGCCGACATTGCCTCGGTCTGCGAGCGCAGAAGGTTCACGTGGGCATCGTAGAGGGTCTGATTGAATCGCGAGGTCGTGGCGTGGCAGGCCATCTTGCATGCGTTGTCAGCGGCGCCGTACTGGCGTGCGATCTGGGCCCAAATCATGCGTGCGGCACGGAATTTGGCCAGCTCCATGAAGTAGTTCGACGACACGCCCATGTTGAACTTGATGCGGGCCGCTACCTCGTCGGCGCTGACACCGGCCTCGGTGAGCAGTGTCATCCACTGTGCACCCCAAGCCAGGGCGTAGCCGAGTTCCTGGAATATATATGCGCCGGCGTTGTTGAACGCGTCGGCATCAACCGAGAGTACCTTGAGGGCAGGCACATCCTTTACTGTATCGATAAGGGCCTTTGCGGTCTCGGCGATGGCGGCGGGATTGATCTCCTTGCCGTGACGGAACGCGGGCTTGAGCGGATTGTAGTCGATAGAGCCGCGGAATGTCTTCTCTGCGCCTTTCTCCTTCAGCACCTCAACGAGCGCTTTGGCCAGGTCGAGGGCGCATTTGGGGCATCCGGTGAAGTTTACTTCCACAGCGGCGAGGTCGATACCGTCAAGCAGGGTGGCCACGGTCTCTTTAGTGGGTTCCTTGACGGTGAAACCGAGCGAGTTCACCCCTTTTTCGAGCACTTCGCGGGCCTTGGCGTTGGCCTCGGCGGGATCGGTATCGAGAATCTCCTGGCGGGTAAGCCAGTGGTTGTTGTCGCGTGTGCCGCGGATGTAGGGGTATTCGCCGGGGAGCGAGTTCAGGGTCTTGAAGTCCTCGATGTCCTTGCGCATGTACATCGGCTGAACATTGAATCCTTCGTTTGTGCGCCATACGAGTTTTTTCTCGAAAGGCACGCCTTTGAGGTCAGCGTCGACCTTAGCCCGCCATGTGTCGTAGTCGATGGACGGGAATTGGGCAAACAGCTTCTCTTTTTTATTATCTGCCATGATAATTTATTGTGTTTGGTTGTTTCTTCATGGTCGGAAACCCGGCGTGGCCGCGGTTCCTATTGGGTAAATCTTGTGTGCAAATATACAAAATCAATAAATTATGCCAAAATAACGCCCGAAAAATCGCGTCTTTCAAGCGATTTTTCGGGCGTTAACTAAAATTTCATGCTCTTAAGCATGTCATGACTCGTTTTTTGCGGTGGCTGTGCGGTGGCGCACGCGCCATTTGCGGCGCACTATGTCACGCGCCGCCAGCAGAAGTCCCTGGAAAAGATAGATCAGCACGAGAATGCCGGCAACGATACCCGTGGCCCTGAAGAAAAAGCCGCGGCTGTCGTCGTTCGCGAGCCGTTCGGTGACTGCCATGGGGTCTTCTTCCGAACCGTCGCCGACGAGCGAGCTGAGCGTGGCTTTTGCAACGACACGCCCGTCATTTACCAGAACGAGCGACATTATGCCGCGGGCGAGTTCCTTGAGTTCGGTGTCTTCAGCCGAATAGCATGGGTAGGAGGCCATTGAGACATCCTTCCACCGCTCTATACCTTTGCGGCCTGTGCCGAGCAACGCCATCATGGCGATGCCGCTGCTGTCGGCGGCGGCATGCAGTTCGTTCAGGAAATAGGTGTAGGAAATGTCGGCTCTCCCGGGTTCCGGAATCACGCATATCAGCAGCTTGCCTTCAGCGGGGAGCACGTCGGCGGTTATGTCATCGCCGTCATCGTCAAGTATGTGCAGCGAATGGCTGGCGGAGGCAGCGGCAGGTTCGATGCGGTCTACATACGTCCAGTCGTCGCCCGGCAGGCTGTAGGCGTCGAATGTCTCGCGGTGTCCGTCTTTCTCGTAAATGAACTTTATGTCGTCGGCCTCGTCGTCGGTCTTTACAAGCTCTTTCCCGGGGGCGAACGGCCTGAAATCGACCATCGGCTGCATGTTGTAGCCCACAAGGCTCACGCCAATAAGGTAAAGGGCTGCGATGACCTCCACGAGCCACTGTATCGGGGCTCTGAACACGGGCTTGCCCACTGCGGGGCCTTTGACGATAAGGAACACCAGCGCGGCGGTAATGAATATATTCTTCACGAACGTGGCCGTGTTCGAGATTACCCAGAAGTCGCCGAAACAACCACAGTCGCTCACCGGATTTGCTATGGCGATATATGCGGTGAGCGGGAGCATGACAGCCTGCATGACGGTGAGCGCCCAGGGAGCTACACGACGGCAGCATCCGGTGGCAAGCACCAGCCCGAAGATGAACTCGTACAGGCACACCAGCACCGCGCCGGTAAGCACTATCGAGCGCGGTATGGCCATGCCGAACGCCGCGAGATAATCTTCGAGCTTGAAGACGTATCCCCACGGGTCGATGGCCTTCACCAGCCCCGACATTACGAACAGTCCGCCCACGGCCACGCGCAGTATCCACACGGCCACGCGGGTGCTAAGGCGCCGTTCTGCGGCGGTGTTATTCGCCGAGTTTGATGAGTGCGAAGACTGCATAGTTGATCATGTCGCGGTAATTTGCCTCGACACCCTCAGAGACTTTGGCCACGCCGTTGTGGTCCTCGATCTCTTTGGTGCGCATTATCTTCATCAGTATCAGGTCGGTGAACGAGCTGACACGCATCTTGCGCCAGGCCTCGTCATAGTCGTGGTTCTTGTCAATCATCAGGCGCCGGGTGGAGTCAATCTCCTCGTCATAGAGGCGCAGCGCCTCTCCCGGCGAAATGTCTTTTGTCGAGGCGAATCCCAGGCGGCACTGTATCAGCGCCACGATGCCGTAGTTTACAATGGCTATGAACCCGTCGGTGATGTTCTCGTCGGTTACGCGGGCCGTGGCCCCGTTCTCGAGGGTGCGGATGCGGTCGGCCTTGATGAGAATCTGGTCTGTCACGGCCGAGGGGCGCATAAGGCGCCATGACGCGCCGTAATCCTTGAGTTTGGCCTCGAATAACCGGCGGCATCTGCCGGTGGCCTCGTTGAACTGCTCTATTGTTGATGACATATTGCTTTTCTGATATATGGTTGGTGTGCTGTCGGATAGGGAAGGTCAGTCTTTCGGTGCTCCGGCCAGTGCTGTCAGGCGCGGCGCATCCACAAGGTATTTCACCGTGGCCTCGCGGATAATGGCGGGTGTCATGGCGGTGGCGGCCTCGACCTGACGGGTGTAGCTGTCACCGGTCACGCCCAGGGCATCGAGATTGATGTGGAAGTCGAGCATCGAGAAAGGGGAGTCGAGCACCGACGCAAGCGATGACAGCAGCAGGCGCCGTATGCCTGTAATCTCCTCGTCGGGCATCAGTGTGTCGGCGAGGCGGGAGATTTCGGTCTCGGTCTCGCGCAGCACATCGTTAACATGGCTGTTGTCGGTCTGGCACTCGATGTTTATGAATGTGCCTTCGAGCCGCGGAGTGGGGAAGGCCGAGATTCCGTAAGTGTACCCCTTGTCCTCTCGAATGTTGGCCATAAGGCGCGACCCGAAATATCCGCCGAGCGCTATGGTGGCCAGACGCATGTTTTCGTAGTCGGGAGCGGTACGCGGCAGGCTGGGGATGGCGATGCGGATGGCTGTCTGCATCGAGTCGGGCATCAGGCGCAGGCTCCGGTCGCCGGCGGGATTGTATTCGGGTGCAATCACGCGGTGGGATATTCCGTTTCCGGCAGTATAATCTGTCTGTCCGAAACAGTTCTCCACAAGTCCGAGCAGTTCGTCAGTAATCTGTCCGGCAAGATAAATGGTAGGGGGCGTGCCCAGGAAAGCACGGGCGTGCAGGCGGCGTATGTCGTCGGCGCTGACAG
>ERZ1673743.2647-NODE-2647-length-15273-cov-4.586542_pt1 | contig 15273 bp, 11 predicted proteins | sample MGYA00580197_ERZ1673743 | MGnify/ENA primary metagenome ERZ1673743 (study PRJEB41218, sample SAMN15661795) | gut metagenome | host: Homo sapiens | place: Canada: London | collected 2015-08-20/2019-03-30 | study: EMG produced TPA metagenomics assembly of... | reverse complement strand
GGCGCTCTCGGAGGGGGCCAGGGGTCATCGTCCGACACAAACAGCCAGAGCCAGGGCAGCGGCTCATCCCTGCTTTCAGGCCTGTCGGGACTGCTGAACGGCCTCACCTCCACCGACAGACTTACCGTGGCTGACCTCGTGGGCGAATGGAAATACTCGCAGCCTGCCGTCACATTCCAGAGCGACAACCTGCTGCAGAAAGCCGGTGGCGCAGCAGCCTCGGGCATGATCAACAGCAAGATCGCACCCTACTACGAAAAGGTTGGCATGAACAATCTTGAGGTCACATTCTCGGCCGACAGCACATTTGTGTTCAAGCTCCCCCGCATCACGGCCACCGGCACATATTCGGTGGCACCTGAAGGCTCGACCGGCAACTTCGTGTTCTCGTTCAAGGCCCTGGGCAAGATTCCCGTCGGCAACATGAACGCCCAGGTCGAGAAACAGATCAACTCGATGACCATCACCTTCGACGCCTCTAAACTCATAAAGCTTGTCGATGCCGTGGCCAGCATCACCGGCCAGTCGACCCTGAAGACCGTAAGCCAGCTGCTCAACAGCTACGACGGCCTCAACTGCGGTTTCGAGCTGAAGAAAATAAAATGACGCAGACAGAATAAATATCTGCGGCCCGGTTGTTATAGTGACATAACGACATGGCACTTCCGGGCATCACATATACTGACGTGAGACGTCTGTGGCAGCGGTTCATACGCGGTTACAGACGTCTCACGACACGTTTTACGGCACTCATACGCACCGGCTCGGCCGTGCTCGACGTGATTACGTTCCTGGCGTCGGTGGCGTGCCTGACCATCCTGACCCTGCTGTTCGGGTTCGAGCGGTCGGCGCTCGAAGTCAACTCACTCCACCATTGCATGCGTGTGATACAGGGTGTGTTAATCGTCAACATTCTCTACAATCTGTTGCTTGATTTCAGAAACACCGTGCGGCAGACCCGCGTCATAAAATGGATTGTCGAGGGTCTGGTTCTGGTGACTTTGCTGCCGCTGCTTTATCCGCACCCCGAGAATCCGTGGATTCCATGGCTGGAACACATAGCCTACGGACGCCCCCTGCTGTATCTCGCCCTGGGGGCGTATGCGTTCGTCGACTTCAGTTTCGGCATCCTCAAACTGCTCGGGCGCCACACCAACCCGTCGCTTATCCTTGCCGGAAGTTTCTTCGTGCTGGTAATCATCGGCTCACTGCTGCTGATGATGCCGCGCTGCACCGTTGTCCCGATAAATTACATCGACTCGCTGTTTGTCTCCACAAGCGCCGTATGCATCACCGGGCTCACCACACTCGACGTCTCGCAGACATTCACACCTACCGGACTCGTGGTGCTTGCGCTGATGATACAGGTGGGTGGCGTGGGGGTAATCACCTTCACAAGTTTTTTCGCTCTGTTCTTCAGCGGCAACACCTCGATCTACAGCCAGCTGATGGTCAAGGATATGATTTACTCGAAGACCATCAACTCGCTGTTGCCCACGCTCATCTACATCCTCACGTTCACGCTTGCCATAGAGGCCGTCGGGGCCGCGGCCATTTTCCTGACGGTGCACGGCACCCTCGGCATGAGCGTGCATGACGAGGTGGTATTCTCGGCCTTCCATGCGCTGTCGGCGTTCTGCAACGCAGGTTTCTCGAACGTCGAAGGGGGTCTGTCGAATCCCGCTCTGCTGAAATCGAACCAGATGGTTTATGTCGTGATAGCCATATTGGTCATAGCGGGCGGCATCGGATTCCCCATCCTTGTCAACTTCTACCAGGCCGGGCGCCGGAAATTAAGCATTCTATGGCACCGCGTTACCGGACGCGCCATAAGGGGACGCAAAGCACACCTTCTTGACTTGAATACCCGGATTGTGCTGGTTACCACAGCATGGCTGCTGGCCCTGTCTGCAATGGCGTTCTTTATCTTTGAATATGACAACACCCTGGCCGGCATGTCGCTGTGGGAAAAGACCGCGCAGTCTTTCTTCAATGCCACGGTGCCCCGTTCGTCGGGATTCAGCTCGGTGAACCCGGCACGTTTCCTCGACGTCACGGTGATAATGTTCATACTGCTGATGTGGATCGGGGGCGCCTCGCAGTCAACGGCCGGCGGCATCAAGGTCAACACGTTTGCCGTAATGCTGCTCAACCTCAAAGCCGTGATACTTGGCCGCGACCGTGTGACGGCTCACAACCGCACCATCGCGCGCGGCTCGATACGCATGGCGCACGCCGTAATCAGCCTCTCGATAGTGGCATTCTTCGCTGTGACAATCACCTTAGTGGGGCTTGAGCCGAATCTGCCGGTAAAGGCGCTTGTCTACGAATCGGCGTCGGCGCTGTTCACCGTGGGCACCTCGCTCGGCATCACCTCAGACCTGTCTTCCCCCTCGAAGGGGCTGCTGTGCGTGGCTATGTATTTCGGGCGCGTGGGACTGATCTCGCTCCTTGTCGGCGTTGTCGGACGCCACAACGACCCGCCTGTGGTACTTCCCGACGAAAACATCATAATCAACTGACCCGTTCAACCCTGCAATCAAACGAATTCTTATGCGATACCTGATAATCGGACTCGGAATATACGGCAGCAACCTTGCCCGCGACCTTACCGACCTCGGCCATGAGGTAATCTGCGCCGACCATGACAAAGCCAATGTCGACGCCATAAAGGATTATGTGTCCACGACCTACATAATCGATTCCTGCGACCCGGCATCGCTGGCCGCTCTGCCGCTGAAGAATGTCGACCTTGTAATAGTGGCGATCGGTGAGAATTTCGGCGCAAGCATCAAGACCGTGGCTCTGCTGCGCCAGATGGGGGTCAGGAAAATCTATGCGCGCGCCGTTGACGAACTGCATCAGGCCATTCTCGAGGGACTGGACGTGACACGTATCGTGACTCCGGAGCAACGCGCCGCCCGCGATCTCGTGAACGAGATGGAACTTGACTCGCATGTGGAGAGCCTGCGTGTCGACTCCGACAGCTATGTGGCCACATTCACGGTGCCCGACACGCTTGTCGGGGTGGCTGTAACAGAATTTGCCGATGAGCTCAAGGGGCTGCAACTAATATCGGTGTCGCGGCCGAAAGAGAAGACGAACATACTCGGCATAGCGGCCAAAGACCTCACGACTCTCGACATCGACGGCAATGACAAGGATACAAGAATTGCCGGCGGAGACCATATCACTGTATATGGCACACACCGGCAATTCAAAGCTTTTTTCAGGTCGCTTGGCAACTGAGCCAGCGTTACTTGGCGTCGAACAGTCTCCGCGACAATGCCCGCAGGGCGTCTGTCTTGTCGTCGGCTGAGACCAGGAACGATATGTTTGAGTCGGAGCCGCCATAAGACACCATGCGCACCGGTATGTCGCGCAGGGCGTCGAGCGCCTCGGCCTCATAGCCACGGTTGTGCCAGTCAAGGTCACCTACCACGCAGATAATGGTCATGTTGTCGTCGACCTGCACGGTACCGATTTCTTTCAGCTCATCGATGATATGCTCGAGTTTCAGGGGAGAGTCAACCGTCACGGTAACGCCGACCTCAGAGGTGGCGATCATGTCGATGGGCTTGCGGTAGTTGTCGAAAATCTCGAATACGCGGTGCATGAAATTCGAGGCCGGAATCATGCGCGACGACTTTATCTTTATGGCGATAATGTTGTCTTTTGCGGCCACGGCCTTGATCTCCTTGCGGCGCTCGGTGTGATGGATGAGGGTGCCGCGGGCCGACGGCTCGAGCGTGTTGAGCAGGCGCACCGGTATGTTGTTGACCTTTGCGGGGAGCACGCAGGCCGGATGCAGGATCTTGGCGCCGAAATAGGCCAGTTCGGCCGCCTCGTCGAAATGCAGCTCGGCCACTGGGCTGGTGCCGTCGACATAGCGGGGATCGTTGTTGTGCATTCCGTCGATGTCGGTCCAGATCTCTATCTCGTCGGCGCTTACGGCGGCTCCGACAAGCGATGCCGTAAGGTCTGAGCCTCCGCGCTGCAGGTTGTCGACCTTTCCGAGGTTGTTGCGGCAGATGTACCCCTGGGTTATGTAGAGTTCGGCGCAGGGATTCTCGTCAAGCAGCGCCATAAGCCGGTCGTGGATGTATTCGTTGTCGGCTTCTGAGTTGACGTCGGTACGCATGTAGTCGAGCGCCGGCAGGAATGCGGCGTTCACCCCCTGCTCATGCAGGTAAAGGTACATCAGCGTGGTCGACATCATCTCACCCTGGGCCAGAATCTCCTTCTCGTCATCCTCGTCGAAACGCTCGCGGCACAGGCCGCGGATATGCGAGAATATGCCGCGGATCTCCTCGTCGGCCTCCATGCGGTAGTCAACCGTAGAGAAGAGCAGGGCTATCGTCTGGCAATATTTTTTCTCAAGGGTGTTGATTATATCTTTGGCGCCGTTGATGTTGTGACGCCTGAGGTATCCGGCGATCTCTACCAGCGTGTTTGTAGTGCCTGACATGGCCGAGAGCACCACGATGTTCTGGCCGCGCCCGGTGATGAGCGAGGCCACATGCTTTATTCTGTCTGCGGAGCCCACCGAGGTGCCCCCGAACTTCATTACTTTCATTCTTTACTGCAGTATGTATTACAGCGATTTTTTGTCAGCTCTCGGCTGACTGAGCCTGTGAATCAATGAGCTGTTTGCCCTCGCACCGCATGGTGCGTGCCGGAAATTTCTCAACCAGCGACATATTGTGTGTGGCCATGATGACAGCGGTGCCGTCGGCGGTGCACGACCTCAGCAGATCGAAAATCTGCTGGCCCGTCTCGGGGTCGAGGTTGCCGGTTGGCTCATCGGCCAGTATAAGGCGCGGCTTGTTCAGCAGGGCGCGTGCTATGACGATGCGCTGCTGTTCACCACCCGAAAGCTCGTGCGGCATCTTGTATGACTTATTGGCCATGCCCACCTGGCGCAGGCACGACTCTATGCGGGCCTCCTTCTCATCCTTGTCTTTCCAGCCGGTGGCGTCCAGCACAAACATGAGGTTCTGGTAGACATTACGGTCGGTCAGCAGCTGAAAGTCCTGGAACACGATTCCGATGTCGCGACGCAGCATCGGAATCTCGCGCCGGGCTATGCCGATAAGGTCACGGCCGAGCACGTCGGCACTGCCGCTGAAAAGGGGAATCTCGGCATACATCGACTTCATCAGCGATGATTTGCCCGAGCCGACGCGCCCTATCAGATACACGAATTCGCCGGCATTTACCTGAAATGTGGCATGCTTGAGCACCACGAGCTCCTTTCTGAGCACCTCCACATCCTCATATTTGATAATGCAATCCATTTCTGTCAATTTAACTCACAAAGTTAAGGCTTACATATATGGCATAAAACCGGATATATGTTGTTTTAAACAATTTTAACTCTTTTGAGGCTCCCTGACAGCCACATATTCAAAAAAGTGAGCGCGTAAATTGGTTAATCGGATTTTTAGGCTTAATTTTGCATGCTGAAAAAAATTAAACAAAAAATACATACTATTTTACCATGCAGGTAACACTTGAAAAGACTTCCGATCTGGAAGGCCGCATCAAAGTAGAGGTCACCGAAAACGACTATCTCGACAAAGTAAACAAAGAACTCAAAGAAATAGGCCGTACGCGCCAGATTCCCGGTTTCCGCCCGGGTCATGTGTCACTCGACCAGCTCCGCCGCCGTTTCGGCAAGGATGTGAAGAGCCACGTGCTCAACGAAGAGGTGTTCCGCGCCGTAATCGATTATCTGCGCGAGAACAAGATCGATATCCTCGGCGAGCCCCTTCCCGTAGAAGTGAAGGAAGTCAACCTCAACGACAAAGACTACACCTTTGAATATGAAATCGGTCTCGCCCCCGAGGTAGAGGTCGACCTCACCAAAGATTTCCACGCCCCCTACTATACCATCGAGGTGGCCAAGGATATGGTTGACCAGCAGGACGCCGCTCTGCGCGAGCGTTTCGGCGCACAGGTTCCCGGCGAGGAGGTTACAGAGAAAGCCCTCGTGAAAGGCGCTCTGATGCAGCTCGACGCCGAAGGCAACGTGCGCTCTGACGAAGATGCCATCCAGGTGATCGACGGTATCGTGGCCCCCATGTTCTTCAAGGACAAGGCCGAGGCCGAGAAGTTCACCGGCAAGAAAGTGGGCGACAAGGTTGTCTTCAACCCCTGGAACACATGCGACGGCAACGCCGCCGAACTCGCCTCGATGCTCCACGTCGACAAGGAGAAAGTGGCTGACCTGCATGACAACTTCGAGATGGCCATCTCGGAAATCATCGTGGTGAAACCCGCCGAGCACAACGAGGAGTTCTATAAAGAGGTGTTCGCCGGCGGCAATATCGCCGACGAGGAGGCCTACTACGAGGAACTGAAGAAGATGATCGCCGCCCAGCTCGCCCCCAACAGCGAGATGATGTTCAACCGCGACGTGCAGGACGAGATCGTGAAACAGTTCGGCAACTTCGAGCTCCCCGCCGCCTTCCTGAAGAAATGGCTCGTGGCCCGCGACGAGAAACTCACCCCCGAAACCGTCGACGCCGACTTCGACAAGATGATTCCCGGCATCAAATGGGAGCTTATCGAGGGTTCTATCGCCCGCAAGCATGACATCAAGGTCAACGACGACGACCTGCTCGGCTTTGCAAAAGGCCTCGCCTACAACCAGTTCGCCCAGTACGGCATGACCAACATGGACGACGAGACCCTCACCAGCTACGCCAAAAAGATTCTCGAAGACAAGAACTACGCCCGCCGTATCCACCAGGATGTGGCCAACCGCAAGCTCTTCAACGTCATCAAGGCCCTCATCACCCTTGACGAGAAGACCGTGTCGCTCGACGAGTTCAAGAAACTCGCCAACCCCGACGCAGAATAATACCCCCGCGTACCAACCGCATACCACAGACAGGGAGTCAGCCACAAGGCCGGCTCCCTGCCTTGTTTTCACCCGACGTATAAAGTTCGTGACATCGGCAAACGGGAAGATTTATCGCATGCCCGCAGATTTCTCAAAGATTTTTGCGCTAAATACACTAACTATTGCACGGAATTGCGAAATTTTTACTATCTTTGAATTAGATTTGGCTTACAAGGGGCCGGCTTACGGCCCGAGATTACATAAGCCTTTATTAAAATTTGAAAAACAGAATATCAGATATGACAAACGATTTCCGTAACTATGCCGTCAAGCACCTGGGAATGAACTCCCTGGCACTTGACCAATACACTTCGGCAAGCAACTCGGCCATCCGCTCGAGCTACATCTCGCCGACAATCATCGAGGAGCGCCAGCTCAACGTAGCCCAGATGGACGTATTCTCGCGCCTGATGATGGACCGCATCATCTTCCTCGGCACCGAAGTCAACGACTATACCGCCAACGTAATACAGGCCCAGCTGCTTTACCTTGACCAGGCAGACCCCGGCAAAGATATAAACATCTACATCAACTCGCCCGGCGGATCGGTATATGCCGGTCTGGGCATATACGACACCATGCAGTATGTGTCGAGCGACGTGGCAACCATCTGCACGGGCATCGCCGCCTCCATGGCAGCCGTACTGCTGGTAAGCGGCGCCGAGGGGAAACGTTTCGCCCTCAAGCACTCGCGTGTGATGATACACCAGCCCATGGGCGGCGCCCAGGGTCAGGCATCGGATATCGAGATCACAGCCCGCGAGATCCTCAAGCTCAAACACGAGCTTTACGAGATTATCGCCAACCACTCGGGCCAGCCCATCGAGAAGGTCGAGACCGACTCTGACCGCGACTACTGGATGACCGCCGAAGAGGCCAAAGCCTACGGTATGGTCGACCGCGTGCTCATCAAGGCCAAAGGCTGACGACAACACGGTTTTCCCGGGCGCATGACGACGCTCCGGGAAAACCGCTTTCATATCCACAGGTAACCCCACGGAATCATCCGGGCGGTTGTTTATAGCGGGCGACACACCACATCCCCGCATCCATTACATAGATACAATAATCACCCTCTCAATAGGGAATGGCAAAAAAGAAATACGAAAGCTGTTCGTTCTGCGGACGCCCGGCATCCGAATCCGAGGCACTGATACCCTCGGCCGTCACTCCCGGCATATACCTCTGTGCCGAGTGTGCCGACTCGATTCATGACATACTTGCCGAATACCGCAACCATGACGAGGCCAAGAAAACCGATGCCGTCGAACTCGACAGCATCCCCAAGCCTCAGGAAATCAAGGAATACCTCGACCAGTACGTCATCGGTCAGGAAAGCGCCAAACGCTATCTGTCGGTGGCTGTCTACAACCACTACAAACGTCTGGCCCAGGCGAAAGACGATGATGTCGACATCGAGAAGTCGAATATCGTGCTCGTCGGCCCCACCGGTACAGGCAAGACCCTTCTGGCCAAGACGATTGCCCGTCTGCTCAAGGTTCCGTTCACGATTGTCGACGCCACAGTGCTGACCCAGGCCGGCTATGTGGGCGAGGATATCGAGAGCCTGCTCACCCGTCTGCTGCAGGTGGCCGACTACGACGTGGCCAAAGCCGAAAAAGGCATCGTCTTCATAGACGAGATCGACAAGATAGCCCGCAAGGGGGACAACCCCTCGATTACCCGCGATGTCTCGGGCGAGGGGGTGCAGCAGGGACTGCTGAAACTGCTTGAAGGGTCGGTGGTGAACGTGCCCCCCCAGGGTGGCCGAAAGCACCCCGAACAGCGCATGATTCCCGTCGACACTAAGAACATCCTCTTCATCTGCGGCGGTGCTTTCGACGGCATAGAACGCAAGATAGCCCAGCGCCTCAACACCCATGTGGTGGGTTACGCCACCGACAACAAGCGCCGCCGCGTGACGGCTGACAACGTGCTGAACTATGTGGCGCCCCAGGATCTGAAATCATTCGGCCTGATTCCCGAGATCATAGGCCGCCTGCCCATCCTGACCCATCTCGAACCCCTTGACCGCGACGCCCTGCGCCGCGTGCTCACCGAGCCGAAAAACGCCATCACCCGGCAGTATGAGAAACTGTTCGCCATGGATGGCGTGGAACTCGTCTTCGAGCCCGAGGCACTCGACACCATCGTCGACAAGGCCATAGAGTACAAGCTCGGCGCGCGCGGCCTGCGCGCCATCGTGGAGACCGTGATGATCGACGCCATGTTCGACTCGCCGTCGTCGGGCGTGAAGAAATTCACCGTCACCCCCGACTATGTGGTGCGCAAGCTCCAGGAGTCGCATTACGAACTCAACAGCGAAGCCGCGACCGACGAGAAACTTGCCGACGGCACCGCTGCCGCGGCAAAGACAGCACGCCCTAAAAAGGTTCCGGCAAAAGCCGCCAAGGCCACGACATGACACCCTCCGGGCGGCCGCACAGTGCATCATAAGCGGCGCCCGTGACCCATATACCATCCTCACTCCCCGTTTTTAACCTTTCAACCGACTCCATGACAACCAAGCAGCAATTGTCGGAAGCCCTGAAGAAAAACTTCGGCTTTGACAAATTCAAGGGAAACCAGGAAGCGATCATCCTCTCGCTCATCGAGGGGAATGACGTGTTCGTGCTGATGCCCACAGGTGGCGGCAAATCGCTCTGCTACCAGTTGCCTGCGCTCATCTCCGAGGGAACCGCTGTGGTCATCTCGCCCCTGATCGCCCTTATGAAGAATCAGGTGGACGCGATGCGCAACTTCTCGGCCGACGACGGCGTGGCGCACTTCCTGAACTCGTCGCTCAACCGGGCCGCCATCGACCAGGTAAAGGCCGACGTGCTCTCGGGCAAGACAAAACTGCTGTATGTGGCCCCGGAGTCGCTGACCAAAGAAGACAACATCGAGTTTTTAAAAACGGTTTCCATATCGTTCTATGCCGTCGACGAGGCCCACTGCATCTCTGAGTGGGGGCACGATTTCCGCCCCGAATACCGGCGCATCCGCCCGATAATCAACGAAATCTGCCCGCGACCGGTAATCGCGCTCACCGCCACGGCCACCCCGAAAGTACAGCATGACATCCAGAAGAACCTCGGCATGACCGAGGCTGTGGTGTTCAAGTCATCGTTCAACCGCCCCAACCTCTACTACGAGATCAAGCCCAAGACCGCCAATGTAGACCGCGACATCATACGCTACATCAAGGCCAACGAGGGCAAATCGGGCATCATATACTGCCTGAGCCGCAAGAAAGTGGAGGAACTGGCCGAACTGCTCAAGGTGAACAACATCGCCGCCCTCCCCTATCACGCCGGCATGGACTCGGCCACGCGTTCGGCCAACCAGGACGCCTTCCTGCTTGAGCAGGTCGACGTGATCGTGGCCACGATAGCCTTCGGCATGGGCATCGACAAACCCGACGTGCGTTATGTCGTGCATTACGACATGCCAAAATCGCTCGAAGGATACTATCAGGAAACGGGTCGCGCCGGGCGCGACGGCGGCGAGGGGCAGTGCATCACCTATTACTCGGCCAAAGACATCCGCAAGCTCGAGAAATTCATGCAGGGAAAACCTGTAATCGAGCAGGAAATCGGCCGACAGCTGCTGGCCGACACCGCATCGTATGCCGAGTCATCGGTGTGCCGCCGCAAGACACTGCTGCATTACTTCGGCGAGGAATATAACGTCGACAACTGTGGAAACTGCGACAATTGTTTAAATCCCAAGAAACAAGTGGACGCCAAAGAAGATTTGTTAATGGTGATGGAAGCAGTCACCGCCCTTAAAGAGAAATTCAAAGCCGAACATATCCTCGACGTGCTCCTCGGTCGCGAGACCAACGAGGTAAAATCGTACCATCACGAAGATCTCGAGGTCTTCGGCTCTGCCCAGGGAGGCGACCGCCGCTATCTGGCGGCAGTGATAAAGCAGGCCACCATAGCCGGTTATTTCGACCGCGACATCGAGAACTTCGGCCTGATCAAACTCACGGCTGCCGGAAAGGAATATCTGAAGAAACCGAAACCGTTCAAGATCGTAGAGGATACCGATTTCTCGGAACAGGAAGAGGAGGTCGTGGTAAAGAGCGGCGCCGCATGTGCCGTAGACCCCGAGCTGTACTCAATCCTCAAGGACCTGCGCAAGAAAACGGCAAAGAAATACGGTCTGCCCCCCTATGTGATCTTCCAGGATCCCTCGCTTGAGGCCATGGCCACCACCTACCCCATCACCATGGAGGAGCTGCAGAACATCACCGGAGTGGGCGCCGGCAAGGCGCACCGTTATGGCGAGGATTTCATAAAGGTCATACGCACCCATGTTGAGGAGAACGAAATCGAGCGCCCCGAAGACCTGCGTGTGCGGTCGGTGGCCAACAAGAGCCGCATAAAGATCTCGATTATCCAGGCCATCGACCGCAAGATAGACCTTGACGAGCTGGCCAACTCCAAATGCATGGAGTTCAGCGAACTGCTCGATGAAATCGAGGCCATCGTCTACTCCGGCACGAAAATCAACATCAACTACTTCATAAACGAGGTCATCGACGAAGACCATCAGGAAGACATATTCGAATACTTCAAAGAAGCCGAATCAGACTCCCTGCAGGCCGCTATCGACGAACTCGGCAACGATTACAGCGAGGAAGAGATTCGCCTGATGCGCATCAAGTTCCTCTCTGAACTCGGCAACTGATCCACCGCCCTCGCACACCGTGAAAAGAGAATCGACCATAATCGAGAATGCCCGCATGGCTCTTGTGGCGTATCTGCGCCAGAAGGGAATGCGGCGCACACCCGAAAGGTTCGCCATTCTCGAGAAGGTGTTCGAGACCGACAGCCATTTCTTCGCTGATTCGCTGAGGGATGTACTCGAGGCCGACGGTTACCATGTGAGCCTCTCGACCATCTACGCGTCGCTCCATGTGCTCGTCGACGCCGGACTTGTCACCCAGCACCGGTTCGCCGACCAGCCCACTCAATACGAGCGTGTGGAACCCTCGGCTTCAGGCAGCCACTACCACCTGGTGTGCAGTCTCTGCGGCAAGATACACGAGGTGCACGACGAAGAGAAACTGCGCGAACTCACCGCCGTGCGTCACGCCACCTTCAGGCCCGACTACTGCATGGTCTACGTCTACGGCCACTGCGGCAGCTGCCAGAAACGGCTCAGGAAACTCGAACGCCAGCGGCGCGAGGCCGAGAAAGCCCGGCGCGAGGAACGACGGAGACTCAGTGCCGGCGACGGAAAATGAATAAACTCATCATCAACATACTAAACTGAAAACAGACAAATGAAAGTTGACGTTTTGCTCGGCCTGCAATGGGGCGACGAAGGAAAAGGTAAGGTCGTTGACGTGCTCACGCCGCGCTACGACGCTGTCGCCCGTTTCCAGGGTGGCCCCAACGCCGGACACACACTTGAGTTCGACGGCAAGAAATACGTGTTGCGTTCGATTCCGTCGGGCGTGTTCACCGAGGGGCAGACAAATATCATCGGCAACGGTGTTGTGCTCGACCCCATCCTCTTCCGTGAGGAGGCCGAGGCGCTCGAGGCATCGGGCACGCCGCTGAAAGACCGCTTGAAAATCTCGCGAAAGGCACACCTCATTCTCCCCACCCACCGCCTGCTCGACGCTGCCAAGGAACTTGCCAAAGGGAGCGCCCGCATCGGCACCACAGGCAAGGGTATCGGCCCCACGTACACCGACAAGACGTCGCGCAACGGTCTGCGCGTAGGCGACACCGAGAGCGGTCTCGACACCAAATACGCCGCCCTGCGCGATTCGCACCTGGCACAGCTCAAGGCACTCGGCGCCGACATCGACATGGAGGCACTCGCCCGGCTTGAGACACAGTGGTTCGACGCCGTGCGCTATCTGCAGGAATTCGAGATTGTAGACTCGGAATATATGGTGAACGACCTGCTGTCGCAGGGTAAGAGCGTACTCGCCGAGGGTGCCCAGGGCACGATGCTCGACGTCGACTTCGGCTCATATCCGTTCGTGACATCATCGAACACCGTCTGCGCCGGCGCATGCACCGGTCTGGGCGTTGCTCCCGGGCGTATCGGCAAGGTTTACGGCATTTTCAAGGCATATTGCACCCGCGTAGGCTCGGGTCCTTTCCCCACCGAGCTGTTCGACGAGACCGGCAAGCTTATCCGTGACCGCGGTCACGAATACGGCGCCGTCACCGGCCGAGAACGCCGCTGCGGGTGGATCGACCTGGTTGCCCTTCGCTACGCCATCATGATCAACGGCGTCACCAACCTCATCATGATGAAATCAGACGTGCTCGACACCTTCGACGAAATCAAAGTCTGCGAGGCATACGAAATCAACGGTAAAAAGACCGACCGTTTCCCCTTCGCCGTGGGCGAGGGCGAGCAGGAGGTGAAACCGGTCTACACCACCCTCCCCGGCTGGAAAACAGACATGACCGGCATCACCGAGGCCGACAAGCTCCCCGAGGCGTTCAAGAACTACATCACCTACCTTGAGGAGAAACTGGCCACCCCCATCTCCATTGTCTCGGTAGGTCCCGACCGTCTCCAGACCATCGAGCGCTGACTTTATCGGTAACATATAGTATACAGGCGGTGATTCCAAATGGAATCACCGCCTGTTGCCGTTATCTGACAGGTGTCAGCTTAGTTTGTGGATCACGAGGCCTGAGCGGAGTTTAGGCTCGAACCAGGTGGTCTTGGGGGGCATGATGTTGCCGGTATCGGCGATATCCATGAGCTGTTTCATGGAAACGGGATATAGTGCGAGCGCCATGGCCATCTCGCCGGAATCGACGCGGCGCTTGAGCTCGCCAAGCCCGCGGATACCGCCCACGAAGTCGATACGCTTGTCGGAACGCAGGTCGGTGATGCCGAGCAGGTCGCGCAGAATCAGGTCAGACGAGATTGTCACGTCAAGCACCCCGATGGGGTCGGCATCGTCATAGCGGCCGGGACGTGCGGTAAGCGAGCGCCAATGGCCGTCGGGCAAATAGAGCGCGAAGTTGTGCAGTCCGGTGGGATGATATATTTCCTCGCCCTTGTCCTCGACGACAAAGTCTTTTTCAAGGCGTGCCAGGAACTCGTCGGCGGTCATACCGTTAAGGTCCTTCACGAGGCGGTTGTAGTCGATGATACGCAGGTGCGACGCGGGGAAAGCCACGGCAAGGAAGTAGTTGTACTCCTCATCGCCGGTATGGTCGGGATTCGATTCGGCTTTTTCAAGGCCCACGCGTGCAGCGGCAGCCGAGCGGTGATGGCCGTCGGCGATATAGAGATGCGGCATGGCGGCGAACTCTTCGGTGATGACGCGGGTCATCTCGTCGTCGTCAATCACCCAGAACGTGTGGCCGAAACCGTCGGGAGCCACGAAATCATACTCAGGCTCGGTGGCGGCGACCTTGCGGATAACCTCTTCAAGGCGTTCGTTGTCGGGGAAGGCAAAGAACACCGGCTCGATGTTGGCGTCGTTCACACGCACGTGGCGCATGCGGTCATCCTCCTTGTCGCGGCGGGTAAGCTCATGTTTCTTGATCACGCCGTTCACATAGTCGTGCACGTTGGCGGCGATGACGATGCCGTACTGCGTGCGGCCGTCCATGGTCTGCGCATATATATAATAGTGCTCGCGGTCATCCTGGCGGAGCCAGCCCTGTTTCTGGAAATTGCGGAAGTTCTCGACGGCGCGGCCATATACGCGCTCGTCATGCTCGTCGGTTCCGGGCTCGAAGTCTATCTCGGGCTTTATGATGTGGTAGAGCGAGCGCGGATTCCCCTCGGCCTCGGCGCGGGCCTCTTCAGAATTGAGCACATCATAGGGGCGCGATGCCACCTGCTCGACAAGTTCACGTGGCGGTCTTACACCGCGGAAAGGTTTGACTTTTGCCATAACAATGCTTTCTTTTTGGCTGAGCCCCGCCGATTGCGCTGTCGCTCACGCCGGTCGGCTCAATATTATTGTTTTTATGGTAAATTAAGGTAGTAGTTTCAGGCAAAGATAAACAAAAGAATTATAAAACTGCAAATATCGCCCATGAAAATTCAGAAAAATTAATCATGCCGCACTATCGGCATGAAACCGGCGCAGACAACCGGCGGAGCGCAAAAAAAGACGCAAAAATAATTTAATCAATTTCACTCAGTAAATCAGCGAGATATGCGTCAGAGCGCCCCCAGAGGGGAATTTTTATTAAAAAAATTTGATAAAAACGCTTGCCGGTTTAAAAATTAGTCGTACCTTTGCATCGCAAAAGGGAAACAACCACGGTTGAAACCTAAAGCAAGCGAACATTAAAACAGCAAAATGCGAAAATAGCTCAGTTGGTAGAGCACGACCTTGCCAAGGTCGGGGTCGCGGG
>ERZ1673743.2634-NODE-2634-length-15324-cov-6.864562_pt1 | contig 15324 bp, 14 predicted proteins | sample MGYA00580197_ERZ1673743 | MGnify/ENA primary metagenome ERZ1673743 (study PRJEB41218, sample SAMN15661795) | gut metagenome | host: Homo sapiens | place: Canada: London | collected 2015-08-20/2019-03-30 | study: EMG produced TPA metagenomics assembly of... | reverse complement strand
AAAGAAATGGCGAGGGTAATAAAGCCAGCAGGGAAAATGATTATTATTGATAAAAATAAAGATATGTATGGATATTTCGAGATTGAAGATTGGGAACAGTGGTTTGACAAGGACGAGTTAAGAGAAATAATGCTTAGATATTGTACAGATGTAAATTATATTCCTGATCTCAATTATGATAATCAGGATGCAAATGGATTATTTGGCGCATGGATAGGAACAGTTAAATAAGATGAAAGTATTGTCTATATTTGGAACACGCCCGGAAGCAATAAAGATGTGCCCGGTGATAAATGAATTAGAAAGCAGAAAAGGAATATATTCTGTTGTTTGTTTGACCGGACAACATGAGGAAATGCTTGATCAGGTAATGCAGATTTTCGGAATAAAGGCAAAATACAATTTACATATTATGAAGCAAAATCAGACATTATCTATGATTACAACGCAGATTCTTACAAAGATAGATCAAGTATATGAAGATGAAAAGCCAGATCTTGTTTTAGTTCATGGTGACACAAGCAGTTCATTTGCGGGAGCATTAGCTGCCTTTTACCGACGGATACCGGTCGGACATGTAGAAGCTGGTCTTAGGACTTATAATATGAAATCCCCTTATCCAGAAGAGTTTAACAGACAAACCGTAGATTTGATCTCAGATTTATATTTTGCACCGACTAAGAGAGCAAAACAGCAGTTACTCAATGAGAAGAAGGAAGAAACGAAAATATTTATCACAGGTAATACAGTAATAGATGCTTTAAAAACTACAGTGACAGAGAAATATGAAAATCCAGTTTTAAATTGGGCAAAAGACAGTAAATTGCTGTTAGTAACAGCACATAGAAGAGAAAATATTGGACAGCCGATGGAAAAAATGTTTCGAGCTATTGTGAAAATTGCAGATGATTATAAAGATGTAAAAGTGATTTATCCTATTCATAAGAATCCGAAGGTAAGGGAAATTGCCGGAAGAATTTTGGAAGGACATGAGAGAATAAAGTTAATAGAGCCATTAGATGCATATGATTTTCATAATTTTTTGGCAAGATGTTATTTAGTGTTGACAGATAGTGGAGGAGTACAGGAAGAAGCACCGTCACTGGGAAAACCAGTATTGGTTATGCGAGATACAACTGAACGGCCGGAAGGAGTTGAAGCAGGGACACTTGAGCTGGTTGGAACTGATGAAATGATTATTTATAAGGAAGCTGCAAAATTACTGACAGATCAAGAAGCATATCAAAAAATGAGCAGTATTCAGAATCCTTATGGAGATGGACTTGCATCCAAGAGGATCGTGGATATTATCGAAAAATACTCCAAGGAGAAATGAAAATGCCAAAGGTATCAATTGTTTTGCCGACATACAATGGGGAAAAATATATTAGAGAATCAATTGATAGTATTATTAAGCAGACATTCACTGATTGGGAGTTGATTATAGTGAATGATTGTTCCACGGATAATACTCAAAAAATAATTGATTCATATGTAGAAATAGATAGTCGAATTCGTACAATAAAAAACGATATCAATCAAAAATTACCGGAATCGTTAAATATTGGTTTTAGAAAAGCACAAGGTGAGTATTTAACATGGACATCAGATGATAACATCTATTTATCGGACGCATTAGAGATAATGGTCGATTATTTGGAAAAAAATCAAGATAGTGTCTTGATATGTGCGTCTATGAACATGATAGATTCAGATGGAAAATTCTTAATGAGACATTATGATTACACATATGAGGATATGCTATGTGATGATTGTGTTGGAGCATGCTTTATGTACAGACGTTGTGTTTTAAAAGATATAGGTGAATACGATCCAACTAGATTTTTGGTAGAGGATTATGATTATTGGCTTAGAATTTTATTTTATTATGGGAAAATAGATTATATTGATAAAACTCTGTATTTATACAGAGTACATGAAAATAGCCTTACTGGAAAGCGAAAGAAGGATATACATGAGCAATTACTTAGTTTGCAGGAAGACTATGCTATAGAATTAGTTGAGCACTTAAAAACAAAGAAAGATCTGTTATGTAGGGTTTATTATGAATTGTTGTTTGGTGGACATAATAATCAGTTTGTGAAGAATGCTTTTTTAAGAGAAGCGCCAGAAATTGGTCATGAAAGAAAAGGAAATATAGATAGACCAATTATTATATATGGAGCAGGAGATTATGGAAAAAAAGCATATGAAAGGTATGGAGATAAAGTAGTTTTTTTTGCAGATAGAAATGAAAAAATAGTAGGAAAAAAAATTAATGGAATTGAGATACTGTCGGTTGATAGGTTGTCAAAATTACAAAATGAATATGCAATAATGATTGCAGTTTATTCTGCCAATATTTACAGTTGCATAGTGACATTGGAAAAATATGGGGTGAAGAATTATTATATATATCAGCCATAGGAGGATATAAGATATATTGAATGAATGTGATAATAAAAAGAAAACATATACTATTAGTGTTGTGATTCCTGTATATAATGATGCACTATATTTAGAAGAAAGTATAGAGAGTGTTTATGCACAGACAGACAATGAAATTGAAGTGATAGCAGTTGATGATGGCTCCACAGATAATAGCCTTACTGTATTAAAAACGATTCAAAACGAGCATCCATCGCTGATTGTAATTACACAGGAAAATGGTGGACCTGGAGCTGCACGCAATAGAGGATTGCAGGAGGCGACAGGAGAATTTATATATTTTTTAGATGGTGATGATATCATTGAACCTGACTTAGTACGTTTGTGTAGCTGTACAATCATAAAGGAAGCATGTGATGTTGTTGGCTTTGAGGCAGATATATTTGGAAATGTTGAAGGAAGAGATCCTAGACAGTACTGGTATAATTATAGGTGCAAGGACATGGAAAATAAGATTGGAGGAATACAATTTTTCACTAATAATCATAAAAAAATTCCGATGCTGAATGTGCCATTGCTCTTTTGGAAAAGAAAGTTTTTACTTGAGAACAACTTAATGTTTATGGAAAATGTATTATATGAAGATATGGATTTTTATTATCGTATGATAGCAGCGAATCCGCAAATTTTTATGATGCATGTAATTTTATATCATCGTAGATATAGATATAACTCTATAATGACATCTAGCATAAATCAAAAAAATATATATGATAGAATAAAAGTATATATGAAGATAGCAAAAATAGACACTTCGGTACTAAAAAAATTATATTGCCGAGATGTGCTAAAAGAAATAAGAAAAAGTATAGCTGAACTTTATACATTGCGGTTAAATTTTGTACCAGAGCAAAGAAAACAGTTGGTTATTTTACTAAAAGAAATGGAAGGTTTTAATCTGGATTTTTTAGGAATGTGCCAACTTTATTTGTGTTATCAAGACTTGACTGAGGAATGTGTGATATTAAAAAAAAATATAAAAAATAAGATAGAATTTCTGAATGATAAATTGTGGCTATATAAAAAAGGATGCAAGGTAGGTATATACGGAACCGGACTTATAAGTGATATATTTATAAAAGTATATATAGATATTATGGGGGAGTTTGGAGCAGATATTATTTATATAGATACATATGCTAAAACAGGAGAAAGATTATATCAAAATATACCAATTACAAATTATAAAGAAGTAGATTTTAAAAGTATGTCAGCAGTAATTGTAGCATCGGAAATATATGATGATGATATATGTAAAACAATTAGAAATATAGATCGAGATATTCAAATTTATGATTTAACAGAAGATGGTTATTTTACATAAGGGCTTATGATGAGGGATTTAAGGTGAAAAATGAAGATTTAATATCTATAATTATTCCAGTATTCAATGCAGAATATTATATAGGTAATTGCTTGCAGATGCTTAAGCAACAAAGCTATAACTGCTACGAAATTTTATGTGTGGATGATGGATCTACAGATGGCAGTAGTAGGATAATTAAACAATTTGCTGATTGTGACGATCGGATACAATATTATTATCAAGTAAATGAGGGGGCAGGAAGCGCAAGAAATTTCGGAATTAGAAAAGCAGCAGGAGATTATTTGCTGTTTTTGGATGCAGATGATTTATATGAACCGGATATGTTGGAACTAATAATTAAAAATGCAAAAGAAAATGAAGCAGATATAGTTGTGTTTAATGCAGATAAATTTGATTCTCAAACATATAAAAAAGATAAACGTTGGTCAGCGGTGAGTTTCAGACCGTTAAATAAAAATGTAATATCAGCAGAAGAAGCTAAAAAGTATATTTTTAATTTTACAATACCGGCACCATGGAATAAGTTATTTAAAAAAAGTTTTTTGGATGATAAACAGATTTTTTTTCAGGAAATTAGCAGTACGAATGATCTGTTCTTTTCATATGCTGCATTAGGCAATGCAGAAAGAATTTCGATAATGGAAGAAAAATTGCTTCATTATAGGACAAATAATGTATCTAGCATTCAAGGAAATAAAAATAAAAATATATATGATGCATTTGAAGCGTTGATGTATTTAGAGAGATATTTACGAATGAAAGATAAGTATTTGCTATATAAAGAGAGCTATCTCAAAATGGCATGTGGTATTATTGTATATACATTGGCTAGATCTGATAATGATCAGTTTAAAGAAATAATAAGGAATCCAATAATAGCGGGTTATATAAAAAATATGATAAACTCATATGAATTTAATCATATAAATTTACAGGATGAAGTAGTTGTTGTGTATGGAGCAGGGGTGTTGGCGCAGGTATTTATAAGATGCTTAAAAATGATGGTTTTGACAAATCAGAGAATATATGTAGGTGTAAGTGATAAGGTTGAGACTGAATTTGAAATATGTGGTATAAAAGTAAAAACAATAGAGGAACTAACGAAATACCGGAAGAATACCGTTTTTATTTGTGCATCAAATGAAAAATCAAGGAGAGAAATGGAAAAGACAGTTCAAAAATATAAATTTGAAAAAAGTGAGATTTTATCGGACATTACTGTTATAAATATGTTGTTCCATATGTATATTCAAATACTTTAGTGGATATGAGTCTATAAGATATGGTAGGTATATCATGCAAATCAGTGTAATTATTCCCATATACAATGCAAGTAAATATTTAAATAAATGTATAATTAGTGTTTTGAATCAGACCTGGCAGGATTACGAAATTTTATTGATAGATGATGGATCAAGTGATGAATCAGGGAAGATAATTGACAAATGGGGAAGATTTGATTCTAGAATACGATGCATACATAAAGAAAATGGAGGATTAGTTAATACAAGAAAACGGGGAGTATTAGAGGCAAGAGGAGACTATATTTGCTGGGTGGATGCAGATGATTGGGTAGAAAGTACATTTCTAGAAGACTTTATTAAGGAGATATGTAAGTCTGGAGCTGATGCAGTTGCTATGGCATTAGTACAGAATATAGGAACAGAAGAATATGTAGTGAGGAATACTTTAAAAGACGGAGTGTATTTTATAGAAGATATTGTAGAAAAAATACTATATAGTGGGGAGTTTTATGAGTATGGAATAGGTCCGCATCTTGTTACAAAGATGTTTCGAAGAGAAGATCTTTTAGAAACTCAGCTGTTGGTTGATGATAATATACGAGCCGGGGAGGATGCGGCTGTTTCATATCCAACATTATTAAAATGTAGAAAAATATCTGTGTGTAACAAAGCAAATTATCATTATGTGCAACATAGTGGATCAATGACGAAAACAGAAAATGATATGGAATATGAGCGTATTCAAAAATTGGTAACTCATTTGCAAACACAGTTTAAAATAAGAGGAAAATATGAGCTTTTTGAAATGCAATTAAAGATATACAGAAACTATTTGATGTGTCTTAGACAATTTAAAGAATTGAATGATGAAGAGCATATACTAAAACCTTATGGAGGATTACAAGCAGGTTCTAGAGTTGTTATTTATGGAGCGGGAGTATTGGGCCAAAAAATTATGGAGTATGTAAAGTGTGAAGAGAAAATTAGGGTTGTTGCATGGTTGGATAAAAATTACATGAAATATAGAAAAGAAATGCTTGAGGTCAATGAACCGAGATTGCTGAATGACTTAAGAGAACAGTATGATTACATTCTCATAGCCAATATAACACACAGAATAGCAGAAGAAATAAAACATGAATTAATCAATGTATACAATGTAAAAGAAAATAAAATTCTGTGGTTTACAAAAGAATTTCAGGAAGGTGAAATTTAAAGGTGGATATAATTATTTATGGTGCTCAGGGGATAGCACTTGGAGTATATAAATCAATAAAAACATTCTTCCCGGAGAAAGACATTTTATGTTTTCTTGTGACAGAAAAAGGGCAGAACAGTGACTTTTTGAATTCGGTTCCAGTACGGGAATTACAAGAATTTGCTTCAGGATTAACGCAGAAGGAAAAAGAAGAAATAGAGGTTCTGATCAGCACACCTGAGAATGCAATGGATGAAATAGAAAGCAGTTTAAATCAGGCGGGTTTATATCATTCTGTCAGAATAAATTCAGACAGATGGGCTGTTATGATGAAGAATTTCTTCCTGAGAACAGGGGACTATTTGCCATTGGAGGCATATCCGGTTGGGTGCAGGAAGGCAGATCTTTTTGTCTGTAAAATGATTCATTATAAAGATAAACAATTGAAGAAGGTAGTTGTTGATCCGGAATATATGAAGAAATTGCAGGTTGGCGTGTATCATACACCAGGATGTGAAGCAGATTTTTATGATAATGAAGGAGACAATATTTCAGATAAGAATGGAAATTATTCTGAATTGACGGGACTGTATTGGATGTGGAAGAATCAGGTGCAGTTAGACTCTGATAAGGCTGAACATTATTATGGACTTGCACATTATAGAAGACAGCTTCAACTTTCAGAGGATGATATATTAAGGTTACAGGATAATGATATTGATGTTGTATTGCCATATCCGATGCCGTATGAGCCCAGTATTGAAGCGCATCACAATAGATATTTGAAGGATACGGAATGGAATGCAGTACTGGCTGCTTTAAAAGAACTTCATCCAGAGTATGCAGAGGCTTTTCAGGCAATTCTTCAGCAGGAATATCTTTATAATTATAATGTAATTTTGGCGAAGGGAAATGTACTGGATGATTACTGTGGATGGCTGTTTCCAATCTTATTTAAGGTAGAAGAAATAAATGATCCTAGAGGGGAAAAGCCGGCGAACAGATACATTGGGTATATAGGTGAAACGCTAGAAACACTTTATTTTATGTATCACAAAAATGATTTACGGATAGCACATACGGGATGTCAATTTTACATATAAGCTTCTATAGCCAATCCCCCAGCAATTTGCTATACTGATAGATAAGTAACAGGAATCTGAAACATCGTGAACCCGTGATGAATGGAATGATGAGTATATGAATCAGGTAGTCAGTATCGGAAATCAAAGATTTGATAATATTCGTCAGGAAAAGAGTTTTTATATTGACAAGACTGCTTTTATAAAAGAATGGTGGGAGTCCAGAGATCCTGTTACATTGATCATGAGACCAGGACGATTTGGCAAGACATTAAATATGAGCATGCTGAATTGTTTCTTTTCCAACAGATATAAAGGAAGAGGGGATTTGTTTGAAGGACTTTCTATCTGGCAGGAAGAGAAATATAGAAAGCTTCAGGGAAGATTTCCAGTATTATTTTTAAGCTTTGCAGCGGTGAAGGCGGATAATCTCATTGAGGCCAAGCAGCAGCTGAAGGCGCAGCTGGCTTATCTGTATGAAGAGAATCGTTTTTTGCTGGACGGAGACCTTCTCAGTGAGAATGAAAAAGCAGAATATAAGAAGGTAACGATGTATATGGGAGATGCCGAAAGCTCCCTTTGTTTAAATCGACTGTGCCTGTATTTGAATCGTTATTACCAGAAAAAGGTTATACTTTTGCTGGATGAATATGACACGCCGATGCAAGAAGCCTATGTACAGGGATACTGGAAGGAGTTTACAGCATTTGTGCGAAGCCTGTTCAATGCATCCTTTAAGACCAATTCCTGTTTGGAACGGGCGATTATGACAGGGATCACAAGGGTGAGCAAGGAGTCGGTATTTTCAGATCTGAATAATCTGAATGTGGTGACGACTACATCTAGGGAATATGCAGATGCTTTTGGATTTACTGAAAAAGAAGTTTTTGTAGCACTGGATCAGTTTGGCCTTTCCGAAAGAAAACAGGAAGTAAAGACATGGTATGACGGATTTACCTTTGGAGGAAAAAGGGATATTTATAATCCATGGTCTATCACGAACTTTCTGGATAAAAAAGAGTTTCGGCCTTATTGGGCAGCTACCAGTTCCAACAGTCTGATCAGCAAGCTGATTCAGTCAGCAGCGCCGGAGATCAAGGAAGGAATGGAGTTTCTTTTAGAGGGAGAAGAGATTGTAGTGAGCTTTGATGAGCAGATTGTTTTTGATCAGCTGGATCAGAGTAAAAATGCAATCTGGAGTCTTTTGCTTGCAGGAGGCTATTTACGGACAGAAAAGGTAGAGTATCGTGGCATGATGCTGGAGCCATGGTATCATCTGCAGATCACCAATTTGGAAACATTCAGTGCTTTCAGCAGCATGTTTAAGGGATGGTTTGAAAATGCTGCATCTAATTATAATGAATTCGTAGAGGCCTTATTAGCTGGAAGGTTAAAGGAAATGAATGTCTATATGAATGATGTGGCATTGACAACCTTCAGCAGTTTTGACATAGGGAATCATCCGTCAAGGCGGTCACAGCCGGAGCGGTTTTACCATGGCTTTGTACTTGGACTGCTGGTAGAGCTGCGTGACAGGTATCGGGTGTGTTCCAACCGGGAAAGCGGATATGGAAGATATGATGTTATGCTAATTCCGTTGCATGCAAATGATGATGCCATTGTGATAGAGTTTAAGGTAAAAGATCCGGAAGAAGAGGGCTCACTGCAGGATACCGTCAAGGCGGCACTGCAGCAGATCACAGAGAAAAACTATGATGCAGAACTGGAAGCAGCAGGGATTTCGAAAGACAGGATCCGGCACTATGGTTTTGCATTTGAGGGAAAAAGGTTCTGATCAGGGAATAAAGATCAGAGGGTTTGATTTTCAGGGAGGAACAAATGAATTTTGAATTAACAGCATCCATGATGTGCGCAAACTATGGCAATCTGGAGAAGGAAGTCAGAGAACTGGAGCAGGGAGGCATCGATTCCTTTCATATTGATATTATGGATGGACGTTATGTACCCAATTTTGCCATGTCACTGAATGATATGCGGTACATAGCAAGTGCGGCGAAGAAGCCGCTTGACGTTCATCTGATGATTGAACATCCAAATAATCATATTAATTTGTTTTTAAAAAATCTGAGAAAGGGAGATACAGTCTATATTCATCCGGAGGCAGAGTATCACCCTTCTACTACACTTCAAAGTATTATTGATGCCGGGATGATTCCCGGTATTGCGATCAATCCGGGGACAAGTATTGAGACAGTGATGGAGATGCTGCGCATTGTCAAAAAGGTACTTGTCATGTCTGTCAATCCCGGGAATGCAGGTCAGATGTATCTTCCCTATGTTGGAAAGAAAATTACAAAGCTTTTGGCACTGAAAGATGAAATGGACATCCAGATTTTCTGGGATGGTGCCTGTGGTGCGGATAAGATCATAGAATATGCTCCCAAAGGGGTAGATGGCTTTGTCCTTGGAACAACGCTTCTGTTTGGCAGGGATCAGTCTTACGGAGAAACACTGAAAAATATCAGGGAGTTGAAATTCTGAGATGAACATAGCACTTATTTTATCAGGCGGTGTAGGCACGAGGCTTGGAGGAGATATTCCGAAGCAGTACAGGGCGGTAGGCGGTAAGCCCATTATTGCCTATTGTCTGGAAACACTTATGAATCATGAAGAAATTGATGCCATACAGATTGTGGCAGATCCGGTGTGGCAGGGTTTTATATCGGAATCAATGAATGGCTCAGAATGGAAGCAGAAGATGCATGGTTTTTCTCTGCCAGGGGAGAATCGCCAGTTGTCGATCTGGAATGGGTTACAGGATATTTGCAGCTATGCTGGAGAAGAGGATGCAGTGCTGATCCATGATGCAGCAAGACCGTTACTTTCTGCCGGATTGATCCATGATTGCTTACAGGGATTGGAAGGTTATGATGGCGTATTACCGGTACTTCCCATGAAAGATACTGTATATCTGAGTGAAGATGGAAAGGAAATATCGAGTCTTCTTGACCGGAAACAGATCTTTGCTGGACAGGCACCGGAAGTTTTCAGGCTTGGGGCTTACTGCAGAGCTAATCAGGCACTTCTACCGGATCGGATTTTGACCATCAATGGTTCGACAGAGGTGGCGGTGATGGCAGGTATGAAAGTGCATATGATTTCCGGGGATGAGCGAAATTTCAAGATTACAACTGCGGAGGATTTGCAGCGGTTTGAGAGGCTAGTGACTGCTTAAGAGCAGCTTTTTCCTTTTTCACAGCTTTAAACTCAGCGCCCTGCTGTTCAAATTTCCTTTGAATGCCATGCATCCTGCGGTAATAGTCTTCTCTGGCTTCACATTGTAAACGGATCTCTTCTTCCTGTGTCAATTTGTAAACGGTTTCAGATGCTTCTTGGAGATATTCATTCTTTTGAGCTAACATATGTAATTCCTCCCAGGTTTTGGCTTTGAAAAGTGCTGCCCAATAATCAATGTGATACAGCTTGTCACTATAAACAGTATGATTTTCTACATTTAAAAGTCCGTATGTAGAATAGAATTCTGGATGGTCAGGGAAAATATTGTATTGTGCAATCTGCTATTTTGAAAGAAAAGAAAGGGATATTTTTAAATGAAAGCATACGTATTGAATAGAATAGGCCGTCTTGACCTGATGGATGTACCGGAGCCCGTGTTAAAAGATGGAGAAGTGCTGGTAGAGGTCAAAGCAGCCGGGATCTGTGGTTCAGATATTCCCCGGATTTTTGCAAATGGCACTTATCATTTCCCGACGATACCAGGCCATGAGTTTGCGGGAGTGGTATGCAAGGTAAAGGATAAAGAAAATGAGGGGCTGATCGGAAAACGGGTAGGTGTATTTCCGTTGATCCCCTGCAGAACGTGTGCACCCTGCCAGAAAAGACAGTATGAGATGTGTATGCATTATGACTATCTGGGTTCCAGAAGTGATGGTGGATTTGCAGAATATGTGGCAGTGCCTGTCAGGAATCTGATCGAGATCCCGGATGGGATTTCGATGGAAGCAGCAGCTATGCTGGAGCCTGCCAGCGTAGGAATCCATGCTCTGCGGAGAGTTTATGAAGAAGGCATGAATTCAGCAGTTATATTTGGTCCGGGAACGATTGGGCTTCTGATTGCACAGTGGCTGCGGGCTCTTGGTATAGAAAAGATCATTCTGGTGGGAACCGGAGAAGGACAGAAGAAACTTGCCGGAGAGCTTGGTTTTTCTGAGTTTTACAATGGAAAAGAAGTGGATGTAGTGCAGGCAATTCTGGAGAGAACGGCAGGAGAAGGTGTAGATCTGGCAATAGAATGTGCCGGATACAGTGAAGTTCTCGAAGAGTGTCTGGATGTAGTAAAACGTGGGGGAAAGGTACTTACAGTAGGGAATCCCCATGGCGATATAAATCTGAAGCGGGATATTTACTGGAAAATTCTCCGTAAGCAGCTGCAACTGTGCGGTACATGGAATTCTTCTTTTATTCCGGAGGAAAAGGAGGATGACTGGACCAGAACGATCGCTGCCATGGAGCAGGGAATCTTAAGTCCCGAAAAGCAGATCACACACAGACTGTCCTTTGAAGAACTGCACAGAGGACTGGAAATTATGCGTGATAAGAGTGAGTATTATAATAAAGTCATGATCGTGAGGTAAGGGCAGAAAAGGGTTTTAATGAAGTATATCTTATCCCACAGGTATCAGTGTTTTCAGCATTTCCCGGATCCTGTGAGGATAGGTATGGCTGGCAGATACTTTTTCATAGCCATTCCGGGCGATCTGCAGCCGTTCATCATCATGAGCCAGATAATAGGCGCATTTATCAACCAGCTCGTCCATGGAGGAGTAGGCTTCCAGATCTACACCGATTGTAAAGTAATCGGTCAGCTCGCTTTGAAAGTTTGTCATAAGGAAGCCGCCACAGCCAAGGATATCGAAGATACGCAGTGGCAGGCCGGTCTGAATGGGCTTGATAGTCATATTCAGGTTGATTTTGCTCAGGTGAAAAATCTTTGGCATTTCTGTAAGAGTCTGGACACCTCCATGAATATGGACATTATGTAAAGCGGAAGTATCACTTCTGGTGAAGAGATCCACCGGGAAATGATCAGCCAGAAGGTTCAGCGTACGGATCCGTTCCAGGCAGGCGGCCTCCATTCCGATATAGCTGTGTGCTGCCACATAACGGTCAGAGCTGGCAACTGCATTTTGTAACTGATAAAAGGCAGAATCCGCAGTTTTCAGATCATGGATCACAGAATCAGAAAGTGCTGCTTCGATTGGATTGTATCCATAAATTTGCAGGGAGGATTCAATTAGGCCACGAATAAAGCCATCAGTATAGTCTGGCAGAGCAGCTGACAGTGTCTGTAATGGACTTTTTTCATTGTAAAGGGATCCGATGAAAGAAATATCACAGGAATAGCGGTTTTTGTCATTGGAAGAAATCACAGAGATTACCTGATCAAAACGCTGCGTGCAGGATGCCAGAGGCAGATAAAAAATGCAGTCTGGATTATACGGAGCAAACTGTTCATATTGTGCTTTGTCAAATAAAAAAATCCGGTTGGTGTCATGCCTGATAGAGGAAGAAAAAAGCTCCGGTACCGGAGAGTCTACTGTCCAGCACAGATAGGGCACACGATAAATGTGGCAGATATCTGCAATGACAGGGAAAAAATTGATACTGAATACAAAGAGCGGTGGATGGCTCTTTAACAGAGATTCCACAGCAAGGAGACGATCAGTATTAGATATGGATTTATCTGTAATTTCACGTGCTTCTTCGGCTACAGTGAGTCCGGCAGCATGAAATGCGTTGATAATATCCGGCTCACAGATGCTTCCATAACGATAAAATATGATCTCCATTGCTGATCCTTTCTTGCTTCCCTGCACAGGATGTCTGGCATGAACCATGCCCTGATTATTATTTTACTTGGAAGGTGTCTGACTGTAAAGAAATATTACTTCAAAATTGTGCACGTGAAGTGGAAATGTTTGCACTGGGAAAGGCAATCTGATGAAATATAACATTGCAGTATGCAGGGAAGATGATGAAAGATATCCCAATGAACTACGGAATTTAAAAGGAATGCCATCGCTTCTGTATTATAAAGGCAATATAGAAATTATTAATCAGCATAAAAACATTGCAGCGATAGGAAGCAGGACACTTTCGGAGCAGGGAAGTAAACTGGCATATCGGACAGGAATAAAGATAGCAGAGGAAGGGTTCAATCTTGTAAATGGACTGGCGCTTGGCTGTGATACACTTGCATTGAAAGGGGCTCTTTCTGTAAACGGAAAATGTGTGGTGTTTCTTCCTTGCGGGCTGGATCGGATTTTGCCTGCTTCCAATCAGAAATTGGCAGAGGAAATTCTGGAGAAAGGTGGCTGTCTTTTGAGCGAATATCCGGAAAAAACGGCGGTACAGAAATACAGATATGTTGAAAGAGATCGTTTGCAGAGTGGAATCAGCCAGGGAGTGATTGTTATTGAAGCAGAACAGAACAGTGGAACAATGCATACTGCAGATTTTGCCATGCGGCAATATAAAAGGCTGGCCTGCTATGCGTACAGCTTGTTGCAGATGTCATCCGGAAATCAATATCTGGAAAATACCGGAAAAAGCACCGTTTTACATGATGAGACAGGCCTTGCTGCATTTCTTGATAATATAAAACAGTCACAGTCCTATGAACAGATGAAATTACCATTCTGAAACCAATATGATAGTTTCGGCATAATAGTGAAAAAGCAGGGTTACTCCCTGCTTTTTGCCTCCAGTTCTTTTTTCAGGGCTGCTATCTGCTGCTTCAGTTCCGCAATTTCAGCGTCTGACTGAATTTTCTCTGCCTTATAATGTTCAAACTTCTCCTGAATGCCCTTCATTCGCCGATAGTAATCTTCTCTGGCCTGGCACTGCAGGCGGACTTTTTCCTCCTGTGTCAGATGGTAGACAGTTTCGGAAGCTTCTTTTAAGTATTCGTTGTTCTGAGAAAGCATATGTAATTCCTCCCAGGTTCTGGCTTTGAAGAGGGAAGCCCAGAAGTCGATATGACAGGCTTTATCCTCATCGGTTGCTAAATGGATTTGTGTTAAGTCTAACACAGAAAGCTGCAGTTTGTCACTATAAATAGTATGATTTTTTACATTCAGAAGTTTATAGGTAGCATAAAATTCCGGGTGATCCGGAAACAGAGTGAAATTCAGAAGACCGATCTGGATGGCAGGTTTTACCGATTCATAGCTCTGACCTGCAGAAAGCTGGTCAAACTCCCGGCAGAGATAGCTTAAGGAGCGTTCCGGCCAGTTATGTTCATTGATGACCTGCATTTCCAGGTTGATCAGGGTATTCTGGTTCAGGTCTACCCGGATATCCAGAAAAAAGGTTTTGTCGTTAATGGACTCGCCAAGGATAATGGGATTGGTGATTTCCACAGAAGAAATTTCTGATGGCGAAAGGTGGAGCAGGGAGGCAATAAGGCCGGTAAGTACCTTATTGTTCTGCTGCAGGAGAGCACGGAACAGGTAATCGTTGGTCATGGGGATGGTGAGCTTGCCATGCTCCGGGAGCTGAATGTTGTTTTGATTGTCAGACATGAAAATAAGATCCTCCTTAGAATGGTGTAAAAAATAATAAGTGAAAATATCCGGTGAAAGACCGGAAGGATGTTCCATCTGGAACATGAGTAAAACGGAAACTATAAAACGGGAAAGCCGGACGGCTTTCGAAAGTAGATGAACTGCAGAAGAAACGGAAAACAGTTCTTCTGTGTCGAATGCAGTATATCAGCCGGCCCTGTTTCGTGCAAGTAGAAAAATTTTGCTGCTATGGGAGGGTAAAACAGGTGATTATGAACTTTTTATACAAGAAGCTGTAGGAAGGAATGCGGAAAGATCAAGATTTTGTATTGTGCAATTTGCCATTTCCCCCTGAATCAGTTATACTTTCCTATAATGATGTCGGGGTCAAAAGCCCCCGACTTTGATACCTACGGATTGCTTCGTGCTACGCACTCCCACAATCCTACCCAATATTCGCATATCGTGGGATTATCAT
>ERZ1673743.2616-NODE-2616-length-15378-cov-20.512628_pt1 | contig 15378 bp, 9 predicted proteins | sample MGYA00580197_ERZ1673743 | MGnify/ENA primary metagenome ERZ1673743 (study PRJEB41218, sample SAMN15661795) | gut metagenome | host: Homo sapiens | place: Canada: London | collected 2015-08-20/2019-03-30 | study: EMG produced TPA metagenomics assembly of... | reverse complement strand
CCGTGGGACATGGGGATCTTGACCGTGTAGTCGCAGGAAGCGATGGTGCCGGCGGCGAGGCCGTCGCCCTCGGTGCCAAGCACGATGGCAAGCTTCGGCTCTTTTGCAAGCTGCTCGTCGTCGATGCTCACCGAGCGGTCACTGAGGGCCATCGCGGCGGTCTTGAAGCCGAGGGAGTGGAGGATGTCCATTCCCTTCTCCGGCCAGTCTGCCGGGGTCTCGCCCAGCTGCCCCCAAGGCACCTGGAACACCGTACCCATGCTGACGCGGACAGCGCGGCGGCAGAGCGGGTCGCAGCAGGAAGGGTTGATGAGGACAGCGTCCATGTTCAGTGCCGCCGCCGAGCGGAAGATGGCGCCCACATTGGTGGAGTCCACGATGCCCTCCAGCACGGCCACTCGGCGGGCGTTTTTGCAGAGCTCTTCCACCGGGCGGGGTGCCGGGCGGCGGAAGGCACAGAGGACGCCCCGGGTCAGCTCAAAGCCGGTGAGCTCTGCCAGCATTTCCCGATCTGCCGTGTACACCGGCGCGTCGCCGCAGCGGCTCAGGATGCCCGCTGCCGGGCCGGTGATCTGCTTGCGCTCCATCAGCAGGGACACGGGCTTGTAGCCTGCGTCCAGCGCCCGGTCGATGACCTTGGGGCTCTCGGCGATGAAGATGCCTTTCTCCGGCTCGAGGCGATTGCGCAGCTGGTTCTGGGTCAGCCGGGCATAAGGGTCCAGCTCCGGCGCGTGGAAATCCGTGATCTCGATGATATTGGGCATACAGAAAGCCCCTCCTTCTCCTGAAAAGCTGTTTTTTGTGTGTTGCGCATAAAACTAGAATATCGCGTTAGCGATATTCTACCACAGTCTGCGCCGCATTGCAAAACAAAGCGCATCCTGCGATACCTGCCCGGAATCGTCATTATCTATAAAAAATATGGCGCAGTTTTTGACAAAACGCCGGTTTTGCGTTATAGTATGGCATGGAATTATTTTCTGGATACAAGGAGGAGCTTTTATGCCATCTCTCAAACCTCACGGACAGATGTCCGAAGCTTTTATCACCGCCCTGTTTCTCTCCGTCTCGGGCGGCTTACAGGATGTTTATACCTATTTATACCGCGGCAAGGTCTTCGCCAACGCCCAGACCGGCAACATCGTGCTGATGGCCGTCAAGCTGTTTGCGGGCGAGTGGGGCGAGGCACTGCGCTACCTGATGCCCCTTTGTGCCTTTGCGCTGGGCATTTTTGTGGCTGAGTTCATCCGCCTCAAGCTCAAGCGGATGCAGTGGCTCCACTGGCGTCAGCTGGTGGTGCTGTTCGAGATCCTGCTGCTCTTCGTCGTGGGCTTTTTGCCGCAGGAGCTGAATCTGCTGGCCAACTCCCTCGTTTCCTTCTCCTGCGCTATGCAGGTACAATCCTTCCGCAAGGTGAACGGCTATGCCTTCGCCAGCACCATGTGCATCGGCAATCTGCGCGGCGGCATGGATTCCCTCTGCGCATGGCTGGTGGGCGGCAACACCAAAGCCTTCGGCAAGGCGCTTCACTACTTCGCTATCATCTTCCTGTTCGCGCTGGGTGCCGGCCTTGGCAGCCTTGCACTGGCCCCCATGGGCAGCCGGGCCATCTGGCTTTCCTGCCTGCTGCTCTTCATCAGCTTCTGCCTGATGTTCCTGAAAGAGGACATTGAGGAGCTGGAAGAATTTGAGCACCTGGAGCACGAGGAAGCCTTCAAAAAATAATTGCGCCGAAGCCTGTCGTATGCTATACTATAAGGTGTTTGTGTGACCCTCCGGCCCGCCGCACCACCGACGTGCCGGAGAGGAAGTTGTAAGATCAGGAAGAGGAGCATTCCATGAAAAAAGGCTTTGACAACGCGAAATATCTTCAGATGCAGTCCCAGCACATCCGGGAGCGCATCGCACAGTTCGACAACAAGCTCTATCTCGAGTTTGGCGGCAAGCTGTTCGACGACTACCACGCCTCCCGCGTGCTGCCGGGTTTTGAGCCAGACTCCAAGCTGCAGATGCTGCTGCAGCTCAAGGAGCAGGCCGAGATCGTCATCGTCATCAGCGCGCAGGACATCATCAGCAGCAAGGTGCGCGGCGACTACGGCATCACCTACGACCTCGACGTTCTCCGCCTCATCGACGCCTTCCAGGGCATGGGCCTGTTCGTGGGCAGCATCTGCGTGACCATGTACACCGCCGCCCCCGAGGTCGAAGCCTTTGAGCACAAGCTGAACAGCGTAGGCGTACGCACCTTCCGCCACTATAAGATCCCCGGCTACCCCAACGACGTGGCCCGCATCGTCAGCGACGAGGGCTACGGCAAGAACGACTACATCGAGACCCAGCGTCCCCTCGTCGTCATCACGGCCCCCGGCCCCGGCAGCGGCAAGATGGCCACCTGCCTGTCCCAGCTCTACCACGAGCACAAGCGGGGCGTCAAGGCCGGTTATGCCAAGTTCGAGACCTTCCCCATCTGGAACCTGCCCCTCAAGCACCCGGTCAACCTCGCCTACGAGGCCGCTACCGCCGACCTGAACGACGTGAACATGATCGACCCCTTCCATCTGGAGGCCTACGGCGTCACTACCGTCAACTACAACCGCGACATCGAGATCTTCCCGGTGGTCAACGCGATGTTCGAGCTCATCGCGGGCAAGAGCCCCTACAAGTCCCCCACGGACATGGGTGTGAACATGGCCGGCAACTGCATCGTGGACGACGAAGCCTGCCGCGAGGCCTCCCGCAACGAGATCATCCGCCGCTACTTCAAGGCCCTCTGCGACCACAAGACCGGCAAGAACGTGGACAGTGAGATCTTCAAGCTGGAGCTGCTGCTGAATCAGGCCGGTCTGGCTGTCGGCGACCGTGCCGTGGAAAAGCAGGCTCACGCCGTGGCCGAGCGCACCGGCGGCGCACCCGCTGCCGCCATCGAGCTGCCGGACGGCACCGTCGTCACCGGCAAGAACGGTCCCCTGCTGGGCGCAGCCTCTTCTGCCCTGCTCAATGCCCTCAAGAAGCTGGCCGGCATCGACCATGAGATCGACCTGGTCTCCGCCCGCGCCATCGAGCCCATCCAGACCCTCAAGACCAACTACCTCGGCAGCCGGAATCCCCGCCTGCACACCGATGAGATCCTGATCGCGCTGTCCAGCTCTGCCGCCGAGAATGAGACGGCTGCTGTCGCTCTGCAGCAGCTCTCCAAGCTCAAGGGCTGCGACATGCACTCCACGGTCATCCTGTCCAGCGTGGATATGGACACCATCAAACGTCTGGGGATGTACCTCACCTGCGAGCCCGCCTATGAGCAGGAAGACCGCAAGTATCACAAGAAATAAGCGCTCCGGCGCATAAGAAAAGCCGCACAGTACAGCGAAAACTGTACCGTGCGGCTTCTTTGTTTCTTCTGTGGTTTCTCAGACGTGAGACAGGCTGGGCGCACCGCCCGCGATCTCCTCGGCGGTCAGGGGCTTCGCCTCGGCAGGAGCGTTCAGACGCTCCTTTGCTACGGCCAGCATCAGTTTGATGCGGTTCTCCTGATTGACCCTGGTGGCGCTGGGGTCGTAGTCGATGGGGGTGATGTTGGCGCTTGGGTACATCGCGCGGATCTTGTTTACCATGCCCTTGCCCACGATGTGGTTCGGCAGGCAGCCAAAAGGCTGTGCGCAGACGATGTTGCCGTAACCGCCCTGTACCAGCTCGATCATCTCAGCCGTCAGCAGCCAGCCCTCGCCCATCTTGGCACCCAGCGAGATGATGCCCTCGGGCTTTTCCACCAGCTCCTTGAAGGGGCCGGGAGCGTAGAACCCGGCGTCGGCCTCGGCCTTGAGCATGGAGCGCTCCACGCTGTCCAGCCAGTTGAGCAGCTGGTCGGTACCCATCTTCATGGCCAGCTTGCCGCCGTAGAGGACATGGTCCTCACCCATGTTGAAAATGCAGTACTGCACGAAGCCCATCAGCCCCGGGAAGTTGACCTCGCAGTCCTGGCTCTCGAGGAACTTCTGCAGGTCGTTGTTGCCCAGCGGGCTGTACTTGACGTAGATCTCGCCCACGACGCCGACTTTGACCTTCGGCACACGGGTGACGGGAATGGATTTGAAGTCCCTTGCGATGAGGGGGAAAGTGTGCTTCATCTCACGGGAGGTGAAACCCTTGCCCGCCAGCAGTACACGGCCCAGACGCTCGACCCAGAGGTCTACCATCTTATCGGCAGCGCCCTTCTCGTTCTCATACGGAGCGACCTGATTGCGCAGGGCGCAGAGCATATCGCCGTAGAACACGCTGGCGATGGCCCGGCGGGCCAGAGGCAGAGTCATCTGGAAACCGCTGTCCTTCTCGAGGCCCGAGAAGTTCAGGCTGGCCACCGGGATGTTCGGATAGCCTGCCTTGACCAGCGCCTTGCGGAGCAGATGGATGTAGTTGGAGGCACGGCAGCCGCCGCCCGTCTGGGTAATGAGCAGGGCCGTGTGCTCGAGGTCGTACTTGCCGCTGTTCAGCGCGTCGAGGAACTGGCCAATGACCAGCAGTGCCGGATAGCAGGTGTCGTTGTGGACATATTTCAGGCCCAGCTGCGCCACAGCGCTGCCGCAGTTGCCAAGGATCTCGCACTTGTAGCCGTCGTAGCGCAGGGCGTATTCCAGCAGGCGGAACTGGGTGATGGCCATGTTGGGGATGAGGATGGTGTGAGTTTTCTTCATCTCCGGGGTGAATTTGGGGTAATTGTATTCCATAGGTTCCTCCTATGTTACTTCTTATCTTCGTCTCGCTCATCCAGCGCGGCGAACAGGCTGCGCAGGCGGATATTGACAGCACCCAGGTTTGTAATTTCGTCAATTTTCAGCTGGGTGTAGAGCTTGCCGCCCTCCTGCAGGATCTCGCGGGTCTCATCGGTGGTGATGGCGTCCACGCCGCAGCCGAAGGACACCAGCTGCACCAGGTCCATATCGTTCTGGGTGGTGCAGTACTTGGCGGCGGCATACAGGCGGCTGTGGTAAGTCCACTGGTTCAGCACGCTGGTGGGGAACTTCTCCACGCGGTTGGAGATGCTGTCCTCGGTGACCACCGCCGCGCCGTGGCGGGTGATGAGGTGGTCGATGCCGTGGTTGATCTCCGGGTCCACATGGTAGGGGCGTCCGGCCAGCACGATGATCCGCCTGCCCTGACGGCGGGCCTCATCAATGATCTCGCTGCCCTTGACCCGGATCTGTGCCATGTGGGCTTCATACTCAGCGTAGGCGGCGTTGGCAGCCTCCTGCACTTCCTTCTCGGAGATGCCGCCGAAATACTTGGGCAGCACATCCTTCGCCATCTTGTGGACGAAATCCTTCGGACGGTGGATGCCGACGTAGTCGTAGATGAACTTCTGGCCTTCCAGCTCGGGGCAGTTGCCGGCGAGGACTTCGGGATAGTAGGCCACGACGGGGCAGTTGTAGTGGTTGTCGCCCAGACCCTCGTCGATGTTGTAGGTCAGACAGGGGTAGAAGATGGCGTCCAGATGCATCTGGGTCAGGGCCTTGATGTGGCCATGGCTGAGCTTGGCCGGGAAGCAGGCGGTGTCGCTGGGGATGGTAGCCTGACCGGCCAGATAGAGGCCGCGGCTGGACACCGGGCTGGTGTGGACGGCAAAGCCCAGCTTGGTCCAGAAGGCGTGCCAGAACGGCAGCAGCTCGTACATATTCAGGCAGAGCGGGATGCCGATGGAGCCGCGCTTACCGGCCACAGGCTTATAGCTGGCCAGAAGCTGCTGCTTGTAGGCGTAGAGGTTGAGGCTGTTGTCCTCGCTCTTGCCGGTGACGGGCTTGTCGCAGCGGTTGCCGGAGATGAACTTGCGGCCATCGGCGAAGGTGTTGACGGTGAGCTGGCAGTGGTTGCCGCAGCCGCCGCACTTGACGCTGACGACTTTCTGGTCGAAGTTCTCCAGCTCTTCCTCGCTCATCATGGCGGAGGTGGTCTGGCCGTTCTTGCGGCACTGGCGCAGACCGAAGAGGGCCGCACCGTAAGCGCCCATCAGACCGGCAATGTCGGGGCGGATGACCTCGACGCCCATCTCCTTCTCGAAGGCGCGGAGGACGGCCTCATTGTAGAACGTACCGCCCTGCACGACGATCTTCCGGCCCAGCTCTTCGGGGCTGGACGCACGGATGACCTTGTACAGCGCGTTCTTGACGACGCTGATGGACAGGCCCGCCGAGATATTCTCGATGGACGCGCCGTCCTTCTGGGCCTGCTTGACCGAGCTGTTCATGAAGACGGTGCAGCGGCTGCCCAGGTCCACGGGGCGGTCGGCGAAGAGGCCGAGAGCCGCGAACTCCTTGACGTCGTAGCCCAGTGCCTGCGCGAAGGTCTGCAAAAAGCTGCCGCAGCCGGAAGAGCAGGCTTCGTTCAGGAAGATGTTGCTGATGGCACCATCCTCGATCTTGAAGCACTTCATGTCCTGACCGCCGATGTCGATGATGAAGTCCACGTCCGGCATGAAGTATTTTGCTGCCGTAAAGTGGGCCACGGTCTCCACAAGGCCGAAGTCGCAGCGGAAGGCGTTCTTGACCAGCTCTTCGCCGTAGCCGGTGGTGGTCACGCTGGCCACCTTGAGGCCGGGGTGCTCTTTATAGAGTTTCAGCAGCTGCTGCCGGATAAGGGGCAGCGGATTGCCGAGGTTCGGCTGATAGTTGGTGTAGAGGATCTGGCTCTGCTCGTCCACGACCACCAGCTTGACGGTGGTGGAGCCGGAGTCGATGCCGATATGCACCGGGCCGCACCGGGCGCCGAACGCCACCCGCGGCACGCTGTGGGACATATGGCGGGCATGGAATGCCTCGTACTCTTCCTTGTTGGCGAAGAGGGGCGGCTCGCTGGCGTAGGTCGCCGTGGCGGCGTACTCATCCAGCGCAGCGGCCACGTCCGAGAGGACGAACTCCTTGTCGGCGTAGAGGGCAGCGCCCAGCGCGACGTAGAGCAGGCTGTTCTCGGGGCAGGTGCCGGTGACGCCCAGTGCCTCGTCGAAGCTCTTGCGCAGCACGGTGCTGAAGGTCAGCGGACCGCCCAGATAGAGGATATTGCCCTGGATGGGGCGTCCCTGTGCCAGACCGGCGATGGTCTGGTTGACCACGGCCTTGTAGATGCTGGCCGCGATGTCCTCGGTCTTTGCGCCCTGATTGATGAGGGGCTGCACGTCGCTCTTGGCGAAAACGCCGCAGCGGGATGCGATGGTGTATGTACGGGTGGCCTGTTCGGCCGCCTTGTTCATCTCATCGGCCCCCATCTTGAGCAGGGTCGCCATCTGGTCGATGAAAGCGCCCGTGCCGCCGGCGCAGCTGCCGTTCATCCGGACTTCGGTGCCGTTGGTCAGGAACAGGATCTTTGCATCCTCACCGCCCAGCTCGATGACGCAGTCCGTCGCAGGGACGAACTTTTTGACCGCCACGCGGGTGGAGAACACCTCCTGCACGAAAGGCACGCCGCAGCTGTCGGCCAGGCCCATGCCGGCGGAGCCGGAGATGCTGAGCAGCGCTTTCCGGCCATGCAGCTGCTCTGCGTCGATGCGGCGCAGCAGCTCCTGCGCCTTTTCCAGAATGTGGCTGTAGTGGCGCTCATACGTCGAATATAAAAGGGTATCGTTTTCATCCAGCACCACGCATTTGATGGTAGTGCTGCCGATGTCAAGACCTACTCTCACAGTTGTTTTTCCTCCTGAAGGACAATGCACTCTCCCTCTGCACACAGGGCTCTCCGGCCCGGGCAGAAGTTGTTTGCTAACGAATCAAATCTCAGACTCGCATACATGGGTATTATAAACCAAATCCGGCTGACAATCAATCATTCGGGATTATTTTACACCTTAAAAACAGTAAAATCACCTTTCAAAGTTAAACATTTTGTTAATTTCGCAAACTTTTCTGTGAATTTCGGGCTGTTTCTACTAAGATTCTTTACCGTCTGTCAATTTTTCTTCTCTCTTCCCTGTCCCGCACACAAAGCAAAGGCATCTGCGCTGCGCCGTCCCGGCCGCATTGCAGATGCCTTTTTGTCTCGTTCAATATCTCCGCAGCAGAAGGATCTCCTGTGCCGCCCGGCTTGCGAACCGCGCTGCGCGGATGTCGTTCTCCTCGTCGGAGTGGAGTTCCATTTCCGGCGGGATGTCCTCGCAGGAGGCCAGCGGGAACACCACCTGCGCCCGGGTGCCGCCGCCCGGCCGGGCCGTCAGCGTCAGCTTCCAGCCTGCACGGCGGCAGATGAGCTTGCAGATGCGGAGACCCAGCTTTGCGCCGCTGAGGAAGCGGCGGTTGTTCTCGATGGGGTCTTCCTCCATCAGGCCGCAGCCGTTGTCTTCTACCCGAAGCGCGACGCCCGTCTTTTTCTGTTTCAGGCTCACCCACACCCTGCCGCCTGCATCGCAGGCCCGCAGCGCGTTGGAGATGAGGTGGAGCAGCAGCTGTTCGGCCTCATCGGGGACGCCCATGACGGCGCAGTGCTCGATGCCCCCGCTCTCCGTCGTCAGCGTTATTTCCAGCGACCGCTGGATGTCCGGGGCCAGACGGCCCGCCTTTTCCAGCAGACCGCACAGGTCCAGAGGCTGCAGCTCGCTCAGCTCTTCATTTTCCAGCTGATAAAGCGTTATGGCATTGCGTACCGTGCGGTCCAGCCGGGCAGACTCTATCTGGATGTCCGAAAGTGCCTGCCGGGTGGGCAGGTCGGCCGACGCCAGCAGATGCATCTGCAGATACTCCCGGTTCTGGTCGATGATGCCAAGGGCATGGAAGCACACATCCCCAAACTCCTCCTGAGGGGAGACTCCTGCTCCATCGTTTCGCCTGCGCATTCTGCTCTACCTCCGCGTCGTGTGGTCAGCACCTCACTGCTGACTCAGTCTACTTTCCAGCGCATAAAGCAGGCGGCCGATGGTCACCTTCCTGCGCTCTAAGCCATACTCTTTTCGAAAATCCCGCCATGTCTGGGTACCGGTCTCGTCCAGCGTCTCCAGCAGCCGCCGGAGGGCGCTGTCCACAGCCGCAACGGTGAGACCGTATTCCTCCGCCACCGGCCCTAATATCTCCTTGCGGATGGCCAGACGGTGGTCGGAGCCCATCATCACCCGAAGCGCACCGGTCAGGTAGCGCTTGTTGGCGTCGCAGGTGCTCACGCCCCAGCTGCGATAGATGCGCTCGCAGCGTTTTTCCAGGCTCTCCGCCGGGCGGTGGGCCGGGGCGCGCAGCTCCTGCAGCATATCTTCCAGTGTGGCCTGACGGATGAGGTAGCATGCATCCTCCTGACTCAGGCTCTCCACTGCCGACTTCTCATTGCGTCCGTCGTCCCGCAGAAGCACCAGAGGCTTGCGGGCAAGGCCGCGTATCCTGGGCAGGAACTGGATGCTGTCCATGTCCTCCAGTCTGCCGCCCAGCACCAGAACGTCCACATCGCCCTGCTCGAGCCGTTCCAGCAGCGTCCGGCTGCTGCGGTAGCCCGTGCAGCGGATGGCCGGGTTGCGCTCCTCGAGATAGCGTGTCCATACCCGCATCTCTCTGGGGTCATAGCTGGCCAGCGCTACGCGCCATATGACGTCCTGTTCCTCATAGCTCACACGACGCGCCTCCCTTCCTGCAGGCGTTCTGCCTGCTCCGCCTGCGGATACCAGCAGGAAATAACATCCTGCCACAGCTCCGGCTGGACCGAATTCTCATACAAAAACTGCAGCAGCCGTCCGCACTCCTCTTCCGGGGCCGGGACCCATGTACGGGCCGTGTCTGCCGGGTCGTCCGGAGCCTTTGTCCGGCTCACGGTCAGCCAGCAGCCCTGTCCCTCCGTCTCCAGAGAACAGGCAAGGGTATACGCCTCCTGATACGGTTCCAGCGTCGAAAATCTCCTCACCAACGGGGTATCCTGTTTCATTCTGCATCCTCCTCGCCCCATCTGTCCGGCCCTTCCACTTATGCCGGACAGACCACTTTATACTATACTGTATAAAATTGTATGGAGCGTCGAAAGGAGTTACAACGACAAATTTGCGTCAGTTTTCGTCGAATTTTGGAACACTGAAGATATTAACATGGATACTGTCTCAAGAATACCATCAACCGCTCCAAAAATCAAGACATATCTGCCGCATCCTCCTGATTTGGGACGCTTTTCCGCGCAGGATGCAGCGCTTTTCCATCCTTCGGCAGAAAACACAGAACTTGGCACCCGTTACGACATAAATTGTTCATATTCTTCTGATAAAATCAAGCAGATACTATGTTTCCCTCTCCGTCCACAAATGCCGGGCGGAATAGGCCAGCAGACACTTCCCCGTTCTGCTGCCGGAAAGGCAGGCCAATGCTTCAGCTTATCAATATCGAAAAGAAATACACCACCGGCGATCTGACACAGGCAGCGCTCAACGGGGTCAGCCTCAACCTGCGCGACAGCGAATTTGTCGCCATCCTCGGCCCCAGCGGCTCGGGCAAGACCACGCTGCTCAACATCATCGGCGGCCTCGACCGCTACGACAGCGGCGAGCTCATCATCAACGGCATCTCCACCCGCCGCTACACCGACCGGGACTGGGACTCCTACCGCAACCACACCGTCGGCTTCGTGTTCCAGAGCTATAACCTCATCCCCCACCAGACCGTCCTCGCCAACGTCGAACTGGCCCTGACCATCTCGGGCGTGTCGGGCGCTGAGCGCCGCCGCCGTGCCGCCGAGGCGCTGCGGCAGGTGGGCCTCGGGGACCAGCTCCACAAGCGCCCCACCGAGATGTCGGGCGGCCAGATGCAGCGCGTGGCCATCGCCCGCGCCCTCGTCAACAACCCCGACATCCTGCTGGCCGACGAGCCCACCGGCGCACTGGACAGCGAGACGAGCATCCAGGTCATGGAGCTGCTGAAGGATGTGGCAAAGGACCGCCTCGTGGTCATGGTCACGCACAACCCCGAACTGGCGGAGCAGTATGCCAACCGCATCGTCCGTCTGCGGGACGGCGCTATCACCGACGATACCCGCCCCTTCGAGCCGGACGACACAAAGCTTGCCCCTCCCATCCATAAGAACATGGGCCGTTCGTCCATGTCGTGGCTCACCTCGCTGGCCCTGAGCTTCAACAACCTGCGCACCAAAAAGGCCCGCACCCTGCTCACAGCCTTCGCGGGCAGCATCGGCATCATCGGCATCGCCCTCATCATCTCGCTGTCCACCGGCGTCAACGCCTATATCGCCGACATGGAGCGCTCCACCCTGAGCGAATACCCGCTGCAGATCCTGAGCAGCGGCGTGGACATCACGAGCTTTCTGTCCTCGGGCAGCAGCGGCGGCACCACAGCCACCGGCCTGCCCACCGACGAGGACGGCAAAAAGGACACCTCCGGCGGCGTGGAGGGAATGGTCTCGGTCCGCCAGCTCATCACCAAGATGGTGTCGGGCCTGACGTCCAACGACCTCACTTCCTTAAAGAAATATCTCGACAGCGATGAGTCCACCATTGCGGATGACGCCACCTCCATCGAGTATTCCTACAGCGTCTCGCCCCAGATCTACCGGCAGGACGCCGACGGCAGTGTGCACCAGGTCAACCCGGACTCCACCCTCTCGATGCTGGGTCTGGGAAGCTCGGGTTCCGGCTCCACCTCCGTCACCAGCAGCCTGATGAACAGCATGGGCAGCAACACCAGCGTTTTCTATCAGCTGCCCGCCAACAGCGACCTTTATAAGTCCCAGTACGAAGTCAAGGCCGGCCGCTGGCCCGAAAAGCCCACCGAATGTGTCGCCGTGCTGAGCAAATACGGCACTGTGACCGACTACGCCCTCTACTCCATGGGTCTGCGGGACTCCGCCGAGCTGGACAAGATGATACAGCAGTTTGCCCAGAACCAGAACGTCGATGTCCCCAGCGACTTCCGCACCTACAGCTACGACGAGCTGATGGGCCTGAAGTTCAAGCTGGTGAACAGCGCCGACACCTACGTCTACGACGACACCTACGGCATCTGGAAGAGCAAGGCCGACGACAAGGACTATATGAAGCAGCTGGTGGAGAACGGCGAGGACATCACCATCGTGGGCATCGTCCAGCCGGACTACACCGCCTCCGCTTCCATGCTCACCTCCGGCATCGCCTACCCCGCCTCCCTGACCGAGAAGGTCATGAAGGACGCTGCCGACAGCGACATCGTGAAGCAGCAGATGGCCGACCCCGCCACCAACGTCCTCACCGGCGAGAGCTTCGGCAAGGCCGAGAGCCTCCGCGACTTCGATTTGACCAGCCTCTTCTCCATCGACACCAACGCCCTCAAGAATGCCTTCTCTTTTGATGCCGATGCCCTCGACTTCGATTTGAACGGTGCCTTCGACCTCAGCAGCGGCAGTTTCGATTTGAGCAGCCTCATCGACTTCTCGGATTTTTCCCTCGACATCGACGAGCTGCCCGACATCGACCTCAGCGATGCCTTTGCAGAGCTGGACCTCTCCGTCTCGCCGGAGGCGCTGCAGAACCTCGTGCAGAAGGTGTTCAAGGACTATAAGAAATATATCATCGGCAACGGCATCCTCAACTTCAAGAAGTGGAGCTTCTCTGCCTACCTCAAGACCGAGCGGTTCCAGAAGCTGATGGCCGAGTCCATGAAAGACCTCGTTGACCCGGACAAGCTGCAGGGGCAGCTCTCGAGCGCTCTGCAGACCACCATCCAGACCGTGATGGAGACCTACTCCGACCAAATCACAGAGGTGCTGAAAAGTCAGCTGGACGCTGCCATCCAGAAGGGCATCGTCACCTTCCAGGACCAGATACAGTCCCAGCTCAAGACGGCCATCCAGCAGAACATCGGCAAGCTGAGCAGCCAGATGGAGAGCGCCATCAAGATCGACGCGTCGGCTTTCCAGAAGGCCATCCAGCTCAACATGACCGCCTCCGAGCTGACCGAGCTGATGCGCTCCACCCTCCGCTCCTCTTCCGCCACCTATGAGGCCAACCTGACGGCCTTCGGCTACGCGGACGAGGCCGCCCCCAGCCAGATCAAGATCTATCCGAAGGACTTCGCCAGCAAGGCCACCATTCTGGAAAAGCTGGATGCCTACAACGCCGGGATGTCTGCAAAGGGTGAAGACGAAAAGATGGTGCAGTACACCGACCTCGTGGGTACCCTGATGACCAGCGTGACCGAGATCGTGGACATGATAAGCAGCATGATGGTGGCCTTCGTCTCCATCTCGCTGGTCGTCTCCTCCATCATGATCGGCGTCATCACCTATATCAGCGTCCTCGAGCGCCGGAAGGAGATCGGCATCCTGCGCGCCATCGGCGCTTCCAAGCGGAACGTCTCCGAGGTGTTCAACGCAGAGACCTTCATCATCGGCCTCTGCTCGGGCGTCATGGGCATCGTCCTCAGCGAGATTCTGCTCATCCCCGGAAACATCATCATCCAGAAAGTCTCCGGCACTTCGACCCTCGTTGCCTCCCTGCCCGTGGATGCAGCCCTCTTCCTCGTGGCACTGGCTACCCTGCTCACCATTCTGGCCGGCATCATCCCGGCCCGCGGCGCAGCCAAGTGCAACCCCGTCAAAGCCCTGCGCGCCGAGTAAACCCCAGAGATCTCATTCCCGGTATCCTTTCCGCTCCGGCGGCAGGGATACCGGGATTTTTTCGGCTTATTTTTGCTCCGGCCCGTCGGTTCAGCTTGTATCCATCCTGCATGAGAACGCGCTTTTTTGCTCTAAAAGTTACAAAAGAGTACGGTCGTCCCGGGAGATTCTGATGTGTACCGGGAATTACCGGAAATCAATTTGCTTTTCGCTCTACGGGCAAATCAACCTGCACAAAGGAGGGTCGATTTGTTATGCAATTCTACCAAAAGTGTTTCAGGGTTATTGATTTATTCCACAAATTATGCCATACTATAGTCACTGAAACCGTTCCCGACATCGTTCCCGCACGATTTCAGTAAAAACCAGAACTTCGACCGAAAGAGAGGTGCTTCCCGGAATGCCGAACATGACCATCAAAGACATTGCCCGTCTGAGCGGCTGTTCCGTCAGCACCATCTCCCGCGTCATCAATGACCGGCCGGATGTGCGTCCCGAAACGAAAGAAAAGGTGCTTCAGATGATGCGGGAGTCGGGCTTCGTGCCGAACACCAACGCCCGGCAGCTGAAGATCCAGCAGTCCCGCAGCCTCGTCTTTGTGGTCAAGGGTACCCGGAACCTCTTCTTCTCGGACTTCCTCGTTCAGCTGCAGCGGGCCGCGACCCTCTACGGGTACAGCGGCATCGTCTCCTACCTGGACGAGAATGCCAACGAGATCGACGCCGCCCAGAAGATCCTGCGGGAGATAAAGCCCAAAGGCATGATATTCCTCGGCGGCAGCGTGGCCAACTTCCAGCAGGGCTTTGCGAACATCACCGTCCCCTCGGTGCTGACGACGCTGGTCTCCGACGAGCTGGATTTCCCGAACCTCTCGATGGTGGGCGTGGATGACCGGGCTGCGGCCCATACCGCCGTCTCCCACCTCATCGCGCAGGGCCATCGGAAGATCGCAGTTCTCGGCGGTCCGGCCACCAGTTACCCCAGTCGGATGCGCCGCCTCGGCGCACAGGATGCCATGGAGGATGCCGGGCTCATCTTCGACGACCGGCTCTACGGCCTGTCCAACTACGATTTCGAGTCTGCCTACCACGCCATGAACAGTCTGCTGGCCCGCCGGGCCGAGTTCACCGCCCTGTTCGCCATGAGCGATGTCATCGCTTTCGGTGCCATCCGGGCGCTGGTGAGCGCCGGGTTCCGGGTGCCGGAAGATGTATCGGTCATCGGCTTCGACGGCATCTCGATGTCCCGCTACTGTGTGCCGGTGATGACCACCATCGTCCAGCCCGGCGAGCAGATCGCGCTCCAGAGCATCGAGCTGCTGGTGCGGCAGATCGAGCATGGCGCCCCGGCCCAGAAGATCACCCTCCAGCCTGAGCTGCAGGTCGGTGAGAGCGTAAGGGCTGTCTGATTTATTTCGTCTCATTTCCGCTGCCAGGCGGAATGTGTATATCACATGATGAAGAAGGAGAACAATTATGAAAAAAATGATCTCTCGTCGTAATTTCCTGAAAGTCGCCGGCGCTTCTGCTGCCGCCCTCGGTCTGGCTGCCTGCGGTGGTTCCTCCAGCAGCACCGCTGCTTCCACCGCCAGTTCTACCGCAGCTTCTGCCGCTCCCGCAGCTGCCGGCAAGGTCTACTACCTGAACTTCAAGCCCGAGCAGGATCAGGATTGGCAGGATCTGGCCGCTGAGTACACCAAGGAGACCGGCGTGCCTGTGACCGTTGTCACCGCTGCTTCCGGCCAGTACGAGACCACCCTGATGAGCGAGATGGAGAAGAGCGAGGCTCCCACCCTGTTCCAGGTCAACGGCCCTGTGGGTCTGGCAAACTGGAAAGATT
>ERZ1673743.2597-NODE-2597-length-15463-cov-17.566329_pt1 | contig 15463 bp, 11 predicted proteins | sample MGYA00580197_ERZ1673743 | MGnify/ENA primary metagenome ERZ1673743 (study PRJEB41218, sample SAMN15661795) | gut metagenome | host: Homo sapiens | place: Canada: London | collected 2015-08-20/2019-03-30 | study: EMG produced TPA metagenomics assembly of... | reverse complement strand
ATCTGTGTCCTTTGGATTAACTGAAAATCTAAGGTTCTTATCCCGAACTCGCGTAATATCGAAAAATTATGGCTTCGATAAAAATAAAATTCAGACCGTCGTCGGTCGGTGGGAAAGATGGGTCTCTGTTCTTTCAGATCATCCATCTGAGGCAGGTCAGACAGCTGAATACCGGCTTACATGTCGGCGGTTCGGAATGGGATGCGGAAGAGGCATCCGTCATAGTGCCGGCGGGCACTCATCCGGAAAGGATAAAGTATCTGTTTGCTGTAAAAGAAAACCTGGAAGAGCGGTATGGAAAATTACGGTCTGTAATTTCGTGGTTAGACAACAGTGGAAAGGCATATACTGCGGATGATGTAGTGGCAGCCTTCGGGACGTCGCATGCCATAGTGGGTCTGGTGTCATTTACGCGGAGACTTATCGAGAACCTGAAGAGAATAGGCAAAAAGGCTGCGGTTAGGCGCCTGGATGCGACTCTGAGCAGTCTGCTGCGTTACACTGGAGGATATGAGGTCGCGTGGAATGAGGTTACTTCTACGTTTGTTCTCGGGTATGAGGAGTTCATGATAAAGCGCGGTTTGTGCCGGAATTCGACTTCTTTTTACATGCGCAACCTGCGTGCGATTGTCAACCGTGCGTCAGAGCAGAATTTCGAAATGCCGCGTAATCCGTTCAAACATGTCTACATGGGAGTTGACAAGACGGTGAAGAGAGCGGTGAGCCTTGATGTAATCCGTATGATCCGGGATATTGATCTATCCGGGCGTCCGTCGCTTGACTTCGCCCGCAAGGTGTTCATGTTCGCGTTTTATACCCGCGGAATGTCGTTCGTGGACATCGCTTTTCTTAAGAAAAGTGACTTGCAGAACGGGGTGCTGACTTATTCACGCCGCAAGACGCGCCGGCAACTCATGGTGCGGATGGAGCCGGTGACATGGAAACTCATCGAAAGTTTCGGGGAAAACAAGACGTCATTTCTGTTACCCATATTAGGGGAAGAGTCGACCAACCTGGAGCATCAGTATGAGAATGCATACTTCCGCATAAACCGAAATATTCAGAAAGTCGGCAAAATTCTGGGACTTGAGACCAAGCTCACGCTATATGTGGCACGCCATGCCTGGGCCAGCATAGCCCATTCAAATCATGTGGCGCTGTCCACTATCAGTAAGGCGATGGGGCACGATTCTGAAAAGACTACCATCATTTACCTTCAGTCGCTCGACACATCATCTGTCGACAAGGCGAACAGCGATATAATCCGGATGATGGACATGAGGAAGGGAAAACGATAAGACGGATAGTTACAACTGATTCTCGGCGAAAAAGTAAGTTTCTTCGGGAGAGACTGATTTTTGGTTCAACTGATTGAAATTCAACACATAATAACATGGTCGAATTGAGCATTCCTAAATAAATTGTTTTGAAAAACAGGTCAAGACGGGGCTTTTCAGGGCAGCATATAAAATTTCATCTTCATAAAAGCCATTATTTCCAATAAATTGAGTAACTTTGCAGTCTCAAAGCATCAGTCTCTCCCGAAGAAACTGATGCAACAGGAGCCGAAGACAATAATAACTCGATGAATAGAGCAATGGCAATTCAACGAGGTGAGACAATCAATAGGGAAGCCGCTTTTTTTTTGAGGCGAGCGAGTAACTGCTTAGATTCCAGTATATTCGGAATTTAAGCAGGATTTGAAGAATTGCCAGTAGGACCCGGAAACATCATGTCGACTTCTGAAAAACAATGGTTTGTGATGCGCGATTTAAAGCGCAGAAACGCCAACACCCTCGCCATACACGACTTGGAGAATGCAGGCCTCGAGGTGTTCACGCCGATGACTCAGATGATAATGACCATAGGGGGCCGTCGACAAAGACGGGATGTTCCGGTGATTCAGGATTTGTTGTTCGTTCATGAGACAAGAGACACTCTTGCCCCGTTTGTAGCGAAGTTCCCGACTCTCCAATTCCGTTACCTTCTCGGCAAAACGAAAAACGAGCCGATGGTAGTCCGCAATGAAGAGATGGAGAGATTCATCTTTGCAGTCAACAACACTGGAACGCCGCTATATTATATGCCGGGTGAAATTACGGAGGCAATGTACGGCAAGAAAGTGCGCATCATGGGCGGTATGCTTGACCAATATGAAGGTCGACTTCTGTCTGTCAAGGGCATGAGAAAGCGTCGTCTTATTGTGGAACTCCCCGGCCTTATAACCGCCGCCGTGGAAGTTGAGCCGGATTATATCCAGATTGTCAGATAAGTTGGAATGATGGTTTTAGCGCTTCCGTCAAGAATCATGAACTATAAGGTCTCGACAGTGTCGCCGACCGATGAACTGATTACAATCGGGCAGATATTGTCGGAGGTCGGAGATTATGCCTGTACGGTACTGGATAAGGAGCATCTTTCGTTTACCCGAAAGTGTGCCGCCAGGCTTAAAAAAGTTGTAGGCGAACTGATATCAAGAGGTTGCATCCGATCTACAGATGACCTTTACGAGATACAGAAGGGTCCGGCTGAGCCGGCGGACCTCTCCGCAATGTCAATCGGCGAACTTCACAAGCTCTATCGCCAATGGCCGATCCGCCATCAGAAAAGGCTGAAAGAAGGCAGGGAACATATGACATATTATTACGAGGGGCGGATAGTCAAGGAGTTGCAAAGCCGCAAACCGGCAACGAAAGATGAACGGCTGAAGATGGACTATTGCAATGCCACATATAGCAATGAGCTGGACAACATGTCATTCATTTTCTCATGTCCCGTGGAAACCGGCACAGACAAGATTTATCCCGAGAGGACAAAGGTGTATTCATCGGATGAGCTTGCCGAGCTTATAAATCGTTACAGGCGCTACGCTGATATAGCCGAACGCGAAATCCTGATAGAGTATGTCGATGTTGCTTTGGATATGCTTGAGCGCAATGGCAGCAATCAAGAATCACTCCGACTGTTGACAGAGCTTGCAGATCTCCGCCAGAGGAAAATAATCAAAGTCCCGGATTGGATAAACGGACTTAAAACTTGAGAATAGATTCTTTCGTATAACTAAACTGAATTCCAAATCAATGGAAAAGGACATTAAAATCTGCGTCATCGGGCTCGGATATGTCGGGCTGCCGCTGGCACGCCTGTTTTCGACCAAGTATCCCACCGTGGGCTTCGACATGAACAAGGCCCGTTGCGAAGCGCTCATGGCCGGCCACGACGCCACGCTGGAGGTCAGCGACGAGCTGCTGCAGGACGCTATCACGAACCACAACTTCAAGTGTACGGCCGACATCGATGAGATCCGCGACTGCAATTTCTACGTCGTGGCCGTCCCGACGCCGGTCGACGAGAACAACAACCCCGACCTGACGCCGCTCTACGGCGCTTCGACCACGGTCGGCAAGGTGATCGGCAAGGGCGACATCGTGGTATACGAATCGACTGTGTATCCGGGTGTTACCGAAGACGAGTGCATTCCGGTGGTCGAGAAGGTCAGCAGGCTGAAATTCAACGAGGACTTCTTCGCCGGCTACTCGCCCGAGCGCATCAATCCCGGCGACAAACTGCACACCGTCGAGAAGATCAAGAAGGTAACCTCGGGCTCGACGCCGGAGATCGGCCGCCTGGTCAACGAGGTGTACAGCAGTGTGATAACCGCCGGAACGCACCTCGCGCCCAGCATCAAGGTTGCCGAGGCCGCAAAGGTGATCGAGAACTCGCAGCGCGACATCAACATCGCTTTCGTCAACGAGCTTTCGAAAATCTTCACCCTGATGGGCATAGACACCATGGACGTGCTCGACGCGGCTTCGACGAAGTGGAACTTCCTGCCGTTCAAGCCCGGGCTGGTGGGGGGCCACTGCATCGGCGTGGATCCGTACTATTTGGCCCAGTGCGCCCAACGCTACGGTTACAATCCCGAGATCATCCTGGCCGGACGCCGCATGAACGACGGCATGGGCGCCTACGTGGCCGACCGCGTCGTGAAGCTGATGCTCAAGAAAGGCATCCAGGTACTTGACAGCCACATACTTGTACTGGGATTCACGTTCAAGGAGAACTGCCCCGACGTGCGCAATACCAAGGTAGTCGACATCGTCGAGGCTCTGAAAGAATACAACCTCACCGTGACTATCTACGACCCGTGGGCCAACCCCGCCGCAGTGCGCCGCGAGTACGGCCTCGAGGTAGTCAACAGACTGCCTGAGGGCGAGAAATACGACGCCGCCATCGCCGCCGTTGCCCACCGCGAGTTCCAAGGCCTCGACATCGCCTCGCTGCTGAAGCCCAACCACGTAATCTTCGACGTCAAAGCCACCTGCGACCGTGCCGCCGTCGACGGCAGATTGTAAGATGAAATATTCAAACGTTACACAATCTGTAAAACGGATTGTGTAACGTAATTATATCAAAATGTATAGTACTGCTAGTCTATACCGGGGGCCTGCATACGTATATTTCTGTCGACCGGCCAACACGGAGTCAAAACATTTTGAACTGATCTGGACAAACACAATCCCGATAGTGACTCTGATACTCGGCTATCTGTTCGGGTCGAGGATTAATAACCAGAATTAATGGTTAGAGAGAAAATATGAATGTATTATTTGTAACATCAACTCCTTTCCCAACGGGAATGGCTGCGACAAATAGAATCCGGAACTACGGCTTAGGACTAATTGAGAACAATATCTATCCGGAAGTTGTAGTTTATCATTCCACAGAAAAAGGGAATCGACAAGACTATAATAAAAATAGTGGAATTTGGGAAAAAATTAAATATAGATATCCTTATTCAAGTATAAGATCCAAATCATTTATCAAACGCCGTATTGATGATATCAGAGACAAAATATGGACAATCAGATATATTTATAGTTCAGATAATGAATATGTCTATATTTACATGAATTCTCTCTTTTTCGAAGCTTTGTCAATATTTTCTGCTAAACTTGCAAAAAAGAAACTTTTAAGAGAATTATGTGAATATCCATACCACAAAAAATTTTTTTTAAGTAAACTAAATCTGCGACTATTCAAATTTTATGATGGAATTATCGCAATTTCACAAAAACTTGAAAACATCGCCCAAATAGCCAGCAAAAGTAATGCAAAGGTTTTAAAAGTTCCTATCCTTATCAATTCTGAAGAACTTACATCTGTAAGATTTATAAATGAAAGGCCGTATATATTTCACGGGGGGACACTTACAGAGCATAAAGACGCGATCGTAAGTACGATGAAAGCTTTTGCGATAGCTAACAAAAAGCTACGAGGTTCGGTTGACTTTATTCTTGCCGGTCCAGAGTCGACCGATGTGCCATTATTAAAAGAAATCATAGTTGCTAACAATCTTCAGGATAACGTCAAGTTTATCGGCTTGATCTCTGCAGATGAAATTAAGAAATACCAAAATGGAGCCGCACTTTGCATTCTAAATAAGAATGATAATCTGCAGAACCGATGTGGCTTTTCCACAAAATTAGGAGAGGTGTTGCTCTCAGAGACAGCCGTCATTACAACGACTGTCGGTGAAGCTAATTATTGGCTACGAGATGGTGAATCTGCCTATATCACAGAACCACACAAACCGGAATTGATAGCTGACCTCATTGTCAGAGCTTTCGAGGATCCTCAAAAAAGAGAGCAGATAGCAAAGAATGGCAAAGATATAGCGCTGCGAAATTTTGATATCTCCGTACAAGGCCCACGTCTTGCCGATTTCATAAGCAAATTATGATAAAAAAGCTGATTAAGAATCAGACATCACTCTTATTTGTCTCATCCCTTTTCGGAGTGGGTTTAGGATTGATTTCATCAATTTTGAACACGCGATTTCTCTCACCAGAGGAGTATGGCGATTATAGATATGTGTACAATATCATTTCGTTCATCAGCAGTTTACTTCTATTCGGATATTTTGTGTCGGGTTGCCGCCTACTTGCCGTGTCAAAAGACAGCGGTCTGAATAAAAGGATTAATGGTGCCATGCTTATTATATTAGTTATAACGGTAGCAATAATATGCATCGCAATGATAGTCGGATCAGTGATTCAAGATTCTTTCAATGCTTCGGTATCATATCTGTTTTTAGTATCTCTGCCGGTATGCGGAGCTCCTCTGATATTAAATTACATCAACACTACATTTCAAGGAGAAAACCGGATAAAGGAGCTTTCCTTCGCCAGGCTATTACCATACCTCGTTTATATCCCTCTCGGATATATCTGGTACAGCTCATATGGTTCGAGTGCAACGACACTGATGTTATTTCAAAACGGCTGCGCAATTGTCATCTATCTACTTCTGATCTTTCATTTGAGGCCATCATTCAAAAATCTCAAACCAGTTTTTGAATTATTGAAAAAAGAGAACCGTGAATATGGATTTCATGTTTATATCGGTTCGGTCCTCGCAGTATCTTTAGGCTATGTAAGTGGCATAACGCTGGGGATATTCGAAGAAAATAATGTATACGTAGGCTTTTATACGCTTGCATTAACGGTGGCTGCCCCGCTGATGTTATTACCAACGATAGTAGGGACGACTCATTTCAAAGAATTTGCAAATACTGACAAAATTTCGTCAAGTGTTGTCAAAAATACTATCATAGTATCGGGCATCTCTCTATTCGCTTTTATCCTGATGATAGTCCCCCTGGTAAAATGGGCTTATTCCGAAGCATATGCACCGGTGGGATATTATGCTAGTATAATTGCTATCGGTATGGTATTCCATGGATTCGGGGATATGTACAATCGGTTTTTGGGCGCACACGGAAAAGGCAAGGAAATAAGAAACAGCGCCATCGTAACAGGCATTGTTCAATTAGCCGGCAGCGTAATCCTGGTTTATTATATAGGAATTAACGGAGCCATCGCTACCAAAATCATTTCATCAGTGGCATACTTCTCATTGATGGTATTTTATTACAACAAATTCAGACGTGGAATTAAGTCTTGAGATAATAAGCCTTTTTGTCCAAATATTCTTAGTTGTATATTCGATAAAAGTATGGCATTGGAGATGTTTTCTCTCTCCCGGCTTCTATTTCGGCTTTATCTGGGCAATTGGTGTTTTCGGTTCAAGAGTATTTATTGAATTGGGAATTCTTCATGTAGATTTCCCTAAAAACATAGCCGAACTAAATAGATTTGTACTATTTACGGGACTATGTTTTATATTTTTCACATGGAGATCTCACAATTCAGTTAATAAATATTCTGTTGTAAAAGTAAACCTTCTGTCAAGTCTGGGTTGGTACAGAGTTTTATCAATAATCGTCTTCCTCATCGCGCTGTATACTTTTGTGAATGCAGGAAGCAACCTTGATATGGGAAGTGCGCGAGAAGCTATGCACGACAATGTAGAGAAGCAATCTGTTCTTACCGGTTATGGACAAGCATTAGCACTCCCTCTCAGTATTATTGCCGGCTCTCTTTTGGGACAGATAATGCTTAAACGCAAAAGATTGTCATGGTTCAATAAATTGTTCTTGATTCTGCCATTATTGTCCAATCTATTATTTTCAATATATCTTGGAGGCAGGGTAAATTTTGTGTATGGCTTTATTCAATATGGCATTGGATTCTGCCTAAATCTTAAAATAAAAGACACCAAAGCCGTTTCGAGAAGAATTTTCACATTGGCAATCGTTTCTTTAGTTGCGTTAAGCACATTCATTTCATTAGTGGCAGCGCAGCGTCAGGAACATTATGGGGGACATTCTCTGCAATACGAAATGGTTGCTCGCCAAGGACCTATCTATGCAGTTTTTTATGGTCCGATGGAATATATGACGGCTTCTTATTTAGGTTATCAATATAGGCGGTTTGATGCAGTAAAAGAAAATGATCTGACGTATGGGACCAGAACTTTCAACGGCTTTATCAATTGGACTCTACCCTTTGCCGGAAGATTTGGACTTGAAAAATGCTCAATTGCAGATGCCTTGGATATCAGGTATGATAATCAGGAAACTTATGATTATGAAAGAATTTTTTATTACACGACACACTCTTGTTATATACCCTTGGTGAAAGATTTCGGCCCTACTGGAACTTATTTTGCAATAATATTCTTGACATGGTTATCTAACTATTTATTCATCAGGCTACAAAAACGAAAGTCTATAAATTGGGCATCAACACTATTCTTCTATTATATTTTCCTTGAATATTGGCTCAAATCCAATTATTATGGGACTCTATCCGGATCAATTATTATACCTCTCTACGGATTACTCTTTTTTGATTTAATCAATTATCTATATAGGAGATATCATCGTATCAAGATCGACAGAGCATGAAAGTAGTTTGTTTTATAGCCACTTTATCAGGTGGAGGCGCGGAACGACAATTACTATTATTAGCGAGTTTGCTCAAGTCACGAGGATATGAAATATCAATAGCAACATTCGGAGATGTCCCCGATCATTATTCAATCCCTGATGGAATTAATCGTGTGCATATTGCGCGTGACAGATCGCGAGTGCGAAAGATTGCTGCTATATGTCGTTACTTTCTTTCAGTTAAAACCGATGCCGTTATCTGTTTTGGTCAGAGGGAAAGTTCTTTAGCATTGATTCCTTTATTATTCCGAAGAAAAATCAAAGCCATTGCCGGGGAACGAAATTTAACAACGACAAAGCGCTCAATGTACGAACGATTACTATCATTCGGACTATATAGGAGAGCTAATTGGATAGTTCCCAATAGTTATTCACAGAACAGATATCTGAGTAATAGATATCCTTACCTTGGAAGTAAGATCAAAACAATCATCAACTATACCGATATAGAAAAATTACTACCGGACTTTTCTATCTCTAATGGTGATAACATACAAATAGGCATTTTCAGCAGATTTGTCCCGCAAAAAAACTGTCTAAATTTCATCAAATGCCTCGATAAGGTAAAAAAAGCTATCGGTGAAGGGGTTCAGATTCATTGGTACGGAGACAGCAGACAAAAAGGTCAAGAAGATTATGTGAAGCAGGTATTCTCACTTGTAGACAATTTGAACTTAGGGGATATTTTTGTAATTCATCCACCTGTAAAGAATGTCGCGGAAGTCATGAAATCGTTCGATGCAATATGCCTTCCATCCTTATCAGAAGGATTTTCAAATGCCATATCAGAAGCTATCTGCTTAGGGAAACCAATGTTAGCAAGCGATGTCAGTGACAATAGTTTGCTCATTCATCATAGTGAAAATGGGTACCTATTCAATCCTCATGATATAGATGATATTTCTCATAAGATTATTTCATTTTGCCAGCTACCATTGAAAAATCGGCAAATAATGGGACACAAAAGTCGTGAAATAGCCGAAAAACTTTTTAATAAAGAGAACTTTATTAATAGCTATCTTAATATTCTTTCTAATTAGAAAGTGTCATAATTTATGTTACGGATTGCAATAAATGCCGTCGGCGCAAAAAAAATTGCCGGAGGAGGATTCCAAATATCTCTTAATTTCGTTAAAACTGCCTTATCAGATAGGCACCATAATATCGATCTCTATTTCTTTTTATCAAAAGATTTAGCAGATACTTTGAATGTTCATGAATCCGACCATATATTCATTTTTCCAACACAACCAGATTTCTTCAACTCATGGTTAGGAACGCAAAGGGCATTACATAAACTTGAGAAAGACTTAAAACTTGATATTATTTATTCAATAATTGCTCCCAGTTATTTTTCATTCGACACTCAGGAAGTAATGCGATGCACGAATGCCTGGGCAGTACAACCTAATAAATATGCTTTAGCTCAACTAAGTAGGATTCAGCTTTTACGTAATTGGCTACAATATTCGTTAATACGTAAATTGATGCGAAAATGTGCTTATTTTATAACTCAAACCGACTCTATCGCTATAAGTACAGCAAAAGTCGCCCGCGTCCCCTTGGAAAATGTCTGCGTAGTAAGCAATGTTCTCCCGGCGGCTTTCAATGAATATAATCGAATCAAAAACTTAGATAGAGAGTGGTATGACATTGTCTCTGTGGCAGCTCCTTTTCCTCATAAAGATCTTGAAATAATCCCATATGTATTAAAGGAAATACGTGACAACCACAACATTCCCAATATAAGAATGCATGTCACACTGCCATCTGACTCTCCTATAACTAAACGAATTGAAAAAAATATATCTGCTTTTGGGTTAACAGAAAATTTTGTCAATCACGGCCGAGTTAACCAACAACAGTTAGCATCTATATATTGCAGTTGCCGCATGATGTTCATGCCTACATTGTTAGAAACTTTCTCGGCAAGTTTATTGGAAGCAATGTTTTTCGATTTAAGTATAGTAACGAGCGATTTATCTTTTAATAGCGATATTACAAAAGACGCAGCTTTATATTTCCGGCCTCATGACTATGTTGATGCTGCCATCAAGATAGCTGAATTGATAAATAATGAAGCAAAAGCATCAGCTCTTATTGAAAAATATAAAGAGATACTGCCAAATTACTGCAATTACCAAAAACACTATGATTCAACAATAGATTTTTTGGTTAAAGTAGCAAGCATCAAAAAATAAATTACTTCAAATATATGTCAGTATTTAAGGATAAAACCCTGCTGATTACGGGCGGTACGGGCTCGTTCGGCAACGCGGTGCTTCGCCGCTTCCTGGAGACGGATATCAAGGAAATCCGAATTTTCTCGCGCGATGAGAAGAAACAAGATGATATGCGTCATGAATATCAGGTGCGCTACCCTGAAGTGGCTCACAAGATCAAGTTTTTCATCGGCGACGTCCGTTCGCTCGAGAGCTGCCGCGGCGTGATGCCTGGCGTGGATTATATTTTCCACGCGGCTGCGCTGAAGCAGGTGCCGTCGTGCGAGTTTTTCCCGATGGAGGCGGTGAAGACCAACGTCGTAGGTACGGACAATGTGCTGACTGCCGCAATAGAAGCCGGCGTCGGGGCAGTGATATGCCTGTCGACGGACAAGGCGGCCTACCCGATCAACGCCATGGGCATAACCAAGGCTATCGAAGAGAAGGTGGCCGTGGCCAAGAGCCGCTACTCGGGCAAAACGAAGATCTGCTGCACGCGCTACGGAAATGTGATGTGCTCGCGCGGTTCGGTAATTCCGCTGTGGATCGAGCAGATCCGCTCGGGCAACCCGATCACGCTGACGGAGCCGTCGATGACGCGATTTATCATGAGCCTCGACGAGGCTGTGGATCTGGTGCTGTTCGCGTTCGAACACGGCCAGAACGGCGACATCCTCGTGCAGAAGGCTCCGGCATGCACCATCGGCACCCAGGCCGAGGCCGTATGCGAGCTGTTCGGAGGCAAGAAAGAAGATATCAAGGTGATCGGCATCCGCCACGGCGAGAAGATGTACGAGACGCTCCTCACCAACGAAGAGTGCGCCAAGGCCGAGGATCTGGGCAACTTCTACCGCGTACCGGCCGACAACCGCGGCCTGAACTACGATAAGTTCTTCAAGGAAGGCGACGAGACACGCAACACCCTCACGGAATTCAACTCAAACAACACCCGCCAGCTCAACGTGGCCGAGACCAAGGAGAAGATTGCTTCTCTGGAGTACATTCAGAAAGAGCTTAGCGGCGAAGGGAACTTTGTGCAGTAAATGAAAGTGCTTGTTACCGGTGCCAAAGGTTTTGTCGGTAAGAATCTTTGCGCCCAACTCAATAATATCAAGGACGGCAAGGCCAGAAACTATCCCGTCAAGATCGATGAGATCTTCGAATATGACCTTGATTCGACTCCTGAGGATCTCGACCGCTATTGCCGACAGGCCGACTTCGTGTTCAATCTCGCCGGAGTAAACCGGCCCGAGAATCCCGAAGACTTCAAGAAAGGCAACTTCGGCTTCGCCTCTACTCTGCTCGACACGCTGAAAAAGCACGGCAACAACTGTCCTGTTATGCTTTCCAGCTCCATTCAGGCAACGCTCATCGGTCGCTATGCCGGACATCCTTACGGCGAGAGCAAGAAGGCCGGAGAAAAACTATTCTTCGACTATGCACGCGAGACAGGCGCCCGAGTGCTTGTCTACCGCTTCCCTAACCTATTCGGCAAATGGTGCCGTCCGAACTACAACTCTGCTGTCGCCACGTTCTGCAACAACATCGCCAACGACTTGCCCATTCAGGTCAATGACCCGTCGGTTGAACTTGAATTGCTCTACATCGATGACCTTGTAGAAGAAATGATTCTCGCCCTGCAAGGCAAAGAGCATCATTGTGAGTTCGAAGGAGTCGAAGCTGTTGGCCGCGAAGACGGACGTTATTGCTACGTACCCGTAACCTTCAAAGCTACCCTCGGCGAAATTGTCGACCTGCTGCATCAGTTCGCCGCGCTGCCGCAGACGCTGATGATTCCCGAAATCCCAGCCGACAGCTTCGCAAAACGACTGTTCTCTACCTATCTCAGCTATCTGCCTGCCGACAAGGCGGTTTTCGACCTGAAGATGAACGTCGACCAGCGAGGCTCGTTCACCGAACTTGTCCATACGCCTAACTGCGGTCAGGTCAGCATCAACATCTCCAAGCCCGGTATCACCAAAGGCCAGCACTGGCACAACACCAAGTGGGAACAGTTCATTGTAGTGAAAGGCCACGGACTCATCCAGATGCGAAAGGAAGGGACCGACGAAGTCCTCGAATACGAAGTTAGCGGCGACAAGATTCAGTCTGTCATAATGCTTCCGGGCTATACCCACAACATCATCAACCTCTCCGACACCGAAGACCTCGTGACAGTGATGTACTGCAACGAAATCTTCAACCCTTCACACCCTGACACTTATTTCGATCCCGTAAAATGAAAACTGATTATAAAGACATCAAATTCAAAGAGGATGGTCGTTTGCGCCTGCTGATCATCGTCGGCACGCGGCCGGAGATTATCCGCCTGGCGGCTACAATCAACAAGTGCCGCAAGTATTTCGACGTAATTCTCGCCCATACGGGTCAGAACTACGACTACAACCTCAACGGCGTATTCTTCAAGGACCTCAAGCTCGCCGATCCTGAAGTATATATGGACGCCGTCGGCGACGACCTCGGAGCAACCGTAGGCAACATAATCAACTGCTCGTACAAACTGATGGTCGACATCAAGCCCGATGCGCTGCTCATCCTGGGCGACACCAATTCGTGTCTGAGCGCCATCGCCGCCAAGCGCCTGCACATCCCCATTTTCCACATGGAGGCCGGCAACCGCTGCAAGGACGAGTGCTTGCCCGAAGAGACAAACCGCCGGATCGTCGACATCATCTCCGACGTCAACCTCTGCTACTCGGAGCACGCACGCCGCTACCTGGCCGACTGCGGGCTACCCAAGGAGCGCACCTACGTCACCGGCTCGCCGATGGCCGAAGTGCTGCATCAGAACCTTGCCGACATCGAGGCAAGTGACATCCATGCTCGTCTCGGACTCGAAAAAGGAAAATACATCCTGCTGTCGGCGCATCGCGAGGAAAACATCGACACGGAGAAGAACTTTCTGTCGCTCTTCAACGCCATCAACGCCATAGCGGAGAAGTACGACATGCCGATTCTCTACAGCTGCCATCCGCGCTCGCGCAAACGCCTCGAGCAGTCAGGTTTCAAACTCGACCGCCGTGTGATACAGCATGAGCCCCTCGGCTTCCACGACTACAATTGCCTGCAGATGAACGCTGCCGCCGTCATCTCCGACTCCGGTACACTGCCTGAAGAATCATCGTTCTTCACCTCTGTCGGCCATCCCTTCCCCGCCATCTGCATCCGCACCTCGACCGAGCGCCCCGAATCGCTCGACAACGCAGGCTTCATCCTCGCCGGAATCGACGAAAAATCACTCCTGCAGGCCGTCGAAACCGCCATCTCGATGAACCGCAACCACGACGACGGCACTCCCGTCGATGTTTATGTCGGTGAAAACGTCTCGAACATCGTCGTCAAGATCATCCAGTCCTACGTCACCGTCGTCAACAAAATGGTCTGGAGAAAAGAATAAACCCGAAACCAATAGCCAAAATTATTATTAAGACATGACCTCCATCTTCAAAAAGGCTAAGCAGAATCCGCACAGAAAGCGATGTTTTTCTTTAGGGCGCCCTGAAGCTGAAGCCGAGACGCAATCCGAAGGGCCTTTGTCCATAAAAAACCTTTTTGTGGATGAAATGCATGTTATGGACGCCCTCAATGACTCCAAGTTCATTATTTCAGGTCGAAAAGGCACGGGTAAAACGGCCATCAAATCGTATATTATTCTTAACTCGAAACCGGAAGATCAGACCTTACTAAGTTATGAGATAGATCCACGCATTATCCTAAGTGAGACAATCAGGGAGGACATTCAGGATTTTTCGCAACGCGTCACTCTGATGAGCCAGTGGTGTATAGTCAGCGCAATAATCAATATGATTTTGGACACCGATCAGGGGCCGTCTACTCCGGAAATACAAAATCTAGCAAAACTTAGAAAAAAGTATCTCGATCTCTTCACTATAGATGATATAGTCAAGTTTGGCAAAATTGAGCGTCGCACGATGTCCGTGAATCTGTTAAAAGGGCCGTTTGGTGCATTGTTTTCTAAAGAAGAGACTCGCGACGATTCAAAACCGCAGCCGTTTTACCGATTCATAAATCCATTGACAAAAGTTATTGAAAAGGTCCTGTCAATGCAGGTCTTTGAAGATTATGAATTTAAGGTATTAATTGATAATCTCGATATCGGCTTCGATCTGTTCAGACGCGAGCATTGTGATGCTTTGCTCGCGCTAATACGCTCCGCACGCGATTTCAATAACCGTCCGGCTATACGCGATCATGCCCAGGTTATTCTATTCATCCGTGACGACGTCAGGCGACATCTCGGAGGGATGGATTCTGATCCCAGCAAGATGTTCGGAAGCTACGAATTGCCGCTCATCTGGTATGAAGGGAAAAATATATCGGATATTAACCTGCGCCTGCGACGATTTGTGAACAAACGCATTGCCGAGAATTTTACCCGAAACCGAATGCCGTATTTCCGGGAAGATCCATGGAAATCATATGTTGAGGAACGTGAAGAATATGATGATTCAGATTCACCCAAAAGTGTTTTTCGACGAATTCTCGACTATACATTTTTTAGACCACGCGACCTTATCAATCTTTTCCTTCCTCTTGATACAGTTGAGTACCAATTGCCCTTGTCGAGAGACAATATTAAAAAGTTACTGCGCGATTATTCCGAGAAAGTATTCGACGAACTTAAAGATGAACTTAAGATTAAATATCCCGCCGAGGAATATAGCAGCATAATATCTATCATAAGTAAAATTGCCAAATTAGACGAGCAAAATCCCAATGGTATTGACCGAAAAGATGTCGAGTTATTACTGCCGGAAGATAAAGCACCTGAAATCATAAGAGAATTCTATGAACGCGAGTTCGGGATAAGGAACACCCTAAAAAAGTTGAATCGACAGCTTAAAAA
>ERZ1673743.2595-NODE-2595-length-15478-cov-6.760163_pt1 | contig 15478 bp, 14 predicted proteins | sample MGYA00580197_ERZ1673743 | MGnify/ENA primary metagenome ERZ1673743 (study PRJEB41218, sample SAMN15661795) | gut metagenome | host: Homo sapiens | place: Canada: London | collected 2015-08-20/2019-03-30 | study: EMG produced TPA metagenomics assembly of... | reverse complement strand
CGTTGCGGAAGGACTTGCCGATCTGGCCGATGCCGAAGGGCAGCTTCTTCCGGGTAGTGCGCTGGACGTTGTTGAAGTTCACGAAAATGCCCTGAGCGGTCTCGGGACGGAGGTAGACAGTATTCTTGGCGTCCTCAGTGACGCCCTGAAAGGTCTTGAACATCAGGTTGAACTGACGGATGTCGGTGAAGTTGTGCTTGCCGCAGGTGGGGCAGGGAATGTTGTGCTCTTCAATGAAGTCCTTCATCTCGGCCTGAGAGAAAGCGTCCACTGGCTTGGGCAGTTCAAAGCCGGTCTCGGCGCACCAGTCCTCGATCAGCTTATCGGCGCGGAAGCGCTCGTGACACTCCCGGCAGTCCATCAGGGGATCGGAGAAGCCGCTGAGGTGACCGCTGGCCACCCAGGTCTGGGGGTTCATGAGGATGGCGGCGTCCAGACCCACGTTATAGGGGTTCTCCTGAACGAATTTCTTCCACCAGGCGTTCTTGATGTTTTTCTTCAGCTCCGCACCAAGAGGGCCGTAGTCCCAGGTGTTGGCAAGGCCGCCGTAGATTTCGCTGCCGGGGAATACGAAGCCCCGGTTTTTGCACAGGGCAACGATTTTGTCCATGGTCTTTTCAGTGTTTTTCATGGTTTCCTCTCCTTTTTGTTTGGTGGCTCAGAGCGATTTCAAAATTGCATGCAAGCAATTCTGATGCCACGCGTCCCGGCTGCCGTGTCTGCGGCGAGGGGCGCGGCTCAACTCATGCGTTTTTGCGCAGAAAAAAACGCCCTGAGCCTATTTAGTAGGCTCAGGGCGAACATAATGTCCGTGGTTCCACCTGAATTCCCCGTTGGAGGCGGGGCACTTCGTTCCCGGTAACGGCGGGGTCCGGCGAAGCATTTCCGCTCCGCGGCTCCAGAGCGCCATCCGATGCTTTCCGGAGGAGCTTGCACCAACCGCTCCTTCTCTGAAACCGGATCCAGCAGGACTTCCCTGTCACAGCCTTTCACCCGGTCACTGTATCACGGTTTTTGAACATTGTCAAGGCAAACAGCGGAAAACGGCCGTTTTTTCATTGGGTTTCTGAAAAAAGTCACCGACTTTTTCACAATGTTGAAAGGAATCCGGAAAAATAGGACAACGCTCCGCCTGAAAGACGGAGCGTTGGTTCGGTTTACTTTTTCTCCCGATCGTAGGCCACGATGACCCGACGATTGGGGTCCACACCCGTGGAATAGGTGGTGACACCGGGAACCTCCTGCAAAGCCGTGTGGATCACATGGCGCTCGTAGGCGTTCATAGGCTCCAGAGTGACGCTGCGGCGGTACTTGACCACCTTGCCCGCCACCTTGTTGGCCAGACGCTCCAGGCTCTGTTCCCGCTTGGCCCGGTAATTCTCGGCGTCCAGCTGGACACGGACCCGGCTGCCGGTGCGGTTGACGGAGTAGCTGGTGAGCTGCTGGATGGCGTCCAGAGTCTCGCCCCGGCGGCCGATGATGGTGCCAAGGCCCTGACCTTCCAGGAACACCTTGTAGCGGCCCTTTTCAGGGAGATACACCTTGACCTCTGCCTGAACCTCCATCTGCTGAAGGAGGCCGGAAAGGAACTTGCGGATCTCCTGAGCCCGCTCGTCATTCACTTCCTCGCCCAGATTCTCCGGGGACTTGACGGTCTGTGCTTCCTCGGTCTTGGGAGCAAGCTCCTTCTTGACCGGCTCTTCCCGGCGCTGAGGCTTTTCGGCGGGCTTCTTTTCTGCCCGGGGCTTCTCGGCCTTGGGCTTGTCCTCCCGGACTTTTTCCGCCTTGGGCTGGGCGGGAGCGGCAGGCTCCTCGTCCTCACCGTAGCTGACCCGGACCTTGGCAGGGCAGCTTCCCAGACCCAGGAAACCGGCCTTTGCCCGCTCCAGGATCTCTACGGATACATCGTCCCTGTCCAGCTTCAGCTGCTCCAGGGCGCGGTTAATGGCTTCTTCTTCCGTTTTGCCCGTTACATCAATAAACTGTCTCATAACGGCTCCTCATTATGTTTCGTCATAGCGGTCCGCCTTGTAAGCACGGCCACGGGCATAGGGGCGGTCACCCACCCGGCCAGCCTCGGTGGTGCTGGTAGCGGCCTTGGCAGCTTTGACAGCCTTGGCAGCCTGAGCAGCCTGCTGCTTTTCCCGCAGGGTCTTTTTCTTCTGCTCTTCCTGCTTTCTCTGCTGCTCCTGGATGCGAGCCTCTTCCATACGCTTCTGGCGGTCAGCCTGACGAGCCTGGAAACGGGCCTCCTCTTCCTCGCTGAGCTTGGCAGAGAAGGTCTTGTTGAGAATTGCCTCCTGGATCAGGGAGAACACACTCTGGGCGATCCAGTACACGCCCAGGGCGGCAGGCATGATGAAGGCGATGTAGACGCTCATCAGGGGCATCATATACATCATGGACTTCATGGATGCACCGCCGGCGGCGTCCGCCTGAGGCTGGGTCTTCATGGTGAGCTTGCTGAACACAAACTGGGAAAGGCCGGCCAGAATGGGGATCAGGATCACGCCGATCACGGCCCAGGTGAAGGTGAAGTTCTTGACATACTCCCAAGGCGTGGCGGTAAGATCCAGCCCTAAGAAGTTATAGTTCATGTCGAACCAGCCCTCCGGCGTGGAAAGGCCCATCTCCTGCACGGCTTTGACCAGGTTGATTTGGCCATAGGAGGCCAGCTGGTACAGACCGTCCTTCAGGGCCGGTGTACCGGTTGCCTTATCCATCATGACGATGTTCGTCAGATTGACGCCGGCATCCGCAGCGGACTGCACCACGGTCTGCAACACATCCTTGGAAAGCATCATGAAGTGGGTGATGGGCTGGCGGATGATGGAATACAGGGCGATCAGGATGGGGAATGGGATCAAGCTCCAGAGGCAGCCGCTCATGGGATTGACGCCTTCCTCTTCGTAGAGCTTCTGCATTTCCTCTTGGAGCTTGGCCTGGTTTTTGGCATAGCGCTTCTGTAACTCCTGCATCTGACCGCTGACGCGGCTCATGCGCATCATGCTCTTCTTGGATTTCATCTGGAAGGGCAGCATGATGAGCTTGATGACCAAAGTAAACAGGATCAGAGCCACACCGTAGGAGTTCGTCAGGTTATAGAACAGACGAACCAGCCAGGCAAAGGGTACGCAAATGTAGTAGCCAATGGTGGACATTCTTGTCTTTCCTCCGATATTCTTTTGAATCAGGGAACGGGGTCGTAACCGCCTTTGTGGAAGGGATTACAGCGCAGGATCCGGCGGAAAGCCATCCAGCCGCCCTTTAGGGCGCCGTATTTTTCAATGGCTTCCAGCGCGTATTGAGAACAGGTAGGGGTATAGCGGCAGCAGGGCGGCCGAAACGGAGAAATAGCCCGGCGGTAAAACCGTACCAAAGCCAAAAGAACCCGCTTCATACGGGCTCCTTCATCAGATCTACCTTCCGGCCCAGACGGCGGAACTGTTTTTGCAGCTCCGGCCAAGGGGCCGTGGCAGTTCTGCTCCGGGCAACCAGAATAATATCATATCCCGTTTTCAGCTGGGGCTTTTCCAGACGGTAGACCTCCCGGAGACGGCGGCGGCAGCGGTTGCGCACCACGGCATGTCCCAGCTTTGTAGAGGACACCAGCCCCAGACGGTTCCGGCCCAGACGGTTTTTCCGGCAGTACAGCACCATGACGGGACTGACAGCCGAAACGCCCTTCTGATAGGTTCTCCTAAATTCATAATTCTCTTTCAGCGTGACCGCTGCTTTCATGACTCGTTCCCTGTCCTTTCACCCTGAACAAAGTTTCCATGGATACAATTCCAGGGACGGAGGACGCTTGCAGTCCCACCGTCCCTAAAGGACATTGTTCAGGTGTCTCCCGCGCATGAGTCCTTCTTAGTAGCTCAGGCGGGCACGGCCCTTGGCGCGGCGGCGAGCCAGGACCTTGCGGCCGTTGGCGGTAGCCATTCTCTTGCGGAAGCCATGGACCTTCTGGCCGTGGAGCTTCTTGGGCTGATAGGTACGTTTCGTTGCCATGTTGAGACACCTCCTGTCAGATTTCCGTCCGCCTTGCGGCGGCATTTACTCGACACCCCCGGAGACCGGCGGCGCAGTAAGCATATCAGTGCGTACTTATGACGCACGGATTAGTATACATACTTTTTCAAATTCTGTCAAGAAAAAGTTGCAGATTCCGTGAAAAACATCCGATTTTTTCTGTTTCCTGTACGTTTTGGCAGATATGGTGCTTTTTTTGTCGGAGATAACCACATTTTGTTTCCCGACAGCCCCTAAATTTTTGAACTTTATTATTTAGTATATGTGTAATTTCTGTTGCCTGAACGTTTTGTTTTTGATATAATGTAATTCGGTATGATTTTGTCTTTTATAACAAGAGAGGTGTTCTGATTTGAATTCTGTCGCTGATGTGTGGACCAACGTCCTCCAGCAGCTCAAGAAGGATCTCTCGGAGACGACCATCACCACCTGGTTCGATGAACTGACGGCGGTGGACATCCGGGAAAATACCTTCTATCTGCACTGTCCCAACGACTTTAAAAAACGATACATCGAATCCCTGTTTATCAAAAACATCAAAGCCGCCCTTCAGGATCTCTTCTCCATGGAGTTTGAAGTGAAGATTCTGGATGAAGCGGGACTTCTGGAATTTCAGGGCGGCGCGCCCAAGAAAAACAGCGATCGCTTCACCTACGAGGATTTCACGTTTGAGACCTTCGTGGTAGGTCCCAGCAATAAGCTGGCCTACGCCGCCTCTATGGCGGTGGCGGAGCATCCCGCCCAGAACTACAACCCCTTGCTGATCTACGGCGATTCCGGTCTGGGCAAGACTCATCTGCTGTATGCCATCGCCAACGTGATCCGGCAGAATGATCCGGCTGCCAAAATTGTCTACATCAAGGGCGATGACTTCATCAATGAGTTCATTGAGCTGATTCGGGCAGGCCGTGGCAGCGACTTCCGGGCCAAGTACCGGGAGGCAGACCTTCTGCTGGTGGACGACGTGCAGTTCGTGGCCGGCAAGGAACAGGTCCAGAATGAATTCTTCCATACCTTCAATAACCTGTACGAATCCGGCAAGCAGATTGTTCTGACTTCGGACCGTCCCCCCTCTGAGATGACGCTGCTGGATGACCGGCTGCGGACCCGGTTTGAATGGGGCCTGCTGGCGGACGTGACGCCGCCGGACTTTGAGACCCGTCTTGCCATCGTAAAAAATAAGGCGGCGGCGCTGGGTATGGAGCTTCCCGATAAGATCGCCAGCTACATTGCCGAAAATGTCACTGCCAACGTCCGACAGCTGGAGGGTACCGTCAATAAAATCCTGGCTTACAAAGATCTGCTGGGCAGCGAGGCCGACGAAGCCACAGTCACCCGGGCCATGCAGGATATTCTGAAAAAGAGCAACGAGTATATTCCCACGCCGGACAACATCCTGGACTACATCAGCAAGTATTACGGGATCGAAAAAGAGATCATCTGCGGTCAGCAGCGGGTCAAGGATGCCGTGGCTGCCCGCCAGATCGCCATGTACCTCATTCGCGGCATGACCAATCTGCCTGTGGTGGAGATCGGCAAGGTCTTTGACAATCGGGATCACTCTACGGTGCTCTACTCTCTCAAGCAGGTAGAAAAGCAGATGAAAAAAGACCCCGCTTTCGCCGAGACGGTGAAGGAGATCAAGACCAATATCAACAACCGCCATTGACCGTATTTTTTCCACATTCGCAAGGGAAAAAGAAAAACTGTAATGTGGAAAAAGAAAGTCCGTTTAAAACCGATTTTTTTCCACATCTTTTTTCCACAAGGTCGTGGAGGCTGTAAATATTGGGGTTGCAGGGGTTTTCCTACTTTTCCACATTTTTTTGCACTACTGTTACTTTCTTCTAAAAAATTTATTTTTTCTTTTTAAAAAGCGCTTTTATCCCTATTTGATACAGAAAGGAAGCGGCTCTCATGATTAAATTTTCCTGTGAAAAAGTTTTCCTCCAAAACGCGATTGCCGTTACCAGCCGGGCCGTTGCCCAGAAGAGCTCCATTCCGGCGCTGGAAGGTCTGTTGATCCACGCGGACCAGCAGTTGACCATCTCCGGCTACAACATGCAGACCGGTATTCGCACCAACGTTTTCGCCAACGTTGTGGAAGGCGGCGATATCGTGCTGAACGCCCGGCTGTTTGGTGACATCATCCGCCGAATGCCCGATGATATGATCACCTTTACCGCTGATGAAAAAATGATGGTCCATGTCTCCTGCGGTGATGCGGATTTTGACATTCTGGGCCTGTCTGCCGCAGATTACCCGGATCTGCCGGAGGTTGAGGATGAATATGCCGTTTCTATGCAGCAGAAGGTGCTGCGGAGCATGATTGAGGAGGTGGCTTTTGCCGTCTCTACCAATGAAAGCCGCCCGGTCCATACCGGCGCGCTCTTTGAAATCGCGGATATGAGCCTCAGCATGGTGGCGGTGGACGGCTTCCGTCTGGCTTTCCGCCGGGAGAAGCTGGAAAAGCTGGAGGGCGGCGCGTTCTCCTTCGTCTGTCCCGGCTCCGCCCTCAGTGAGGTCAAGAGTATCTGCGGAGATACGGAGGATCTGGTGACGGTGACGCTGGGCAAGCGGCATATCCTATTTGAAATTGGTGATACTCAGCTGATCTGCCGCCGTCTGGAGGGTGAGTTCCTGGATTATAAGAACGCCATCCCCCGGAAGAATCCCATTCAGATCGTGGCAGAGACCAAGGCCCTCATCGAGAGCATCGACCGCGTGTCCGTGGTGATCTCCGACAAGCTGAAAAGCCCGGTGCGGTGCCTGTTCGACCATGATAAGGTAATGCTGTCCGCCAAGACCGGCAATGGTGAGGCCAAGGACGTGTGCCGTGTCAGCGGTGACGGCGACAAGCTGGAGATCGGCTTCAATAACCGGTATCTGATGGAGGCGCTGCGGTATGCCCCGGCGGACAAGGTGAAGATCGAGCTGAACACAGGGGTCTCCCCTGCCATTATCGTCCCTGTGGAGGGCGAGGAGAACTTCCTTTATATGGTATTGCCTGTACGGCTGAAGAGCGCGGAGTAAACAAATATGAAAACAATGACCATTACAACGGAATACATCAAGCTTCAGGACCTTCTGAAGCTGGCGAACGTGGTAGAGACCGGCGGCGAGGCCAAGGAGTGCGTCCAGAGCGGCGAAGTACAGGTCAACGGCGAGGTGTGCACCATGCGGGGCAAGAAGATCCGCCCCGGAGACGTGGTAACCTTCCGGGGACAGGAATACGCGGCGGCCTATGCGGATTGACGGGTTAAGCCTGGATTTTTTCCGTAATTACGTTCATTTAGACGCTGCGTTTGACCCGAATATCAATGTGATCTACGGTGACAACGCACAGGGAAAGACGAATCTGCTGGAGGCGGTGGCCTATCTCTCCGGCGTCAGCCATCGGGCCAGATATGACCGGGAGCTGATCCAATTCGGCGTAGATCACGCCTTTTTGAAGGGAAATGTGTTTGCCAGAGAGAGGGACTTTCTGTTAGAGGCGGAGCTGCACCGGGGGGCGCGGCGGGTGCTGCGGTCTAACGGCGTCAAGCTGAAAAACGGCGGCGAGCTGTCCGGTATTTTTCAGAGCGTGCTGTTTTGCCCGGAGGACCTGTATCTGATCCGGGAAGGAGCCGCCGCCCGGCGGGGCTTTCTGGATGACTGCATCTGCCAGCTTCGGCCCCGGTACGCCCTGGCGCTGGCGGAGTATAAGCGGCTCCACGAGCACAAGACCCGCATTTTGAGAGACAGCGAGGAAAAGCCCTCCCTGCTGGACGCGTTGGACGAGTTTTCCATGAGCATGGCCAAGGCAGGAGCGCTGCTGATCCATTACCGGGCGCACTTTATCAAGCGGCTGTGTCAGGCGGCCCCGGCCATTCACGGGGACTTTTCCGGAGGCCGGGAACGGCTTACCTTACGTTATGAAACGGTGTCTACGGTGACGGACCCGGAGGCTGGACCGCAGGTGATCTTCCAGCAGCTTTTACAGCATCAGGAGGAGCACCGGGCGGCGGAGATCGCCAGCCGGCAATGTCTGTCCGGCCCTCATAAGGACGATTTACTGGTGAAGATCGACGGGCAGGCCGCGAAAAGCTACGCCTCACAGGGGCAGACCCGGACGGCGGCTCTCTCCTTGAAACTGGCGGCCCGGGAGATCTTTCAGCAGGACACCGGGGAGTATCCGGTGCTGCTGCTGGACGATGTGCTTTCGGAGCTGGACCCCCGGCGGCAGGAGTTTGTACTGAACCGCATCCGGGGCGGGCAGGTATTCATCACCTGCTGCGAGGACGACCGGCTGCCGCAGCTGTTGGGAGGAAGGATCTTCCATGTCAAAAATGGCACTGTGCGGTGATGAATACCGCGACGGAGCGCAGCGAACGGAGCCGCGCGTCAGCGCGTTTTGAAATGCCGCTCCGTTACGCGGCGCATCACCTGCTGCGAGGATGACCGGCTGCCGCAGCTGTTAGGGGGAAGAATCTTCCATGTCAGAAATGGCACTGTGCGGTGATGGATGCCGCACCGTTATAGGAAGCAGCATCTTTCATATATAAAGAGGGCTGGATGGCTGAGCAGAGGAGCGGTCCTATGGAGAACCGAAAAATAAAGGTAAAAAGCCTGATCAGCGTGACAGCATGGGCGGTCGCGCTGGGGATGTTCATTGCGTATCTCTTCCTGGAAAGACAGTGGATGCTGTTCACGATAGACTTTGCCATTCTGCTCCGCTGCCTGCTTGGGATCTTGGATCCGGAGGAGGACAGAAGGAGCAAGAATGTATATTGGATCCTTCTCATTACCCGTGTGATGGATATTGCGATACGGCTGATGTAAGGACGGGCTTTGTGCGCATTGACGTTGCTTTTGGAACGGAGGAATACCGTGTATTTGCATTTGGGACAAAATGAGATCGTGCCGGATCATCGGATCATCGGTATTTTTGATCTGGATAAATGCAGCTATGAAAAGCGCACCCGGGAGTATCTGACCCGGGCGGAAAAGGATGGCGTGGTGCTGGATGTGTCCGGCGACCTGCCGAAGTCCTTTGTGGTGTGCGACCACCCTTATCACCCGCAGATCGTGTATCTGAGCCAGCTGAACACCTCCACCCTGAAAAACCGGGCGGAAAGCGGCAAGCTGGTGCTGTAAACAACAAGAGCGGACCGGAAACGGCCTGCTGTTCCATAAAAACGCAAACATTTTCTTCGGGGCAAGGAGAAACGGGCCGGAAAGGCTTCCGGCCCGGCTCTTCCTGTCCCGCGACGAAAGGAGAACCTACATGGCAGAAAACGAGATCCTGCAATCCACGGCGGTGGATGCCGCCAACGAGTATGACGCATCGGAGATCCAGGTTCTGGAAGGCTTGGAGGCTGTGCGGAAGCGGCCCGGTATGTATATCGGCTCCACCTCCTCCTCCGGTCTCCACCATCTGGTTTACGAGATCGTGGACAACGCCATCGACGAAGCGCTGGCGGGCTACTGCTCGGAAATTTCCGTGACCATCAACGAAGGCAACACCATCACCGTGGTGGATAATGGCCGCGGTATCCCCGTGGACATTCAGGCCCAGACGGGAAAACCCGCTCTGGAGGTGGTGTACACCGTGCTCCACGCCGGCGGCAAGTTCGGCGGCGGCGGCTACAAGGTGTCCGGCGGTCTGCACGGCGTGGGCGCATCCGTGGTGAACGCATTGTCTGAGTGGCTGGTGGTCCAGGTCCATCGTGACGGCAAGATCCACGAGATGAAGTTCGCCCGGGGCCATGTGACGGAGCCGATGACGATCGTGGGCACCACGGATCACACCGGGACCACTGTGACCTTCAAGCCGGACCCGGAGATGTTTGAGGAAACGGTTTACAGCTATGACATCCTCCATACCCGGATGCGGGAGGAGGCATTTCTGAATGCCGGCCTGCGGATCACCATTGCCGACGAGCGTTTGGCTTCCGCCGAGAAGCCGGAGGAGGAGCGCCGCCATTCCATGTGCTACGAGGGCGGTATCCGGGAGTTCGTCACCTATCTGAACCGCACGAAAACACCGCTGCACGAGCAGGTGATCTACGTCAGCGGGCAGAAGGGCGATTCCATGGCGGAGATCGCCATGCAGTATAACGATGGCTACAACGAGACCACCCTCTCCTTCGCCAACAACGTCCATACCCCGGAGGGCGGTATGCACGAGGAAGGCTTCCGCCGGGCGCTGACCACCGTGCTGAATAACTACGGCCGGAAGATCAAGATGCTGAAGGACGATGAAAAAGTCTCCGGCGAGGACTGCCGGGAGGGCCTTACCTGCGTCATTTCCGTGAAGCTGACGGACGCACAGTTTGAGGGCCAGACCAAGGCCAAGCTGGGCAACAGCGAGATCCGGACGCTGGTGAACAACATCGTTTCTGAAAAGCTGGATACCTTCCTGGAGGAAAATCCCCAAGTGGGCCGGATGATCTTGGACAAGGCCCTCACAGCCAACCGGGCCAGAGAGGCAGCCAAGAAGGCAAGAGAGTCCATCCGCCGCAAGACGGCGCTGGGCGGCGCGGCCATGCCGGATAAGCTGCGGGACTGCAACGAGAATAACCCGGAACTGACTGAGCTTTATATCGTCGAGGGTGACTCCGCAGGCGGCTCCGCCACCCAGGGCCGTGATTCCCGGTTTCAGGCGATCCTCCCACTATGGGGCAAGATGCTGAACGTGGAAAAGGCCCGGGCGGACAAGGTGTATGGCAACGATAAGCTCCAGCCGGTGATCACGGCGCTGGGAGCGGGTATCGGTGACGAATTTGACGACGCCAAGCTGCGCTATCATAAAATCATCATCATGGCGGATGCCGATGTGGACGGCGCCCATATCCGGACGCTGTTGCTGACCTTCTTCTTCCGCTTCATGCGGCCTCTGATCGAGCAGGGCTATGTATATTCCGCTGTGCCGCCGCTTTACAAGCTGACCCGCGGCAAGACCACACGGGTGGCCTTCTCCGACGAGGAACGGGACGCGGTGTCCGCTGAGCTGCGTGGCGGCAATCCCAACACGAAGATCGACATTTCCCGGTTCAAGGGCTTGGGCGAGATGAACCCCCATGAGCTGTGGGAGACCACCATGGACCCGGAGAAGCGGACCCTGCGGCGGATCACTTTGGATGACGCCGTACAGGCGGACGAGACCTTCACAATCCTGATGGGAGAGAAGGTGGAACCCCGGAAGGAGTTCATTGAGAAGCGGGCCCAGTATGCGGTCAATCTGGATTATTGATCCCTCAAGGAGGAGAAAAAATGAGTAAAAAACCCCAATATGACCCCGAGGAGATCCGGTATCCGGAACAAAGAATCGTGGAATCTCCTCTGGTGCCGGAGATGGAGCAATCCTATATCGAATATGCTATGAGCGTCATTGTGGGCCGTGCCCTGCCGGATGTGCGGGACGGCCTGAAGCCGGTACACCGGCGTATTCTGTACGCCATGTACGAGGACAATCTGACAAGCGACAAGCCTTTTAAGAAGTCTGCTACCTGCGTGGGCGACGTGCTGGGCCGGTATCATCCCCACGGCGATGCCTCCGTGTATGACGCGCTGGTGCGTCTGGCACAGGACTTCTCCATGCGCTATATGCTGGTGGACGGCCACGGCAACTTCGGTTCCGTGGATGGCGACCCCCCGGCGGCCTACCGATATACGGAGGCCCGTCTGAGCAAGATCTCCGACGAGATGCTCCGGGATATTGAAAAGGATACTGTGGACTGGGACCCCAACTTCGACGAGAGCCGGAAAGAACCCCGGGTCCTCCCTGCCCGGTTCCCTAACCTGCTGGTAAACGGCTCCAGCGGTATCGCCGTGGGCATGGCCACCAACATCCCGCCCCACAACCTGCGGGAGGTCATTGGCGCTTGCATCTGTGTGCTGGACGATCCCAATGCCTCTCTGGCTGACCTGATGGAGCACATTAAAGGACCGGACTTCCCCACCAAGGGCATCATCATGGGCCGGTCCGGCATCCGGGCGGCTTACGCCACCGGCCGGGGCCGCATCGTGGTCCGGGCGCGGCATGAGTTTGAGGAATTCGGCCATGACCGCACCCGCATCGTCATCACGGAGCTGCCCTATCAGGTAAATAAGCGGACGCTCATCAAGAGTCTGGCAGATCAGGTGGAGGATAAGCGGCTGGAGGGCATTTCCGACATCCGGGACGAGTCCGACCGGAACGGTATGCGGATGGTCATTGAGCTGAAGCGGGACGCCAATCCTCAGGTGGTACTGAACCGCCTGTTCAGCCAGTCTCAGCTGCAGACTACGTTTTCCATCAATATGCTGGCTCTGGTGGATAACCAGCACCAGCCCAAGATCCTGTCCCTGCGGCACATCATTGACGAATATCTGGCGTTTCAGGAGGAAATCATCATCCGCCGGACCCGCTACGATCTGAAAAAGGCTCAGGAGCGGGCTCATCTGCTGGAGGGTCTGCTGATCGCGCAGGATAACATCGATGAGGTCATCAAGATTATCCGCAGCGCTTATGACGATGCCAAGCAGAAGCTGATGGAGCGCTTCGGTCTGGACGATATTCAGGCACAGGCCATTCTGGATATGCGCTTGAAGGCGCTGCAGGGCCTGGACCGGGAGAAGCTGGAGGGCGAGTACAAGGAGCTGGAGGAGCGGATCGCTTACTTCAACCGGGTGCTGTCCGACGAAAGTCTGGTGCGTCAGATCCTGAAGGAAGAATTGACCGCCATTGCCGAAAAGTTCGGCGATGACCGCAAGACCGAGATTCAGGACGTGGAGGACGAGATCGACATTGAGGACCTCATTGAGGAGGAGCAGTGCGTCTTTACTCTGACGGAGGCGGGCTACATCAAGCGCACCCCCGTCAGCGAGTATACCGCCCAGTCCAAGGGCGGCATGGGCAAGAAGGGCATCACCACCCGGGAAGAGGATACGGTGGTGGATGTGTTTACCGCTTCTACCCACGATCATATCCTGTTCTTTACCGATACCGGTAAAGTCTACCGGAAGAAGGGCTATCAGATCCCCGAGTCTGGCAAGACCGCCAAGGGTACCAACCTCATCAACATTTTGCAGATCGAGCAGGGTGAGCGGGTGCAGGCCATGCTCCATTACCGGGAGACCGGCGAGGAGCAGCTCTATTTGATGATGGTGACCCGGAACGGTACGGTGAAGCGTCTGCCGGTGGAGGCGCTGAAGAACCTCCGCAACAACGGTATCCGGGCGTTGACCATGGACGAGGGCGACCAGCTGGTATCTGTCCGGGAGACCGACGGCAGCCAGAAGATCCTCATCGCCACCCATGACGGCATGGCCGTGGTGTTCGACGAGAATGACGTCCGTCCGATGGGCCGCTCTGCTATGGGCGTCCGGGGCATCCGTCTCCGGGAGGGCGACTATGTGGTAGGCGCTGCCCGAGCCAGAGAGGGCAAGAGCGTGCTGACCATCACGGAGAAGGGCTACGGCAAGCGGACGCCTGTGGAGGAGTACCGCATCACCAACCGGGGCGGTCTGGGCATCAAGAACTACCAGATCACAGACAAGACCGGCAAGATCGTAGGCGTCAAGGTGGTGGACGGCACCGAGGACCTGCTGCTGATGACCCAGTCCGGTATCCTGATCCGGACGCCGGTGGAGAACATCAAGGAGACCGCAAACCGGGCCACTCAGGGCGTGATCGTCATGCGCTTCAAGGAAGAGGGCGACCAGGTGATCTCCATGGCGCTGGCGGAGCATGAGGACACGGAGGACGTGTCCGCGGAAGCAGAGATTTCCACAGAGATCTCCGCAAATGAGGAAAATCCCACGGCAGAAACCTAAATTGTTCGAAAAAACGCAAGGAATCAGCAAAAAGCTGATTCCTTGCGTTTTTTGTGCTTTTTAAGGAAATATAAATTAGTTTCCGGTGAAAAAGTACAGAATACCAGAGAAATTTCTGTGCAGAAAGCGGATTGATTTTTCCTGTGGCGGCTGTTATGTTAATAATAATAGAAATGGAAGTTTGGACTGCGGGAAAGGAGACGCTATGAAATATTTCATTTTTTTGTTTTCCATCATAGCTTGGGGCGCTTTAGGGCTGATCATCGGAAAGGGCGTTGCCGGGACTTGGAGAGAGGAGAGCAATGCCGATAAGAAAGCCAGAATCTTGAATGATCCTGATATTCAGACCTGTACCCACGGTTCTGAGGAATGAGAAAACAGCATTGAAAATGCGATAAAAAGTCCGTCTGGAGTATTCCAGACGGACTTTTTTCAGTGAGGGGGCAAAACAGATCCCGGCAGGTGTCCGCAGATCGTTTGACAGAAATTTTCAAGAGTGTTGAAATAGGACGGCTGAGGCGGCTGCAAGAGAAATTGGAGTTGGCTCAGCGCTTTTCAAGTATTTTCCTTATAAATGCGGAGATCAGCATGGCTGCGGCCCCTAAAAGCAAGTAGATCAGCGCATAGAGAAGAAACGCCGGTTCGCCCATATCGAAATGCAGCCATGTACCGGCTAAAAACAAGACCGCTGTGATCATCGGCAAGGCCCAGAAGCGTTTGACGTCTCTACTGGCCTGCACTCCGGCAAATATGGCATAAATAGGGTTCAGCGCAAAAAACAGGATGAAGCAAACGGCCATTCCGCCATCGCCTTTTACGAAGGTGACCGCAAGCCAAGGAAAGACCAGCATGATCACGGCCGACGCAATGATCCACGGCATCATTTTTTTCATACCATCACACACCTTTGTCAAACGGTTTTTCACCTCTGCCTCCCTTTCAGTTTAACATGCCACAGAGAAAAGAACAAGCCTCCGGTCATTGACCGGAGGCTTGCGGGTATACGGTTGCTTGACGCCCTTGCGGGAGAATTACATCTCCTTGATGGCAGCCTGAGCGGCGGCCAGACGGGCGATGGGCACACGGAAGGGAGAGCAGGACACATAGTCCAGACCGGTGCGGTGGCAGAACTCCACGGAGGAGGGATCGCCGCCGTGCTCGCCGCAGATACCCAGATGCAGGTCGGGGTTCACGCTGCGGCCCAGCTTGCAGGCCATATCCACCAGCTTGCCGACGCCCTTCTGATCCAGCTTGGCGAAGGGATCATTCTCGTAGATCTTCTTATCATAGTAAGCGCCCAGGAACTTGCCGGCGTCGTCACGGCTGAAGCCGAAGGTCATCTGAGTCAGGTCGTTGGTTCCGAAGGAGAAGAAGGCAGCTTCCTTGGCGATCTCATCGGCGGTCAGAGCGGCGCGGGGGATCTCGATCATGGTACCAACCAGGTACTTCATGTCGGAACCGGCAGCCTTGATCAGCTCGTCAGCAGTCTTGACAACAATGTCCTTGACATACTTCAGTTCCTTGGCCTCGCCCACCAGAGGAATCATGATCTCGGGAACCATGTTCCAGTCGGGGTGACGGGCCTGCACGGCCAGAGCGGCCTTGATGACGGCGCGGGTCTGCATGGCGGCGATCTCCGGATAGGTGACAG
>ERZ1673743.2584-NODE-2584-length-15520-cov-11.738959_pt1 | contig 15520 bp, 16 predicted proteins | sample MGYA00580197_ERZ1673743 | MGnify/ENA primary metagenome ERZ1673743 (study PRJEB41218, sample SAMN15661795) | gut metagenome | host: Homo sapiens | place: Canada: London | collected 2015-08-20/2019-03-30 | study: EMG produced TPA metagenomics assembly of... | reverse complement strand
AAATTTAACACTTTTCGAAAAATCTATGCACCGGAAATTCGGCTTGACCCGAATTGCTTTCGATTGATGTGTTCTCGGACAAAAAGATACGCATCATGCCTGACGTACATGCCGGAGCAGGATGCGTCATAGGATTCACAGGCAATCTCGGCGACAAGGTCATACCCAATATTGTTGGTGTTGACATCGGCTGCGGTATGCGCATACTCAATCTCGGGAAACTCTCGGGAATTGACTTTCACGCATTCCATGCGCATATCTGTGGCAATGTGCCCTCAGGTATGTGGGTTCGAGAAGATAAGCGAGGTTTCAAGCCACTTTCTGGCGAGGAAATGGAAATCTATCGTGAGGCAAAGCAACTTGTGACAGAGCTTTACTGCTACCGTGAGATTAAAGACTCCGGGCGCATCAATAAAGCAATAGGGTCGCTTGGCGGCGGCAATCACTTCATTGAACTGGACAAGGACGATGAAGGAAATGTGTATCTCGTAATACATACGGGGTCACGAAACCTCGGTAAGCAGGTAGCCGACATCTATCAGGCAAAAGCCGTGAAACATCTCACCGACGGAGCCGACAAGTTCGAGGAGACAATCAAACGCACCATAGAGGAATATAAAGCAGCTGGTCATCGTTCAGAGTTGCAGAGCGTCATCAAGAAAATGCGCAAGGTGCATCAGGACGCGGAACCAAATCTCCCGGCTGCGCTCTGTTATATAGAAGGCGAAAACCGGGAGCATTATCTTCACGATATGCGTCTTTGCCAACGTTGGGCTGTGCTCAACCGAAAGCTCATATCGTTATTGCTCATGCGGTTCTTCCCGGGAGTGGAGGTGATGGAGGAATTCGAATCCATACATAATTATATCAGTGATGACAATATCATAAGAAAAGGATCTATTTCCGCTACCGCAGGCGAGCGATGCATAATACCGCTTAATATGCGCGACGGCTCTTTGCTATGCACCGGCAAAGGAAACACAGACTGGAACTGTTCGGCGCCTCACGGTGCCGGACGAGTACTGAGCCGCACTCAGGCTTACGAGGAAATTACGTTGATAGAGTTCGAGGAGTCCATGCAGGGCATCTACTCTGAGTCGATCAACGACTTCACTCGCGACGAGTCGCCTATGGCCTATAAACCGGCCTCGGAAATCATTAACAACATAGGTGATACCGTCGCTATTGACACAATCATACACCCGATATTCAATTTCAAAGCATCAAAATAACAGTACATATGAGACAATTTAATCCGTTAAATTTCTAATTTAAAGCTAAAATGAAGCTGGTAGATCATAAAAAGCCTGATAAAATGAAAGATTATACTGTTCCTTTTTATTTGGGGAACTTTCTTCATTGCAGTAGTTCAATCGCGAAAGAACTAATGGCTGAAGCTGCAATTGTATTAAAAGAATTAGGCCGGATAAATGAGTTTATAATATACTATTATGATGACAGACATAATATACGTTTGTATCTTAGAATGGCATATGTTGCGGCATTCCATATCGATGGAAGATGGGAAGATATAAAGCAACGGCTTCCACGGATAATACCATTATTAAAGGTTACGATTGAATTACGGAAAGAGCGAGAAATCGGGCTTTTATGGATTGAAAAAGATGTAAAAAAATTACAATGGGCAAAGCCGGATACTCCCTGCCTGTTTTGTGATACATATCGAAGTGATCAAAATTTACAATAAGGAAGCTATGCAAGATGCAGTTGGCCGTACTCGGGAACCATTAAATATAGTGGGACTATGGAAAAATAGAGTGATCCCGATGGGCCGAATCCTGTACGGATAGATGTGAATTATATAATTTAAGGCAAGCATATGAATAATAAGTCAGCTACATATTTGAAAAAATTTCTTTTAGATATTTATAGATGTCAGAAACCTTTCGAACTACTCGTTATTGATAAGATGCCCAAGACCAGGTCGGGTGTATATATTGTCAATAAACAAAGGATTCGTATTTATGCCAAATGGGAAACTTATTCTCCTTTGGAAGAAATAGCAATTCACGAATATGCTCATCATATTCATGAAACAGAGAAAAGGAGGAGCAAGAGCAGACGAAAGGAACGTGCCCATGGTCCTGAATTCTGGAGAATTTATTCTGCCTTAATGGCTGTGGCCCGGCAGAAAGATCTATATACAGATGCTTTTATTGCAGATATTATTAGTGGTCGTGAGTGAAAATTAGGTTAAAATACCGGGCTGGTAGGCTTGATTCAACACACAGAGTAATGATGCATCATTAAAAAATGATCAAAGAGCAATAAGTTGTCAATGCCATCGCTTCAGATCGATCTCTGTTGAAATGTGGGTGATGTCTTCTGTCAATTTCGGTTTCAAAATAATGAAATAAATAATATTATGAGTAATTCAAAAAAATACCGCGACATAGTTAGGTTTTTAGAGATGAGTAATCATCCCTATATTTCTATTGCAAATAAGCGCGCACTAAGAGATCTGTGGGGTGATGTTTGGCATAGAATTGGAATAGAATGGCCTAAAAATCATTTACCCGGAGCAAAATTCAAAAACAGTGTATTTCATGCGGAGTCATCTTCTTTGGTCGTAATCTATAGGATCGCAGAAGAATGCGGATTAAAACTGATAAACCGGCTTAACGAAGATAAAATTGAGCTTATCGCACCCGGAGCAGAGAATTTTTCTATTATTGTTTCGCAGGACCATTATGATGATGAGCTCAATTATGACTACTCTGATTTGGAAGGGCTATCAATTGCAGAAGCAATAGTTTTTCTCACAGCTAAGCTTAATAACGAAAGGATTTCTTTTGACTATATATTTTTGCGGTTTAAAACTCCTTCGGAATTTACAGGTTTGAGAACTAAAATATTAGCCTATTCTCCGGAAAGTAGTGAATTTCGTGACTTTTTGATAGCCGCGAAATCGAAACTGGAAGCTACGGCAAAAACATTACAGAACGCAGTTGATATGATTGAGGAGCCTGTTAAGTCGAAAGTTCGAGAAGAACGGGAAACCATCGCACGACGTTTCGATGATAGGTGTACCTTGATGAGGGAACGACGTGCGTTCTTGAATTCTATTGTAAGTCAGTTTAATAGTTTTGACGAATTTACAAGAGCCAAAAGAGAATGGTGTGCTGTTATAGGAATTAATACTACTAAATGCGTAAATTACTTGGAACTCACGATAAATCTTGACGATGGAGATTATGAGACATATTTTGTTGTGCCGTCGAAGGATGGGCATATTGCCATTAGTGAAATAGTTGGATGGCAAGATGATCACTGTGCAAATTCTTTTCTCAATATTACCACACAAAAAGTGGCTGATGAGGATGAAATTTTAGCTTCAAAAAATAAGGTATGAAACAAATTGGACACTACGCATGGTTGGTAGATACAATACGTCGTAAAGAAGAGATCTCTCATCAGGATCTCTCAACGCATTGGAAAAACGAAACAAAATTGAGCGACGGAAAACCGCTCAATCGCTCAACATTCAGGCGATGGCGCAAAGATATTCAAACTCAGTTTGGTATTATTATAGGTTGTCGCAAATCCGAAACGCACAGTTATTACATCGCAAATCCGGAGGCTTTTGACACCTGTCCATATCTTGCCAAATTGTCCATAGAATGTCTTCGTCGCATTAAACGAGAGGATATAGTTGATCAATGCGAAATCCTTCAGGATTTAGTCGCCGGGCTGTTTTATTTCGGAAAAGCACTGAACCTGCATAAAGATGATGATTTACACGTTGGCTGCTGGTCGGCACGACGCCTGCTTCAATATCTTATAGCCTGTCAAATGAATAGGTCTGAAGTTAATTATACGGTCGACCATTTGAACGAATGGTTTCGGGAAGGCTATACACCGGCTATCGAGTGTGTTGTCGACATTGCCTGCAGAGACCTTTCGGCCGGCGACGTGTCAAAGCGTTTACTCGGCCTTGATGATAAGAAAATTGTAAAGTTGATATCTGAACATCAGAATAAAGCATATCTATATCTTAGGCTGCATTTGAAAAAAGTGGCCGTAAGGAAATTCTTTTTCAAAAAAGCGGATGAAGGGGATATGGAGTATTGCTTTCATCTTGCGGATTATCTTTATCGAGTAGGACGATACGAAAAAGCATTCCAATATCTGTCTAAAATAAACAGTGACCATTATCGGTCAACCGTTTCGAAATATCTCGGTCTGATGTACTACTATGGTCGGGGCGTTGCGCGTAACTTTGACAAAGCGCGGGATTACCTTGAATTTTCGTATTCGAAAAGTTCCGAGAGTGTATATGCTTTAGGTAAAATATACTGGTTTAAAGGCCCCTCTGATAAAGTGGTTCCGCTATACCGTAACTTTATGACAGCACCGTACAACAACAGTGAAGACAGATTCTATCAGAAAGTGAGAAAAGAGTTTACCGAGATTTTCAACGCTTACGGAATACCGGACTGGATTATCATGAACATAAATATCGGTCGTAACAATCATCGATGCGAATTTTCGGTTGAACTTCCGCCTTATTGCCGCATACTGATTTATTGGGGTGAGCCGGAGTCAAGTTTGCATATTCGGTATTCTGGAAAAACACGACGCCGTCACACTTTCCGTCACACTTACAGAAATCCCGGTGAATATAAAATTGATTTTGAGGTGACGTGCCATAATTCGATTGAAGCGTTTGAGTTCAGCCGGTATAAGCATCAACTTAAAAGCATAGATTTTCATGTGAGCATGGGGCTGAAAAAGCTATCCATCACGGGGCAGTGTCTGGGAACCCTTGAATTACCGCCGAGCGAATATCTTTATGGTGTGATATGTCGCGGAAACAATATCCGCTCTCTGAACTTAAGCCGATGTCCTAAACTTACTCATCTTGATTGTTCATCTAATCCGATTGAGGAACTGAAACTACATGAATATTCGCCATTAACGGCGGCGTGCGTCAGGCATACAAAATTGAATCGGACGCCGCTTAATGATATCTTACGCTCAAATAGAGGCGGCTTCTGCAACACACTTGATTATGATTCATTAACCCAGACAGACCTGCGTCTGGAATACTATTTCCGTTGCGCGTCATGGGATAAGACAAGGAAATACCTGAGGTGCAATCTTTCGTATTACTATTACCATGCTTTGTCGAAATGTGAACGAGCTTATTTCAGACTAAAGGAAATGGCGCGGAAAAATAACCGCACGCCATATGAAAAAGGATTTCTTGAGGTGAATGACGAGTATGTGTCGGAAGATACAATCCGCGGGCATGAAGAGTTCTTTCTCGAGAAAGAGCCTTGGGCAGTTTCGCTTGCGACCCGAGTCCGCGATATGCACAATAAAGAGCCATGGATGCGCTGCGAATATACGCCTCCGGAATACTATGTGGCCAATTGCCTTGTCAATATGATACAGAATGAAAAAGAGATGATATTTATTCGTGGCGATTATTAACAATTATTAATTGATGATTTTAAAGCTGTACCGCAAAATGATACAGATTATAATTAACTTTGCAACCGTCAGAATCCATATTAAATCTTAGCATAATGAAACAGATTGTATTTCAGCCTAAAGAGGATGTCGATCTCAATGACCGACTGATAAACCTCTATGGCTCAAGACTCGTCGGCCTATACTCCGATTTAGAGCCCATCATCGAGCGCAAGAATGGCGTTAAACCTGCCTTGCCACTTTTGCTTTGGCTCCATGATTGTGAAGCGTATGAAAAAGCCGACATCAAAGTGATGATTTTCGGAAGGGAAACCAATAACTGGAATGACAAAGCTAATCGCAAGTCTTTCCCTAATTACACATATAATTTCGGACTCGGAACGAGCGAGGATGTTCAATACGAAATAAGCGGAATACACGATGAGTCACATGACATCTATGGAATCTGTGACATATACGACGAATACCAAAATAAAGATGAGGCTCCGCAGACTCCGTTCACTAAAAAGAAGGATATCTTTGTGGATATGCTAAAAAAAGCTTTTCCTGACAAAAGAATTGAATGTATCTGGAACAATGTACACAAAGTCGGAAAAGGAGTAGCCGGTAAAGGCAATTGCCGCGGTGTGCCACCTTTCGAGATTCAGGAGATTGTAAAGCGTCGGTTCGACGTTGTTCCTGCAGAAATCGACATTCTTAAACCAGATATTCTTATATTCCTTACAGGTAAATATGCCGACAATGCAATCATGAATACCTTTGGTATCACCAAAGATGAATTTGTCCCTGTAAATGCCTCCTCGGAACTATTTTTGGATAGAATCAACATCCCTGGCATTAAATATTCCGCGCGTACGATTCATCCCAGTGAACCCTTCAAATCAAACGAATATTTTATAAAGCATTTCAACGCTTTAATAGAAGATCTGGCAAACAATTTCAAATGAACCAACTGCAAAAATATACTTGGCTGATTGACACCATCCGCCGTGCCGGAAAAATTTCCCATAAGGATTTGTCAGATAAATGGGAAAGAAACAAAGATCTGAGTGACTGTCGGCCGCTCCATCGTGCCACGTTCAACCGCTGGCGCGACGCTATCTTTGAACAGTTCAGCATAATTATCGACTGTCAAAAAGTGGGCGGCTATCTCTATTATATAGCCAATCCTGAAGATATAGACGAAGACAAGCTGAAAAAATGGATGCTCGATTCCTTTGCAGTGGGTAATCTTATCGGGGAGAACCTCTCGTTGAAAGGACGTATCATAGTCGATGAGATACCATCCGGACGCGACCATCTGACTACAATACTTGAAGCGATGAAAGAGAATCGGGTTGTCAATATCACGTATCGTCCGTTCAAGAAATCTCATGGATATACATTCCCGATTGAGCCGTATTGCGTCAAGTTGTTTGAGAACCGCTGGTATGTGCTCGCACACAACAACCGCGATGAAGTCAAGATTTATGGGCTTGACCGTCTGGAGGATGTCGAGGTTACGGATGACACTTATAAGCTCCCGAAAAACTTTGATGCCGAAAGTTTCTTTTCCACAGCCTATGGAGTGGTTATAGGCTATGATGTACAGCCGGAACGCATCGTGATACGTGCCAACGAGAATCACAAACATTACCTAAAATCCCTTCCACTCCATTTCAGTCAGCGTCTGATTGAAGATTGTGGCGAGTATGCCGATTTTGAGTTATACCTTTCGCCGACATACGACTTTGTTATGAAGCTGCTACAGTACGGATCGATGATAGAGGTGATAAGTCCCGCATCACTTCGCAGGACTATGAAGGGGTGGATTTCAGACATGAGCGAACTCTATAAAAACGACTGACCATGCATGATTTTGTTGCAATAGATTTTGAAACAGCCAATGGACGCCGGTCAAGCGTATGCAGCGTTGGCATTGTGGTAGTGCGTGGAGGCGGGATAGTCGATAAATTCTACTCTCTCATCCAACCGACGCCCAACTATTATACATACTGGACAACAGAGGTTCACGGTCTTACTCGCCGGGACACAGACGGACAACCAACTTTTCCTGAAATATGGGCACAAATCGAACCTCTGATTCAAGACCTTCCTCTTGTCGCTCACAACCGAACTTTTGATGAAAGTTGTCTGAAAGCCGCCTTTGCCGAGTACGGGATGACATATCCCGACTATGAGTTCCATTGTACGCTCGCCGCATCGCGCCGCTGTCTTGATATTCCCAGCCACCAGCTACACCTTTCGGCAGCGGCTTGCGGCTACAACATGGAGAACCATCATCACGCCCTCGCAGATGCCGAAGCATGTGCCGCCATCGCATTGAAAATCCTTTAACCCTAATAGAATATGAACGAAACAGTCATTGCTGTCGGAAACGGAGGATATAATCTTGCCACCGACATAATCGCCGCCGGATTATTCCCTGATGCTCGGCTGATAGTATGCGACACGAACGAGAAAGACTTGGAGAAGAATTCTGCCAATGCAGCGGAATCTTTCCTTCTTGAAAAGCAGCGAAAGAAAGTAAAATCCGATGATACGACTTTAGTCGAGACCATTGCCGAAAAGACATCGAAGTCGGTCATTGTCTGCGCCACTCTCGGAGGTATGACCGGAAGCAAATATGCTCCGTTGATTGCACTGGATGCGATATTGAGAGGTAAATTTGTATGCTCGTTCTTCTCAATGCCCTACGGATTTGAAGGAAAACAGAAGACAAAACGCGCAATGAATTCCCGGATGCAGTTGATCGTATCTTCAAATCTGGCCGTCCAGCAGAACAATGACAGACTTAAAGAAGTAGAATCACTTGGATTGAATGACATAGACAAGCCGATAATCGAAACAATCAAATCAGCAATGAGCCACAAGTCTTTGGCAGAACTTGCCAAAGCCCCCAGTAATTCTGATCTTCAGGAATATATTCCCGAAGAATATCGCATAAAAGGCGTTCCCTTAATCTGGATTCGGAATGATTGTTATCCGGGGATTGCCGACAAGGATAGAAATGGAATATTCAATCTTTATTGACAACATGATGACGACGACTGATTCAGAAATACTTGAGAGGTATCAGCAGCCGTTCCCGGTAAGTTTCAAAGTAATCGGAGTCGGTATGGGTGCGACCGACATAATCGAGAAAGTTAAATCATTCGGTTATGACTGCGTTGGCTGTATTCTTGCGGAACCCCCCGGTGACTGTATTCCTATGGATGATGACAAAATGGTCATTATCGTGGCGCTGGATAATGAAGAAGTCGCCAATGCAATAGCTAAGACATATCATGAGGCCGGCGTGCTTACAATAGGTCTGGTTTATGACCCTAATATCGCTTACTATGATAGTATTCTGATGGATTCAAGGCATGAAGACTTTCCCGAGATAATAAAGACATTGCTTCAGCCTATAGTCACACAAGGCTATATATGTTTTGACTTTAACGACTTGTGCACCATCCTCCATGTTTCCGGATTCTTCACAACCCAGACGTCTGAAGGGAAAAACGTGGAAGGAGCTGTCAATAACATGAAGAAGAAATTGGAGAATGTTCCGACACAACACATCGAGTCTCTTTCTGCCCATCTATATTTTAACAGAGAGAGACAACCTACTATAACTATGACTGATATGAAACATCTTTCAGATATGATTTCAAGTCTCCCGGAATCAATCAATGTCATTTGGTCAGTGAATTTCGATGACACATTACCCTACGATTTAATCAGATTCTCAATTATTATGTCCGGGAATGAACTATGAGAGAGCAATTGATCTCAGTCTATCTTCGACTTATGAAATACGCCATGTTGATGGGCGTACTCGGTGGAATCGCGTCCTTCATCGGTCCTCCTCATCACGGATTGTTAAAAGCCGGAATAGGAATTGTAGTCGGAGCCATGCTGCTTGGCAACAAATTACCTTCAACACTGAAAGAGCTTGGCAGCATAACTGATAAAATTACAGACGAATTTTTCCCTGAATAAATGCTTAAAACAACTCTATCGTTATAGGTAATGGGAAATGAATATATATCCGGTAAAGACCATTACGACAAGGTCATTGAGAGAGTGGCTTCGGTGAAGAAGTCACTCTGGATAGGTACTGCCGACATCAAAGACCTTCATGTCAAGGCCGGCAACAAAACAAAGCCGTTTCTTGGCGTCCTTGCCGACCTACTGAAACGCGGCGTAGAGATACGCCTTATCCATGCCAAAGAACCGGGTCCGGCATTCCGCGAAGATTTCGACCGCTATCCAATTCTAAAGACAGGGTTGGAGCGGATGCTTTGCCCGAGGGTACACTTCAAGATGCTGATCTTCGACTTTGAGACAGCCTATATCGGCTCCGCCAATCTGACCGGAGCAGGAATAGGCATGAAAAGCAGTAACCGCCGAAACTTCGAAGCGGGCATCCTCACAGACGACCCCGCACTTGTTGAAGCCGCCTTAGAGCAATTCGACAGCGTTTGGCGCGGCGAGCACTGCATCCGCTGCGGCCGCCGCCAATACTGCTCAGACCCCATCAAATGATGTTATAATATTGTATCTGATGTCCTATACTGAGATTAAATTATACATCTGGCCAAGTAGTTCTTCAATATCCTTTTGATGTTCCTCAATCTCAATTTTCCCCCAATGCTGATTATTGCGGGTAATCTTATACATAATCTGCCTTTTGGGTTGAAGACCCTCTCTATTTTTTGCCTTCTCTTCTGGTCCTTTGTCGTTTAAACTTGAGTTCTTACGGCGGCTGATCAGACATAAGTTGCCAATGGAATCAAGATTTACATCGGCATTTTCATAAGACCTAGGCAGGTGATGCTCTACAGAATTGTAGTACCTAAATTGGAAATCACCGATACTTTTAGCCCATCTTATAGTTGTATTATCTTGTTTAGATGCAAGCCAGTATAGATAATCAATAAAATTGAGTAAGAAGCGCGGAGTATCTGTACCGGCGGCAAGGAGCGGCTTTTTCTCTTCGGGCCATTTCTCGAGCAGGTTTCCATAATAATCAACTGTCCATTGTTCGAGAACATTCAATAATGAACTGAAATTTACGCTTAGGGTCTCATTCGTTGAGGTGTACAACCATAGCAATGACTCATATAGCCATTCTTTATACTTGGAGCTCTTGAAGGTGACTTGAAGCATTGATTCCAATTTGACAATCCTGTTGTTGATATCTTCTCTTTCGTCATCATCTGTTGTGGCATTAGAAAATGTATTGACCATTCCTAATCGGGCATATTTGTTCCCGTTTTTGACATACTCATATTTCTGTGGCCGTTGCAAACGCCACTTCAACTCAGTATCTTCCTCCTCTCCATCGCCCTGAATTTTTATGACATAACGGTCAAAAAGGACTCTTAGCTTAAGTAAGGTCTTGATGAAATCCATCGAATCTGAAATATAATCTGGTTTCTCAACCGGCATATAATCAGCATTTAGGGGGTCGGCATTTTCGTCAATCCCATTTGTGACAGCGTATATTCTTATCGCATGCATGAGAAAATTGGGGAAATCAATGATAGACTTAATTTTGAAATCTGTCTCCTCGATATCATCTGCATAATTGTCATCGGTAAACTCTGCTTCACCCCTCAGAATCTGGTCAATCGAATATTCAGTCCTGACACCGTTCCTTTTGTTGTCCGTAATGTCGATCACATCAAGATAAAGACTGTCAAATGATTCTCCGAAGAGTCCGGTAGATCTGAACTTCGTCAGTGACTTTTGGATTGGAATATCCATATGTGAGCAGGCATCCCAAATAGCGGAAAAACTGCCACGTTGATTCATATCCAGATCGCGCATTAGTAATGCCTTTATTATTTCATGCGATTGGAGTTGCTCCCCGCGGTTGTTCATTATTTCAAAATATGCAGCGACATCAGTGTCTTCCGGAAGCGGTGTACATACCACCACCACTTTCTTTCGCATATAATCTGCAAGAATTGACCTCTCTTTTTCCGACAGATTCTTCAAGGATGTGAACCTTTCTCCTTCTTCTGTCCTAATCTGATATTCCTCTACTATTTCAAGTGATTCTACCAAACGCGAAATCTTAAGGTCGTTTCTCTTCCGGCATTCCAGTTTGTAATTCTCCCACGATGACGAATTGAAAAGCTCTTCAAAGAATCTTTCTACCGATGGACGTGAATCGTAAGTGAGCCGCGATGAAGAAAGAATGTCAAGAAAACGGCATATTATATGCAATGCCGTCAATCGTTGCTGACCGTCTATTACCTCCCATAAGCCATCTCTGCGCTGCAATAACACCAGACTTCCGAGATAATAGTTGACGCTTTCTTTTGTTTTGTACCCACCCAAAGGAGAATGATCATATATATCTTGCAATAGTTGCCCTATTTGGGCTTCTGTCCAGGCAAAGTTGCGCTGATATAGCGGCACAACATATTTTTCTGCCCATAATTCCTCCAGAGTTTTATTCAGTAGTTCGGTCTTGCTCATAACTGACTTGATTTTATAAAAGAATTGATTTCGGTTACTTCAAAGTTAGATATGACGCTGCGCTTGTATTCCTCAGCCCGATGCTTTATTACCGAAAGGTCTGATAGATTCCGTGCGTTTTGAATAATTTGAAAGAGCCATCCCGACTCATCATAGCCACACATCGTGCTGTAAAAAATTCTTTTACGTTCCAGACGTAAGCGGTATAAACACGTATAGACAGCCTCGTAAAGATATTCTACCCCCCTTTCTCCGAAACGATCAAATATAAGAATTATAGCAGACTTATATGATTGTCTGACGTAAGTATCACCCCTGCGCCCGCAGCCATTATATTTGCAGTATTCACGATAAAAATCCTTGAAGTTATAGAGCTGCGATGAGTTGCTGTCGAGGAAAAGCCGCTTGTATATCTCCACATAAGTCTCGACATAATCAAAGAAAGGGCGACCATTGACAATCAGTTGGTTGATAGAAACAAAGGGAGAGATATTATCGGGGTCGCCGTGTGTAAATCGATACTGCACTTTAAACAATACGCTATTCATGACCTGCATGAACCCCGATGCTATTTGCTGCTGGACCAGAATATTCTGATAGGCATATTCCAGATTACCGTCTTTTCCAAGTGTAAGCCCTTTGAATTCTCCAATCTCACACTTATTAAAGGAATAAGCGCGTCCCTCTTTAGTCCACTTGCGGATGCGAAACAGATGTTCATTGATAACCTGACGCAACAAGTCTCTACGTACACACTCCTTATCAACATGCATTGCTGCTTCTTCCCATCTCACATCGCATTCTATCTTTTCCTTTACCGGCGCATCAGACATTGCTCGAATATGATAGGCTTTCAGAAGATTGTAAGCTTCCAGTTCCTTGCCACGTCCATTTTGCGTCTCAAAAAGCTGGAATGCTTCCGGAAGCCGCTTTACCGATATAAGGACTACTCTGCAACAATTTAAAAGATAGTTTTCAAAATCTTTACGCTCTGTAGGGACCAGGTTCAGATCTATCCAGTCTAGAATAAAAGCATAGTTTTCCCGGATGAATTTGTATGATTCAGAATGTCCATAAGTTAGCTCAGGAATCATGGCATTAGGATTCAGTGCTTTGAGAATCAGTGATATCGTAGTGATGCGTTGCTGACCGTCGACAATCTCGTTAAACAAATTTCCATCCGATTTTTCATTCTTATGGAGAATGATGCTTCCAATGAGGTAATCAAGTTTACCGCTGACTCGCGCCGTGTTTATATCTGTCATAAGTTGTTCTACATTACCGGATGTCCATCTGTATGGTCGTTGATACTCCGGAATATGTAGACGCTCTATGCTGATTAAATCATTGATCTTTATTTTATGAGCCACTACATCCAAATCGGCAACTTTAGCTGGTTTCTCAAACCCTTGCTTTTCCTCAAAATCGAGAATGTATGGTAACATTATGCGATTAAGTTCTAAAAACGCTTCTTGGACCTCTTCCCAAGAGGAGGGAATAGTTTGTAAGGTCCAGCAGCAACCTTGACGCCACCACTTTTTGGAAACTACCCGGGGATCTGATACTTCTCTCCATAAATAATTACGCAGTGGACGCCAATTTGGGCCTTCTATATGAAGGCTCACCTGTCCACCCCAGTACTCATAGTGAAGATTGTCGCCTAATATGTTACCAGCCTGAATAAACCACCAATCCCCGTTTCCAAGGTTTACAGTTTTGCCAGGGAATGATCTATTAGCAAATTCCAATTTTTTTTCGTCACTTATTGGTTCCATATTATTTGCTATCTGTTTCTTGTGTCGTTCTTCCCACGTTAATTTAAATTTTTATTCAAAACGCTTATTGTAGACTCATAAAACCGGATTTCCCCAACTATGCTATTTTTCAAATATATAGCGATAGTTGTAATGACTGGTTATGGCGTTATTTGGTATTAACGAGTAATTCTCGAATATTAACATTAAGAAGTTCGGCTATCTCAGCCAAAGTTTTCAAATCCGGCTGAATAGTATTGGTACACCACTTGGAGACCGTCGTAGGATCTTTGCCAAGCTGCTGTGCAAGCCATTTGCCTTGTTTACCACTGTCAGCAAGCACAGCTTTGATCCTATTTAGTTTAACGATTTCCATTTTCAATTAATTGGTATATGATGCAAATTTACAAATATTATTTGAGCCACCCAAAGAATAACCGAGATATTGTGCAAAACTAGACTATAAATTATGTGCCAAAACGGCATTTTAGACGAAACGCAGTATTTTTTGAAAAATTTTCCCGCTACGCAGATAGGCTGCATTCGGTCTATCTAACTTTGCAGTGTCAAAAGAAAGGAAGCATGGGTGAGCGGTCGTAATCGGCTTGCCGCTTTCGGAGAAAGAAACCAGTCCTCTGCTAAGGGGCCGAGCCTCTCAAAAGGCTCCGAAAGTTCGTCATCGCCTTGGCGCTTTGCTCGCAAAGAATCTTTCTGCTTCCGCCAACACCGGGGGGCCATTGTTAATGTCGTGTTTTCTTTGTAATTACGGATACAAAAGTAGTTGATTTTAAGCAAATATCAAAACTCCGATGTAAACCAGCTGCAAAGGTACAATTCCGCTACGCAATGTATTTGCGTAGCGGGGTCAATAATGATTACTTGCTCATTACGGAATCAAGATAGCCGCTCGAAAGGCTTTGTGCCTTCTTCATGTCCACTCCATATTTGGTCATGAATGCGGCGGCAATCTGATCTCGTCCTTGAGGGTTGTTGGGAGGGTTGGAGGTCGTAGGAGTAACGACTTCTACTGTCATTCCTTTTTCGATGAAGACACCATAGCAGTTGCGCTTCGATCTTGTTCTTGTCTCCGATTACTTCCTTTGAGCAGAGACATCTGTCGGCGGTCAACGGCACGAATACACAATGCGCATGAGGTCCAGTCTCGTCAAGATGGACGATGAACGAGGCTATGTTTTCCTCTCCAAATTCACGGCACACGAATCCATAGATGTCCTTCGTCCATTGCTCGATTTCGGGTTGCCGGATAAGATGCCTGTTGGGTTCCTCATATTTGTTCAGCACCTGGGTGCCGAAAGCCATCTCACGCATCCGCTCACGGTTGCCGCCGAACACGACCATGACAGCACGGTGGGAGATAGCGGTAACTCGGGCATCCGGTCGGAGATGTTTTTTTGATTATCACCTCGACCCTGTCGCCGATACGACGCGATTTGTCGACGGCGGTTATCATTCCTCCCGGCCTGACCTGAAAATTCAGATCGGTTCGGGAGCGGTCGTAGTTGTGGTCGGGATTCTTGGCTTTGCGCTCGAACAGTTCATCACTCCAGTTGCGCTGGTGTTCGTTGCTGACATTGGCTGCTATGGACTTTACAGCCTTGAAGTCCATCATCTGTTTTGGTGAAGACATAAAGTTATTGGTGTAATTAGTTAGTTTGGTTAATGATAATTGTACTACTGGAGTGCTTGCACAGTTAGGCTACGCTGTCAACACCAGGGCTCTACCTATCTTATTCTTATATTATTTTAACCCTAATCCATTTTGAGAAATTTTTGCCTGGCAATCGTCCAATCTCTTGGAAAGAGATACTTAA
>ERZ1673743.2577-NODE-2577-length-15569-cov-3.993361_pt1 | contig 15569 bp, 8 predicted proteins | sample MGYA00580197_ERZ1673743 | MGnify/ENA primary metagenome ERZ1673743 (study PRJEB41218, sample SAMN15661795) | gut metagenome | host: Homo sapiens | place: Canada: London | collected 2015-08-20/2019-03-30 | study: EMG produced TPA metagenomics assembly of... | reverse complement strand
CTGTTTGGGAACACACCTGCATAGCAGGTGGTTTATTTTTATTGCCAATACAAAAAAAGCCACAAGCCGGCTTTCACCAGCTTGCAGCTTACAATACCTAATATTTCTTATCTTATTCTTCCGGAACATCCTTAATACTGAAACTAATACGTCCCATTTTATCTTTGCCAAGGCAGATAACTTTCACTTTATCACCAAGTGTAAGCTCGTCCTCTACATGATTGATGCGGCGATTTGCAATATTTGAGATGTGAACCATTCCCTCTTTGCCAGGAGCAAACTCGATGAAAGCACCAAAGTCTTTAATGCTGACAACTGTTCCCTCAAGAATCTGACCTTTTTCAAAATCAGTTACGATGATTTCGATGAGACGGAGTGCTTCGTCCATTGCCTCTTTGTCCGTTCCGCAAACGGAAACAGCACCATCATCGGTAATGTCGATTTTAACACCGGTACGCTCAATTAATGCGTTGATTGTCTTACCTCTCTGACCAACAACTTCACCAATCTTAGCCGGGTCAATCATAATCTGTTTAATCTTTGGAGCGTAAGCATTTACTTCTTTTCTAGGCTCTGCAATTGCTTTTGCCATAACCTCATCTAAGATGTAAAGGCGGGCTTCTCTTGTTCTTGCAATAGCCTGCTCTACGATTTCTCTTGTCAAACCATGAATCTTGATATCCATCTGGATGGCAGTAATACCTTTTTTCGTACCGGCAACTTTAAAGTCCATATCACCGAAGAAATCTTCAAGACCCTGAATATCTGTCAAAATCAAGTAATCATCATCGGTATCACCGGTTACCAAACCAACGGAAATACCAGCAACTGGTGCCTTAATTGGAACACCGGCAGCCATCAATGACAATGTAGATGCACAAATACTACCCTGGGATGTAGAACCGTTGGATTCCAAAATTTCGGATACGGTACGGATTGCATATGGGAACTCTTCTTCGCTAGGAAGAACAGGAACCAAAGCACGCTCTGCCAAAGCACCATGTCCGATTTCACGACGTCCCGGTCCTCTGGATGGTCTTGTCTCACCAACGGACCATGATGGGAAGTTGTAGTGATGCATATATCTCTTGGATGTTTTTGTAATATCCAAACCATCTAATTTCTGTTTCTCTGAAAGTGGAGCCAATGTTGTAACATTCAACACCTGTGTCTGTCCACGAGAGAACAAACCGGAACCATGTACTGTAGGAAGTACATCAACTTCTGCATGAAGTGGACGAATCTGTTTTACCTCACGGCCATCCGGACGTTTGTGGTCTTTCAGAATCATCTTGCGGACTGTAACTTTCTGGAATTTGTAAACAGCTTCATCAATAAAGGAAATCCAGTCCTCATGCTCCTCTGCATAACGCTCTTCCAAACGGTCTTTAATACCGCGGATATTTTCTTCACGAACCTGTTTTACATCAGTAAATACAGCTTCTTCCATAGCTTCCGGTGTAATGAAATTAACCATGTCATTCCACATATCTTCCGGAATATCGAAATGCTCATACTCGTGTTTCTCTTTACCACACTCAGCAACAATCTTGTCAAAGAACTCGATAATCTGTCCATTCAACTCATGGGCACCATAAATTGCCTGAATCATCGTAGCTTCATCAACTTCGTTTGCACCGGCTTCAATCATGATAACTTTATCTCTTGTAGAAGCAACGGTAAGTGCTAAATCAGAAACCTCACGCTGTGCGCTTGTCGGATTGTAAACAAGTTCACCGTCAACCAAACCAACCTGTGTTGCTGCAGTCGGACCATCAAACGGAATATCCGAAATACTGGTAGCCAGTGCAGAACCAAGCATAGCAACAAGCTCCGGTGCACAATCCTGGTCAACATCCATAACTAAGTTTTCCAGTGTTACATCATTTCGATAATCTTTTGGGAACAATGGACGCATCGGACGGTCAATTACACGACAAGTCAAAATTGAATTATCGCTTGGTTTTCCTTCACGTCTTGTAAATCCTCCCGGAATTTTTCCGATGGAATACATCTTTTCATGATATTCTACGCTTAATGGGAAGAAATCAATTCCCTCTCTTGGTTTCTCGGATGCTGTTGCCGTAGAAAGGACAACTGTATCACCATAGCGCATAAATGCAGCACCATTTGCCTGAGCAGCTACACGTCCAATGTCAACTGACAAAGTACGTCCTGCAAGCTCCATTGAAAATGTCTTGTACATACTTTTTCTCCTTTATTTTTATTTCGAGATGCCGAAACCACTGAAAAACCCACTGTATCAATGAGCTTTTCAGAAGTCTCGGTGTCATCTCAATTTACATACAAAATTTATTATACACAATCTTTGCAAAAAAAGCAACTTTCCTTATTCCGGATAACTGATAGCGTCATCGGGCCACTTTAAAACCTCATCGTGAAACAGCGGCACACGCATCAGACCGGCTCCAAATAAGTACGCACGGTCACGCTCCGCAATCTCTTCTAATGTACGCCATGTCACACCGACAATCGTTTGTTCCGACTCCGATAATTCCGGGTCAATTCCCTTGTGTGGAACCGCATCATCCGGAATTTCTACCAAAAATGTAAAAATCCGACTTTCCAAATCCGGTTTATATTCAATGGCAAGCGGACGCACAATTTTTCCACTCACGCCTGCTTCTTCGTTTAACTCACGCAAAGCTGCTTCTTCCGGTGTCTCATTTTCCTCAATTCCGCCACCTGGCAGATTAAAGAAATCTCTTCCTTTCATTCTGTGTTCTACAAGCAGTAATTTGCCATCCCGGCAAACCATAGCCTGACTGCGATTTCGTTTCATTTTCTCACCTTTTTAAGAAAAATTTTTTTCATAGAAAGAGTGCCTTCAATCAAACAATATCCATTTGACGAAAGCACTCAACTCATACAAATTATTTACGCAAACCAAGTTTTTCAATCAGCGCACGATAACCTTCCAAATCTGTCTTCTTCAGATAATCCAAAAGGCCTCTTCTCTTACCAATCATTTTGTACATACCACGACGAGAATGATGATCTTTCTTATTCTCTTTCAAGTGCTCTGTCAAAGTGTTGATACGCTCAGTAAGAAGCGCTACCTGAACTTCCGGTGAACCTGTATCATCCGGTGTTCTTCCATAAGCTGCAATAATTTCTTTTTTCTTTTCTGTAGTCATCATTGTGACGTACCTCCTAAATATTTTCTTATCACCATTTACTAAGATCCGGTCGGAGTTTCCGTAATCTGAGTAATGGCTATTTGCTATCATAACACAATTTAAGTTCGTTGTAAACCTTTATTTCGTGTCAATCGTAGCAATATCTACTAATGTCAATTCATTTTTCTCAGAATCCTCTAACGCAGTTAAAAGTGCATTTGCCGTATCCAAAGAAGTCAGACAGGTAACACCGGTCTCAATAGAAGTACGGCGGATGAGGAACCCATCGTGGGAATGTTCACCCTGTTTTGGAATATCAATTACCAAATCAATCTCATGGCCAAGCAGCAAATCCATCAGTGTCGGAGATTCCTGCTCAATCTTGTTGACACCGATAACCGAAACGCCATTTTCGCCTAAGAACTTAGCCGTTCCGCGTGTCGCATAGATTTCATAGCCAAGTGCCTGGAAACGTTTGGCAACAGAAATTGCTTCGTCTTTCGAGTTATCATTTACCGTAAGAATCATCTTCTTGTATTTCGGAAGATTGATTCCGGCTCCCATAAAGGCTTTGTGAAGTGCCTCATTAAATGTCTTTGCGATACCTAAGCACTCACCGGTTGACTTCATCTCAGGTCCTAAGCTGATTTCTGCACCGCGCAGTTTCTCAAAGGAGAATACCGGCATCTTAATTGCGATGTAATCCGATTTTTTCGCAAGTCCCGGTGTATAACCCATATCCGTAATTTTTTCACCGAGGATTACGCGGGAAGCCAGTTTTACAATCGGAATCCCCGTTACTTTGCTGATATATGGTACCGTTCTTGACGAACGAGGATTTACTTCAATAACAAAAACTTCATCGTTGTAAACAATAAACTGAATGTTAATCAAGCCAATTACATGAAGGGATTTTGCAAGTTTTGCCGTATAATCCACTAAAACTTCCTGAACTTCAGGTTTAATACTCATGGCAGGATAAACGGAGATACTGTCACCGGAATGAATACCGGCACGCTCTACGTGTTCCATAATACCGGGAATCAGAATATTCTCGCCATCACATACCGCATCAACCTCAACCTCTTTACCCATGAGGTACTTATCAACAAGAATTGGATGTTCCTGCACGTGGCGGTTGATAATTGACATAAATTCACGAATGTCATCATCATTAATTGCAATTTGCATGCCCTGTCCGCCAAGTACATAAGATGGGCGGACAAGAACCGGATATCCAAGTTCATTTGCTGCCGCTAATGCTTCTTCTGTTGTAAATACGGTTTTTCCTGCCGGTCTTGGAATCTTACACTGCTCCAAGATTTCATCGAACAGCTCACGGTCTTCGGCAGCGTCTACATTCTCTGCACTTGTTCCTAAAATCGGAACTCCCATTTTGAGAAGTGCTTCCGTCAGTTTAATTGCTGTCTGTCCACCAAACTGGACAACCGCACCATCCGGTTTCTCAATATCCACGATATTTTCTACATCTTCCGGTGTCAATGGCTCAAAGTACAATTTATCAGCCACATCAAAGTCCGTACTTACCGTCTCCGGATTGTTATTTACAATAATTGTCTCATAGCCGCTCTGTGCCAGTGACCACACACTGTGAACCGAACAGAAGTCAAACTCGATACCCTGACCGATTCGGATTGGTCCGGAACCAAGAACCATGATTCGTTTTCTGTCTTTATCTTTGGAAACTTCCGTTTCGCTGCCAAACACGCTGTAATAATATGGCGTACTTGCCTCAAACTCAGCCGCACAGGTATCAACCATCTTAAACGAAGCAACGATTCCATTTTCATGGCGCATATCGTGAATCTCACGCTCTGTCATGCCGGTATAGTTAGCAATAACAACATCCGGGAATTCCATTCGTTTTGCTTCTGCCAAAATTTCCGGTGTCAATGTTTCGTTTTTCAAAGTCTGTTCCATCTCTACCAGATGGGCAATTTTATCAATGAACCACAAATCGATTTTTGTAATGTCATGAATTTCTTCATAGGTAGCACCCTTGCGAATCAGCTCGGCAATAATAAAGATACGGCGGTCATCAACAATGTGGATACGCTCTAGCAGTTCTTCTTTGGAGCGGTCACTGTAACGCCCGATATCCAGACTGTCGATATGCTGCTCCAGTGAACGGAGTGCTTTCATCAACGCACCTTCAAAGTTATCACAGATACTCATAACCTCTCCGGTTGCTTTCATCTGTGTCGTCAAAGTACGTTTTGCCTTGATAAATTTATCAAATGGCAGTCTCGGAATTTTTACAACACAGTAATCCAGTGCCGGCTCAAAACTTGCAAATGTTTTCTTTGTAATGGCATTTGGGATTTCATCCAGTGTATATCCTAACGCAATCTTTGCTGCTACTTTTGCAATCGGATATCCGGTCGCCTTAGAAGCAAGTGCGGAAGAACGGCTGACACGAGGGTTTACCTCGATAACACAGTATTCAAAACTGTCCGGATGAAGTGCAAACTGCACATTACATCCACCGGTAATACCAAGTTCTGTAATAATATTTAATGCTGAAGTACGAAGCATCTGATACTCTTTGTCACCTAATGTCTGAGACGGTGCTACTACAATACTGTCACCAGTATGCACACCAACCGGGTCAATATTTTCCATGTTACAAACGGTAATACAGTTTCCTGCCGCATCACGCATTACCTCATACTCAATCTCTTTCCATCCGGCGATGCAGCGCTCAATCAAACACTGTCCGACACGGCTCAGACGAAGACCATAGGAGCAGATATCGTGCAGTTCTTCTTCATTATGTGCGATACCGCCGCCGCTTCCGCCAAGAGTATATGCCGGGCGAATAACAACCGGATAGCCGATTTCGTTGGCAAACGCAATCGCATCATCCACATGTTCCACGACAATACTTGCAGCAATCGGCTCGTGGATTTTTTCCATCGTCTCTTTAAATTCCAAACGGTCTTCTGCACGCTTAATTGTCTGTGCAGTCGTACCAATCAGGCGAACATTTTCCTGCTTTAAAAAACCGGATTCCTCTAATTCCATCGCAATATTTAACGCAGCCTGTCCACCCAGTGTTGGGAGCACGCTGTCCGGTCTTTCCTTGCGAATCAGTTTCTGAACCACTTCAACGGTCAATGGCTCAATGTAAACACGGTCAGCAATATCTTTATCGGTCATAATGGTAGCAGGATTGGAATTAATAAGCACTACTTCCATTCCTTCTTCTTTCAGAGAACGACAAGCCTGCGTACCGGCATAATCAAATTCGGCAGCCTGTCCAATAACGATTGGGCCTGAACCGATTACTAAAACTTTTTTGATTTCATCCATTTTTGGCATTGTATGTATCCTCCTTACTCTTCCATCATCTTGATAAATTCATCAAACAAAACTTCCGAATCCTTCGGTCCGGCACAAGCTTCCGGATGAAACTGAACCGTGAAGATATTTTTCTGTAAATAACGAAGTCCCTCGACTGTGCCATCGTTGACATTTACAAAGGCAACCTCGGCAATCTCTTTTGGCACCGAAGATTCTTTTACCATGTAGCCATGGTTCTGGGAAGAAATGTATACGCGTCCGGTTTTTAAGTCCTTGACCGGATGATTTGCTCCGCGGTGGCCATACTTCATTTTCTCCGTGTCACAGCCACAGGCAAGTGCCATTAACTGGTGTCCCAAGCAAATTGCAAAAATCGGAATATCCGATGCATACAGTTTTTTCAACTCTTCAATGACTTCTGTGCATTCTTTCGGATCCCCCGGTCCATTCGTCAGCATAATGCCGTCCGGATGGGAAGCAAGAATCGTTTCTGCTTTCGTTTTTGCCGGGTAAATTGTAACTTCACAGCCACGTTTTAACAAACATCTGGCAATGTTAAATTTCGTTCCAACGTCAAGAATAGCAACCTTCTTTGTAATAGAAATGTTGCTATCGGTATCTAAATCGCCCGGTTTATAGGAAACAATTTCCTTTGTAGTTACTTTGTCAACTACACCGCGAACGGAATATTTTTTAATTTTTTCAAGAACGGCAGATAAATCCTCAGGTTTTTCTGTGGTAATCATGCCATTCATTGTTCCTTTTTCTCTGAGTCGTTTGGTGAGGGCTCTTGTATCAATTCCTTCAATTCCCGGAATGTCCTGCTCTACAAGAAACTGCTGAATACTTTCTTCTTTTCTGAAGTTGCTTCCAAGTCTTGCCAGTTCTCTTACAATAAAAGCATCGGTATTTGACTTTTTCGCCTCTTTGTCTTGATTACAAATACCATAATTACCAATTAACGGATAGGTCATTACTACTGCCTGTCCGGCATAACTTGGGTCCGTGAGCACTTCAAGATATCCTGTCATTGACGTATTAAAAACAATTTCGCTAATGACTTCTTTTTTACTGCCTATGCTTTTTCCGGTAAACACAGTTCCGTCTTCCAGTATCAGATATGCGTTCATGTTATCCTCCTTTAATCGAATGCCAGAATCATCTCCGCAGTTTCCACAAGATTGTTTCCGCTGTCCATACTAAGTTTCTGGATATATTTATGGGCTTCTTCTTCAGACAAATGGTTTCGCTCCATCAGAAGAGCCTTGGCATCATCAATTGATTTTTGTTCTTTTTCGGATCGTTTCCTTGGCTGGTATCTTCTCTTTCTTTTCTCCGCTGCGTAAAGTTCCATTGCCATTGTTTCAATGGTACTTACTAATTCATGCGAATGAATCGGCATAGCCAAACACATAATGCTGCCAATTGAGCATTCCTGCAATTTGGCAGGCGATGCTACTAAAAGCATCTGAAATTCCCGCGGCAGATAGCCATACAATTCACTGTAATGCATGTCTGTTAAACGATATCCGCACAACACAATACCGCCGTCACATTCATTGGCGGCTGCAATCACTTGCGATGCACTATTAAATGCTAGTATATCATCATATCCGCTCCGATTCAAAACATTTTTTATTTTTTTCGCATCATCCAGCTTAGAAAATGCTACTATAATGCGCAGAATCGTTCACACCTCCCCGTAGAAAAGTATCAAAATAAGCGGTATCCGGACTAAATTCGGTCCAGATACTTCTCAACTTCCCATGCGGTTACCTGTTCGCAAAATTCATCCCATTCCTGTTTTTTCTTCTGGATGATTATGCGTGATAACTCTTCTCCATATACTTTATGGAAAAATTCGTCTTTTTCAAATGCCTGTACCGCCTCAATCAAAGTTCTTGGCAGAATGTCAAATTCCTGTGCCCCCTCTAAATCATCAATACAGGTTGGTGGCTCGATTTTATTGCGGATGCCATCTAATCCGGCAGCTAAACATCCTGCTAAAACCAAATATGGATTACAGGAGCCATCCGGACTTCTCAGTGCTACACGCGGTCCCATCTCACCGGTACTTGTCATACGCATAAGCGGAGTACGGTTTTTACGTGACCATGTAATATTAACCGGTGCATTGTATCCCGGCACCAAACGTTTATAAGAATTGATAATCGGATTGTTAATTAAAGTAAGCCCTTTAATATGGCGCATAATTCCACCCATGAAATAGTATGCTGTTTTGCTCAGACCATACTCTTCATCCGGGTCACTGAAAATGTTCTCACCATCTTTGCTCAAGAACATGTTAAAGAACATCGCAGAACCTTTTTTACCATAATTTGGCTTTGGCATAAATGTAGCATGAAGTCCATGTCTCTTTGCTACGGTACGAACGGTAAGTTTAAACGTCATAATATTATCGGCTGTCTGAATTCCATCATCAAATTTGAAATCGATATGATGCTGGCACACTTCATTGGAGTGATATGAAGATTCCATCTCAAATCCCATCTCGGACAGTGAAAGCACGATATCACGTCTTGCATTTTCTCCGGCATCCACCGGTCCGATGTCAAAAAATCCACCTTTTTCACTGGTGTTTGTCGTTGGCTGTCCATCTTCCGACATATCAAAGAGGAAAAATTCTGATTCCGGTCCGACATTTAACGTATAGCCGTCTTTTGCCGCTTCTTCAATTACTTGTTTTAAAATATAACGGGAATCTCCCATGAAAGGAGTTCCATCCGTATGACGCACATCACAAATAAAACGTGCTACACGGCCTCTCTGCGGTCTCCAAGGGAAAATTGTAAAAGTATCCAAATCCGGAACTAAAACAAGTTCATCCACATGCATCGTATCAAACCCATTAATCGCAGCGGCATCAAACGTGCATCGGTTATTCAAAATAGAATCCAACTGTTTGGCTGTTACTGCCATGTTTTTCAAAATTCCAAAAATATCCACAAATTGCAGACGGATAAATTCTACATCCTCCTCTTCTACAATACGAATGATATCTTCCTTTGTGTAATGCGACATAGTTTATTCTCCTTTCCATATGAAATCCGGCAGCAGTTCTCTGCCACCGGATAATTGTACCCTTTAATTGAGGTTGGTATAACCCATCAAATCTTTATCAACTTCACGGGCTGCCTCTCTTCCCTCGCGGATTGCCCAGACAACCAAGGACTGTCCACGGTGCATATCGCCCGCTGTAAAGATTCCTTTCTGGCTGGTGCTGTATTCGCCCTGCTTCGTCTGCACATTTGTGCGGTCCGTACATTTTACGGCAAATTCTTTTGTAACATACTCCTCGGAGCCTAAAAATCCTGCCGCAATAAAGACGAGGTCAATATCTAAAATTTGTTCACTCCCCGGAATTTCGCTCATCTGCATGCGTCCGGTCTTTTCATCTTTCTGCCAGTTAAGCTTCACGATTTTAACCTGTTTCAAATCACCTTTATTATCCTTGATAAATTCTTTTACCGTGGTCTCATAGATTCGCGGGTCACTGCCAAAGACAGCGATTGCTTCCTGCTGACCGTAATCGGTCTTAAGAATTTTCGGCCACTCCGGCCAAGGATTGCTTGCCAAACGGCAAACCGGCGGTTTTGGCATCATTTCCAGCTGAACGACACTTTTAGCCCCCTGACGAATTGAGGAACCAACGCAGTCATTTCCGGTATCACCGCCTCCGATAACGAGTACATTTTTATCTTTGGCATTGATATAATCCGTATACTGCGGATTGCGTAAATGCTTGGTTACTCGTTTCAAATAATCAACGGCAAAATAAATACCTTTGGCATCTCTGCCGGGAGCATTGATGTTACGAGGGTTTGAAGCGCCACAAGTCAAAATGACGCGGTCAAATTCTTTTTTCAACTCATCGGCTTTTACATCCACACCGACATTCACACCGGTACGGAAAACAACCCCTTCTGCTTTCATTACTTCTATTTTACGTTCTATTACCGATTTGTCAAGTTTCATATTCGGGATTCCATACATCAAAAGTCCGCCCGGATAATCCTCCCGTTCAAATACGGTCACGCTGTGTCCACGTTTATTCAACTGGTCAGCAGCCGCAAGTCCGGATGGACCGGAACCTACAATCGCTACTTTTTTGCCTGTACGGACTTTTGGAGGTTTTGGTCCCATCAATCCGTGTTCATAACCATATTCGATAATGGCATTTTCATTTTCCTTAATCGTTACCGGTGAATCATTCAATCCACAGGTACATGCAGCCTCACAAGGAGATGGACAGACACGGGAAGTAAATTCCGGAAAATTATTTGTCTTAAGTAGTCTGCCAAGTGCCTGTTCGTATCCGTTACGATAAACCATATCATTCCACTCAGGAATTAAGTTGTTTAACGGACAGCCGCTTGCCATACCACCAATCATCATGCCTGACTGACAGAACGGAACACCGCAGTCCATACATCTGGAAGCCTGCACACTGCGCTCCTCTTCACTCATCGGTACATGAAATTCATTGAAGTTTTTAATGCGTTCAAGTGGCTTTATCTCAAGGTTGTTCTCTCGTTTATATTCCATAAATCCGGTTGGTTTACCCATTGTAATCATCCTTTCTTTCTTCGTTTTCAAAAAATCTTAGCGTGCTTTTTTCAACTGGTAAAATGCTTCAATCTGTGCCTGCTCATTGCTCAGTCCCTTTTCTTCCATCTGGGCAATTGCCTGTAACATTGCCTGATAATCATGAGGAATAATTTTCTTGAATTTTGGCAGGTACTCACTAAAGTTTGCTAAAATTTCTTTACCACGTTCCGAATCGGTTGCTTCTACATGCTCACGAATCATATCTTTCAACTGCATAACGTCGTATTTATCCGTTACTGCATTGGATGATACCAGCTCTTTATTCAGTTTGAGATACAAGTCACTATTTTCATCCAGTACATAAGCGATACCACCGCTCATACCGGCTGCAAAGTTCTTTCCGGTCGGACCTAAGACAACGACACAGCCGCCTGTCATATATTCACAGCCGTGGTCGCCAACACCTTCTACAACAGCGTGTGCACCGGAGTTTCTGACACAGAAACGCTCGCCTGCCATACCGTTGATATAAGCCTCACCGCTTGTCGCACCATACAAAGCAACGTTACCGATGATAATGTTATCTTCTGCTTTGTACTGTACATTTTCCGGTGGAAAGACAACCAGTTTACCACCGGAAAGTCCTTTTCCGAAGTAATCGTTGCTGTCACCTTCCAACGTAAGCGTAAGTCCTTTTGGAATAAAGGCACCAAAACTTTGTCCGCCGCTTCCGATACATTCTACCGTAAAGGTATCGGCCGGTACATCGTCTCCTAAGTTCTTTGTGATTTCAGAACCAAGAATTGTGCCAAGTGCACGATCCACATTGCTGATTCTTGCACTAATTTTTGCCTTTTCTCCGGTTTCCAGCGCATGCTTAAATTTCTTTAAGAATACTTTCTCATCCATTGTCTTTGACAATTTAAAATCATACGCATCTTTCGGATTATATAAATGTTTTTTATCTTTTGCAAATGGATTATCAATAATTGCGGACAAATCCAGTTTCTTCGTTCTCTCATCATCCTGAATGTCATCACGCACTTTCAATAAATCCGTACGTCCAATTAACTCATCGAGCTGTCTTACTCCAAGTTTTGCCATCAGCTCACGAACTTCTTCTGCGATAAAACACATGAAGTTTTCAACGTATTCCGGTTTTCCTTTGAATCGTTTTCTCAGTTCCGGATTCTGGGTTGCCACACCAACCGGGCAGGTATCCAGATTACATACACGCATCATCACGCATCCCATCGTAACAAGCGGTGCGGTTGCAAAACCATACTCTTCAGCACCAAGCAATGCTGCTACCATAACATCACGGCCGGTCATCAGTTTACCATCTGTCTCAATCACAACTTTTGAGCGGAGTCCGTTCATCATCAGTGTCTGGTGTGTCTCGGCAAGACCAAGCTCCCAAGGAAGTCCGGCATTGTGAATCGAACTTGCCGGAGCTGCACCGGTACCACCATCGTAACCGGAAATCAGGATGACGCCTGCACCGGCTTTTGCTACGCCGGCAGCGACTGTACCAACACCTGCTTCCGATACCAGTTTTACGGAAATTCTGGCATTGGTATTTGCACATTTCAAGTCGTAAATCAACTGTGCCAAATCCTCAATCGAGTAAATATCATGATGAGGCGGCGGGGAAATAAGGGATACACCCGGTGTTGAAAGTCTTGTTTTTGCAATCCAAGGATAAACTTTTCCACCCGGCAGATGTCCGCCTTCACCAGGTTTTGCACCCTGTGCCATCTTAATCTGAATTTCTTTTGCACTTACCAAATAATGAGAGGTGACACCAAATCGTCCGCTTGCCACCTGTTTAATTGCGGAGCAGCGGTTCAAACCGTCTTTTCCAATGGATAGACGCTCTAAACTCTCACCGCCCTCACCACTGTTGGATTTACCGTGTAAGCGGTTCATCGCAATCGCTAATGTCTCATGTGCTTCCTGTGAAATAGAACCATAAGACATCGCACCGGTTTTGAATCGTTTGACAATGCTTTCAACCGGCTCAACCTGCGAAAGCGAAATTCCCTTCTTCGGGAATTTGAAGTCTAACAAACTTCTCAAATTCATGAAGCGGTCTTCATTATCAATTTCTCTTGAATATTCTTTAAATAATTTATAGTCTTTCTGCCAGGTTGCCTGCTGTAAAAGATGAATCGTCTTTGGATTATAAAGATGATCTTCTTTTCCACTGCGCGACTTGTGCATACCCAGACTGTCAAGTGTTGTATCGTTACCAAGATCCAATGGGTCAAAAGCACGCGTATGAAGGTGTTCTACTTGTGTCTCAATATCCTGAAGCGAAATACCACCGATTCTGGATACCGTGTCGGTGAAGTACACATCTGTCACTTCCTTGGAAATGCCAATCGCCTCAAAAATCTTGGATCCCTGATAAGACTGAATTGTTGAAATACCCATCTTTGATGCAATTTTTACGATACCGTGAAGGATGGCTGAATTGTAATCATCCACAGCAGCATAGTAATCTTTGTCAAGCATGTTGCAGTCAATCAAGCGTTTGATGGTATCCAGCGCCAGATATGGGTTTACGGCGCAGGCACCATAACCTAATAAGGTGGCAAAGTGATGAACTTCTCTTGGCTCTGCACTCTCTAAAATCATAGCAACACTCGTTCTTTTCTTTGTGCGTACCAAATGCTGCTGCATTGCGGACACCGCCAACAAAGAAGGAATTGCCACATGGTTTTCATCGACACCACGGTCTGAAAGAATCAACACATTAACACCATCTTTGTAAGCTCTGTCTGCTTCCAAAAACAGTCGGTCAATTGCCTTTTTCAAAGAAGTATTTTTATAATAAGTAATCGGAATAACACCAACTTTGAATCCCGGCACATCCATGTTTTTAATTTTCAACAAATCCGTATCGGTCAAAATCGGATTCTTAATACGAAGCACACGGCAGTTTTCCGGCTGCTCATGTAACAGGTTTCCATCCTCGCCAATGTAAGTTGATGTTGATGTTACTACTTCCTCACGTATCGCATCAATTGGTGGGTTTGTTACCTGTGCGAAACGCTGTCTGAAATAGTTAAACAACGGCTGTGGCTGTTTGCTAAGCATCGGAAGCGGTGTGTCATGTCCCATGGCTGCAATCGGCTCGCCACCATTTTGAGCCATTGGAAGAATGGAATTTTTCACTTCTTCATATGTGTAACCGAATGCTTTCTGAAGTTTTCTCCGCTCCTCATTGCTGTAGTGCTCCACGCGGTGGTTCGGAATGTGAATGTCTTTTAATTCTACCAGGTTGCTGTCTAACCACTCACCATACGGACGGCGGGATGCATATGTCTCTTTCAAAACATCATCATCCACTAATTCTCCTTTTACTGTATCAACCAAAAGCATTTTACCCGGTCTTAAGCGGTCTTTTTTAATGACATGTTCTTCACTGATTGGCATAACACCGACCTCGGAAGAAAGAATCAATTCATCCTCATCCGTAATATAATAACGGGAAGGACGCAGACCATTTCGGTCAAGCACAGCACCAACCAAATCACCATCTGAGAACAAGATGGAAGCCGGGCCATCCCATGGCTCCATCATTGTTGCATAATATTGATAAAAGTCTTTTTTCTTTTCACTGATATAACGGTTGTTTGCCCAAGGCTCCGGAATTGTAATCATTACGGCAAGTGGCAGTTCCATACCACTCATTACCAGAAATTCCAGTGTGTTATCAAGCATCGCCGAGTCTGAACCGCTGGCATTGATAACCGGAAGTACTTTGTGAAGTTCTCCTTTTAACTGCTCGGATTCCATCGTCTCCTCACGGGCAAGCATCTTATCTGCATTACCGAGAATGGTATTAATCTCACCGTTGTGTACGATAAAACGGTTTGGATGAGCACGCTGCCAGCTCGGCTGTGTGTTTGTCGAGAAGCGGGAATGTACAATCGCAATCGCGGATTCATAATCGACATCCTGCAAATCATCGAAGAATAAGCGAAGCTGCGAAACCAAAAACATTCCTTTATATACAATTGTACGGGAAGAAAGTGAAACCACATAAGTATTTTCATTGGACTGCTCAAAGACACGTCTTGCAATGTATAATTTACGGTCAAAATCCAGTCCCTTTTCAACTTTCTTTGGTTTCTTTACGAAACACTGCATGATATACGGCATACATTCCACGGCACGTTTTCCAAGAATATCCGGTGCAATCGGTACTTCACGCCATGCAAGAAATTCCATTCCCTCTTTGGCAATGATGTTTTCAAACATTTTCTTTGCCTGATTTCTTTTTAACTCATCCTGTGGGAAAAAGAACATACCGACACCATATTCACGCTCTCCTCCGATGTCAATACCAAGCTTTTCTGCTACTTTACTGAAAAACTTATGAGAAATCTGTAAGAGAATACCAACACCATCTCCTGTTTTTCCTTCGCCGTCTTTTCCTGCGCGGTGTTCAAGATTGGCAACAATCTCTAACGCATTTTTTACGGTACTATGCGTTTTCTTTCCTTTAATATTAACAATTGCGCCAAT
>ERZ1673743.2574-NODE-2574-length-15613-cov-5.766487_pt1 | contig 15613 bp, 8 predicted proteins | sample MGYA00580197_ERZ1673743 | MGnify/ENA primary metagenome ERZ1673743 (study PRJEB41218, sample SAMN15661795) | gut metagenome | host: Homo sapiens | place: Canada: London | collected 2015-08-20/2019-03-30 | study: EMG produced TPA metagenomics assembly of... | reverse complement strand
GCAGGTGGAACGACGACTACAATCCCTTTGTCAGCACAGCAGGGTAAAACGGTTAGTGGTGTGATTACGGATATCAATGGTGAGCCTATTATTGGTGCCAACGTGGTCGAAAAAGGTTCAGAATCAGTTGGAACAGTGACGGATGTCGATGGTAAGTTTACCTTAGCATTGGACAAGCCTACTGCAACGTTAGTCGTGTCTTACATCGGTTATCTGACTAAGGAAGTGCCTGTAGGTAGCCAGTCTGTTTTGAAGATTATCTTATCCGAAGATACCCAGAATTTGGAAGAAGTGGTTGTGATCGGTTACGGTTCGGTAAAGAAAAGCGACTTGACCGGTGCTGTCGGTTCCATTCAAGTTGATAAGGTGCAGGGAATCAGCGTGAAATCCGTAGACCAGATGTTGCAGGGACGTACGTCCGGTTTGTATATGGTGCAGAATTCAGGAATGCCGGGTGCAAGTTCTACTGTCCGTATCCGTGGAGGTAATTCTATTTCCGGCGGTAACGAACCGTTGTATATCATTGATGGTATGCCTGTTTATCCGAGTGCGGATGCAAGCCAGACGGCATTAAGCCCGCTGAACTCGATCCCGACATCGGATATTGAATCGATAGAAGTTCTGAAAGATGCTTCTTCGACAGCTATTTACGGTTCCCGTGGTGCTAACGGTGTTATCATCGTAACAACCAAAAAAGGTAAAAGTGGAAAAACCTCTGTTGCGTTTGACGCCTACTGGGGCATTCAGAATATCTATAAGAAATACGACTTGCTGGATTCCCGCTCATTTGAGAGACTGGCAAATGAGGCATTGGTAAATTCAGGTGGTGCAGCGATTTATGATGAAAGCCTGATTCCTGCTACAACGGATTGGCAGGATTTGACATCCAATAAGAATGCTCTGACGCAAAACTACCAGTTGACTGTTTCTGGCGGTAATGATAAAACGACTTTCTTGACTTCTTTCAATTACTTCGATCAGGAGGGCGTCATCAAAGCATCCGAAATGAAAAAATATGCTTTCCGGGCCAATATCGATCATAAGATTTCTTCAACAATAAATTTAGGGTTGAGTTTGACGATGACGAAGGTTGATAATAACCGTGTCGGAAATTCTGTTTTGCAGTCTCGTTTGACTACGCCGCCGAATTTGCCAGTGATGCAGGATGACGGAAGTTATACGTTTAGTGACAACAATGGTGTCATTACATTCGACAATCCGGTTGGAGTTATAAACGAAAAGGTGGATTGGCATACCAGTTTCCGCTCATTAAACAATGCATTTGTTGAGTGGAATATAATTAAAGGACTGAAGTTCAAATCTTCTTTTGGTATTGATATCGATTATGCCACTAACAAAAGTTATAATCCCCGTTCTGTCTATTCCGGTAGCCAAAAAAGTGGAGAAGCCAAAAAAGTATCTAATAACACTTATACGTGGATTAATGAAAATATCTTGACTTATACGAATACATGGGGTGTACACTCTTTTACGGGTATGGTCGGATATACGCAACAGCAATCGACTTATGATGGTTTTAATGCCGGTTCTTATGGTTTCTTGAATGATAATTTGCAGATGAATAATTTAGGATCGGGTACGACTTATACGGCTCCGGGGTCTGAAGTTAAGAAATGGGCTTTGAACTCTTATCTGGCCCGTGTTAACTACACTGTGAATAATAAATACTTATTGACTGCTTCTATTCGTGCAGACGGTTCATCCCGTTTTGGTTCGGACAACCGCTGGGGATATTTCCCTTCTGCGGCTTTGGCATGGAGAGCTTCTGAAGAACCTTTTATTAAAGATTTGAATATCTTTAGTAATTTGAAACCTCGTGTAAGTTTCGGTATCACAGGTAACCAAGATGGAATTGGTACTTATCCGGCGTATGCTTTATTGGGCTCGAATGGTTATGTGGCAGGTGGAGATAAGGTGACTGGCTATTATCCGTCGCAAGTTGCCAATACGAATCTGAAGTGGGAAACAACTTCCCAGTTCGATGCCGGTATCGATTTCGGTTTCTTTAATAATCGTTTGACTGTAGTTATCGATGGTTATTACAAGAAAACCCGTGACTTGCTGTTGAAAGTGAAAGTGCCGGGGTCTTCAGGTTTCTCTTCTGGTCTGAAAAATATTGGAGAAGTCGAAAATAAAGGTTTTGAATTGGCTATCAATGCAACACCGATTGAAGGTGATTTTACTTGGAATACGAGTTTAAACCTTACTTATAACAAGAATAAAGTATTGGATTTGGGTGATGTCTCGTTTATTTATCCAAGCCAGCCGGGCCAGGATGAAACCGGAATACATTTAGGACGTATCATACAGGTCGGACAACCTTTAGGAACGTTCTACGGATATGTGTATGACGGACTTTTCAGTACGACGGATGATATAGCTTCTTCTGCTCAGCCGACCGCTAAACCGGGTGATATTCGCTATAAAGATATTAGCGGTCCGGATGGCGTTCCTGACGGAGTGATCAACGACCTTGACCGTACGATTATCGGTTGTGCACAGCCAAAACTCTTTGGAGGATTCAATAACACATTCTCTTACAAAAATTTTGATTTGAATGTAAATACGATTTTTACGATCGGAAATGATGTTTATAATGGTACGAGAGTTACTATGGAGAATATGCAGGGATCAACAAATATGTTTGCTTCAACAATGAATTATTGGACGCCTGATAATCAAAACGCTCCGTTGCCACGTCCGCTCCGTTCAAAGGCTGTGATGCGTGTTTCCAACCAATATGTGGAAAACGGTTCTTATTTGCGCTTCCAGAATATTACGTTAGGTTATAATGTACCTGCTGAGTTTTTGAACTTTACAAAGTATGTATCGGGATTACGGGTGTATGCGTCTTTGCAGAATTTCTTTACAATAACAAGCTATTCCGGTGATAACCCAGAAGTTAGTAAATATGGTCAAGATAACTTGGGAGCCGGATATGATGCATTCTCTTATCCATTTGCAAAATCTGTATTGTTTGGTTTGAATGTTAAATTCTAAAAGAGTCTAAGTAGTTTATGAAAAAAATAGCATTTATAATATTGAGTTCGCTCATGATGAGCTCATGTACGGATATGGATCTGATACCGGAGTCCAATCTGAGTCCTGAAAACTTCTTTAAATCCGAAGAAGATGCAACTGCTGCTGTCTATGGAACGTATTCAGTTTTTACTGATAATGATATTTATAATCAGTTTTGGGAAGTATTGCAAAGCCAGGGAACTGATGATTGCGAGTGGAGTGGTGGTCGCACAACGACCAACCTGGACAAAAATGCTTTAGATAAATTTGAGTATGATGGAAATACGAATTTGGTTTATTCCGTTTGGATTAAGCACTATGTCGCAGTTAATCGCTCTAATTTCGCAATAGAAAATATTTCGAATATGGGGAACGACCAGATAAAGGATGATGCCAGAAAGAGACTGATTGGGGAAGCTAAATTTTTACGTGCATTAGCCTATTTTAATTTGGTCCGCGTATACGGAGGAGTTCCTTTAGTATTGAAACAAACTACTTCGTTGGATGGTTTGGAAGTTCCCCGGAATACAGTTGACGAGTGTTATGAACAGATTATTTCAGATTTGCAAGAAGCGAAATCTGTTCTTCCTACTATCGATCAACTTCCGGAAGGATACTTAGGACGGGCAACGAAAGGTTCCGCTTCTGCTATGTTGGCAAAGGTGTATTTGACTCGTGAAGATTACCAAAATGTAGTGAAGGAGACATCTGAAGTAATGCAGATGGGTTATAAACTATGGGATAACTATGCTGATAACTTTGATGTGGAAAAAGAAAATGGACAGGAATCTATTTTTGAAATTCAGTTTAAACGGAATACACCGGGTGTGTCTGGTAGTAATTATAACGGATATTACCGTCCTCCTTTCGTAAATATAAACGGATGGGTAGGATATGGTGATGACCCTGTGACCCGTAATCATTATGAATGTTACGAGGAAGGTGATTTGCGTCGGGATATAAATGTTCGTCTTTATACGAAGGAAGAGTATCCGAATATGTCTTCCAACTATGAGTTTCCTTGTTATGTAAATAAATTTCAGGATCCTTCGCCGTTGGCTGTAAGATCTCAAGGAGGGGAAAATAATTATCCGATATTACGTTATTCGGACGTCTATTTAATGCGTGCGGAAGCCTTGAATGCAATTAATACTTCTGATGCAGAGGCGTATGAGTGCTTAAATGTCATACGTCGTAGGGCTTTTGGACTTAATATGAACGAGGCTTCTGCCATTGATATTAAGCCTGGATTGAGTAAAGAAGATTTTTTGGATGTAATTCTTTTGGAACGTCGTAAAGAATTTGCATTTGAAGGACAACGTCGTTTTGACTTGGTACGTACGCATAAGTTGAAGGAAGCCATGATGGCACAGAATCCGACTATTGGTGCTGTGGTAGAGGAAAAACATTATCTGTTGCCTATACCTGTGACAGAATTGGATGCAAATAAGTTATTGGAGCAAACTCCAGGATGGTAAATAAGTATTATTATATGAAGAGAAGAAATTTTATCAGAAACATAAGTTCTTTAGGCTTGGCATCTGTAGCGATGGGAACATCTTTTGCTGCAGAAAGTCCCCAAAATAGCAACTCTCCGGGAAAATCGAAAATACCGGTATATGATGAGTGGGACGTGATAGTTGTGGGAGGAGGACCTTCGGGATGTGCTGCGGCTACGGCTGCGGCACGCGAAGGTGCCAAAACCTTGTTGATAGAAGGAACTGGTGCTTTAGGTGGAATGGGGACTTCTGGCTTACTGAATGCGTGGTGCCCTTTTACGGATGGTGAGAAGATTATTTATAAAGGAATTGCGGAACGGGTTTTTTCCGAATCAAAGAAAGGTGTTCCTCATATTCATTATGATAATTGGGTGCCTATAAATGGTGAATATCTGAAAGTCGTGTATGACGATTTGGTAACTACTGAAGGCGTATCAGTTCTCTTTTTTACAACAATGGCTGCTGTCGAAATGAAACGTAAAGGTGTTGTCGATGCGATAGTTGTTGCCAATAAAGCCGGATTGTCAACTTACAAAGCGAAAGTTTTTATAGATTGTACGGGTGATGGTGATCTCGCGGCTTGGGCTGGTGCTGATTTTGTAATGGGAGATGAAAGTGGTTCCGTACAAGAAGGTACTCTATGTTTTACCTTGTCGAATGTCGATCCTTATGAGTTTTCTTTAATAGGAAATGTTCATACTAACCGAGCGAATAGCCCGATTCATTCTATTTATGGTAATCCCAAATACCCGTTGGTGAAGGATAAGCATATGAATGACAAGTTGATCGGACCAGGTTTCTTAGGGTTTAATGCAGGGCATGTGACTGTCGATAGTACTGATCCTGCTTCTTTGACTGAAGCTATGATGAAGGGGCGTAAGCTGGCTCGACAATTGCATGAAGGATTGGTTGAGTTTGAACCAAAGTCATTTGGTGCTTCTTTTTTGGCAAGCACGGCTAATTTGATGGGAATTCGGGAAAGTCGCCGAATAAAGTGTGATTATACATTCACATTAGAAGATTGGCTGGCTCGTAAGGAATTCGAAGATGGAATTGGGCGCAACTGTTATTATATTGATGTCCATAAACAGGATGCAACCGTGTATCCTCGCTATAAGAAAGGAGAATCTCATGGAATCCCCTTTAGTTGTCTGACTCCTGCAGGTTTGAAAAATGTTATGGTTGCAGGACGTTGTATCTCGACGGATTCCTATGCTCATGGTAGTCTGCGTGTGATGCCACCGTCGCTTGTAACAGGCGAAGCAGTTGGTGTTGCTGCCGGTCAGATTTGTAAATCCAAATCTCCTGATATTCACAATGTCGATATTCAGCAGTTGAGAAAAAGGTTGAAAGAAGTCGGTCAGTTGATCTGATGTAAGTGGATACCCGTCTGTTATTTCCTGGTTTAAAAGGATCGGCAGACGGGTATATTATGTCTTGGATCGAGGATATATATCGATAAAATATTTGTACATACTGTTTTAAAGTTTTAATTTGACTATTGTAAATATGAAACAAATCGTTCTGATTCTATTTTTATGTATTGCAGGCTGTTCTTTTGTATGGGGGCAGGATGTGAATTATTATCGTAATCCTGATAGGATTTATCTGGATTCAAAAGATGGACACCAAGGTGCATTCCTTTGGAAAATGAAGAAGGCCGGAGATGTTACAGCTGGTGCGGAAGCTGTGTCGAAGCCCGGATATGAGACAGGTGACTGGATGCCGGCGGTTGTTCCGGGCACTGTACTTAATTCTCTTGTATATAACAAAGTATATCCCGAACCTTATTATGGATTGAATAATAAACTGACAAGTAATGTCATTCCGGACTTGTCTGTTGCCGGACGTGATTTTTATACTTATTGGTTCCGTACCGATTTTGTCGTTCCTGCTGATTATAAGGGGAAAGTCGTTTGGTTGCAGTTGGACGGGATTAATTATCGGGCGGAAGTCTGGGTGAACGGTCATTTATTGAGTAATATTTCCGGTATGTTTATTCAGGATTATGTGGATATAACAGAGTTTGCTCGTATTGGCGAAACGAACGCTTTAGCTGTGAAAGTCTATCCAGTCGATATGCCTGGAACTGTCAAACAAAAACAGTGGGGAGCTGTTGGAGAATTTCATAACGGTGGTGACGGGAATATCGGGTTGAACACGACGATGCTGATGTCTGTCGGTTGGGACTTTACTTTCTTGGATGGTATACGTGACCGAAATACCGGTATCTGGAAGAGTATATCGTTGTATGCAACCGACAAAGCTGTGATCCGCAATCCGTTTATTCGTTCTGAGCTTGCCAAGCCGGGATATGATAAAGCTGAGGAGACTGTCTCTGTTGAGGTTACCAATCCGACGACAGGTTCGGTCAAATGTGTTGTAGCGGGTGAGATTACAGGTGAAAACATTCGTTTTTCAAAAGAGATAAATCTTTTCCGTGGAGAAACTCGTGAAATAGTCTTTACCCCGGAAGAATTTCCGCAGTTGAAAATTAATAATCCCCGGTTGTGGTGGCCGTTGTTTAAAGGTAAACCGGAATTGTATGAATTGAAGATGACAGTTTCAGTTAAGGGGCAAGTTTCGGATTCGTTGAAGACTCGTTTTGGTATTCGCGAGATTACATCGGATCAGAATACACCAGACAAATCCCGTCAGTTTTATGTCAACGGTAAGAAGATCTTTATCCGGGGAACAAACTGGATACCGGAAGGAATGTTACGGCATTCGGATGAGCGTACTTATGCAGAATTACGCTATACCAAACAATCCGGCGTTAATTTGGTACGTATGTGGGGAGGCGGTATTGCTGAATCCGACTATTTCTTCCAATTGTGTGACGAAATGGGGCTGCTGGTCTGGCAGGAATTTTGGCTGACTGGTGATACGAAGCATCCGCACGACCAGGCTCTTTATTTGGCAAATGTGGAATCGACGGTAAAACGTTTGCGGAATCATCCTTCCTTGGCTTATTATGTTTCTTCTAATGAAAGTACGGAAGTGGCAGGCGCAAAGGATCTGATTATGAAATTGGATGGTACACGCGGTTATCAGATGCAATCGGAATGTGATGGTGTGCATGATGGTAGTCCCTACAAGCAAGTGAATCCGATGCAGCATTATGAGAATACAGCCTCGCCGCGTGGAAGCCGTGTGGATGGTTTTAACCCGGAGTATGGAGCGCCAACATTGCCGACCCTTGAAACTCTACGGGAAGTGATGGATGAAAAGGATTTATGGCCGATCAACAAAGAGGTCTGGGATTACCACGATGGAGGAGGCTTCCATTTAATGTCCACCATGTATAAGGATCTTGTCAATAATTACGGATCTTCGCAGTCGATAGAAGAGTTTGCTAAAAAAGGCCAGTTGGTGGGAGCAATGAATTCAAAGACAATTTGGGAAGTTTGGAATTATAATAAGCTGGACTATGGAGATCGCTATTGTTCAGGGTTGTTATTCTGGTATCATAATTGTCCGGTACGCCAGGTATGTGCCCGTATGTGGGATTGGTCATTGGAGCCGACGGCTTCACTATATCATACTCAGAATGCATTGGAACCGTTACATGCGCAGTTCGATTATCTGAAGAATACGGTTTCGGTGTGCAATGATTATTATCAGTCTTTTAAAAATTACAAGGTCAAGGCTGATGTATATGATTTGAACAGTAAGAAGGTCTTTTCCTATTCTCAGCGGATTGATATCGGTGAAGATGAGGTGCTGAATGACCTGTTTAAAATTGATTTTCCTTCGGGTATAACACCTGTACATTTTATCCGGCTTGGCTTGTCGGATGAAAAGGGGAAAGAAATAGCATCTACGTTCTATTGGCGTTCTAATGCGGCCTATGAAGGAAAGGAAACATTGACAGGGCCAACATCTTCCGGTTTTGAGTCTTTGAATGATATGCCAGCAGCCCGACTTCAGACTAAGTACAAAACGAAGAAGGTGGATGGACGGTATTATATCGAAGTCTCGTTGAAGAATACTTCTTCCCGGATTGCATTCTTTACACAACTTCAGTTTCTGGATAAAGCGGGCAAGCCTGTTCGCCCTTCATTCTATACGGATAATTTCTTCTCGTTGTTGCCAGGTGAAACAAAACAGGTACTTATCGATACGTCTGTGGATAAAGTTACAGAAGGCGAGTTCTCGTTAACTGTCGGTGGATGGAATGTACAACAGAAAAAATATAAATTGTAATATTTTATATTATACAGAATTATAGGGTAAAGGCAGAATGTAAAGTGTTGAGATGGAGCACTTTTACATTCTGCCTTTGTCGCATTTATGGAAGGAGCACTTTATAGCGTTTTTGATAGTTGGCGGAATGTATTTGTAAAATGTATATTCCGGAAAGGATGGTAATCGGAATCATCTGTGAACCTTGTCGTATTCTCTTTTGAAGCATGCAGTGTCCCATCATGTTAAAAACTTTGATATATCCTGCTTCCGGGATGTTTTGTAGATGCAGTTGCCCGTCTTTTATGAAAAAATGGAAATCCTCAGCATTGGGGGACTTTATTTCTGTGCTTTGTTTATCGGGATGGGGTTCGGTTATGCTTTTGCTTATAGGGAAGTTTGTTGGGATTATGTTTATTGCTTTTGTTGAGGGGCTGTTGGATGGTACTCTCAATTCGGTCGGTGAGGATGCTTTTACGAAAAAGGCGGCGAAAGGAGGGAGAGCATAGTTGCTGTTGAGAGAATAAGTTTTATAACCGCTTCCGTTATATACATAGATGTTTCCGTCCAAAACAGTATTTTCTTCTATTTGTGATAATACGAGTGGGGAAGGGAATGGATTACCGCATAAATACCAGCCGTAATTCTCTTGATTGCCTGGAGTCATGTTAGAACTTGGAGGGATTGCAATAACTCCTATATTGGCAAAGTTTTCAGGGATGTCGCCGGATCGAGATGAAAAAGATAAGGTTCGGTTTGTCGTTTTCTCATCTAATGCGATCAGGTAGCCTTTGTTCTTTTCGAACAGGGGGATATCGTCGGGACGAACAGGTACGACTTCCCAGTTTCCGGCAGATTGATTGGATGATGCCCGTTTATCGCCATTGTAGGATTGGACATAAAAATAGTTGCCTCCGTCGTTAGGTGTCGCATCCTTTTGTTCAAAGCGGGGATCGATACCGGACGGATAAACGTCGAAAGGAAATGAGATAAAATACCATTTGCCTGATTCTTCAAAAGTTTTATGGAGGGTGACACAGCCGGAAAGAAGTATCGTCCCTTCTGAATTGAGATACGCCTTATTTTCGTATAAGTCCAGATCCTGTAGGATAAATCGATTACCAGGATTGATTTTCAGTGAACCTGAATGGATGGCGATATCTTTGCAATAACTATCCGTCGTTATAGTTACATCCCCTTTTATGAGCGCATTCCTGTGGCGAAGTGGAGGAAGATGCGACCAAAGGATCGTATCATTCCAGTTTCCCATACCGGAGAATAGAGAATATGAAGGGATGTCGCCGTAAGCAAAAGCATATTGCAGGCAGTAATAACCTTCCGTGTTGGAAGAACTGGAAGCAGAAAATAGATCGAATCTTAAAGGTGTTCTTGTTATAGATAGTAAATCGTATTTGCAAGAAGTATTGTCTTTAGATACAGAGAAAAGGAGGCTAACAGGACTTTCATCCTCCCGGTAGATGCGAATGCTCAAGTTGTTACCTTTATTGAGATATCGTCCTCCAAAGAATATTTCGGCTTTGACATCTGTGTATAGAGTCGGGGTATATTGCATAAAGTTGATTCTACTTCCTAAAGACATCCGTAATCCCATTTTCCCTCCTAATTTATCGATGTTGACAGAGGATATATCTTGAATTTGTGTAGCTCCACTAGTCGTATATTCCCAATTATCCCATTCTGAATCCCCGAATGTCTGCAATCTGAACGTGTCGGAAACAAGCCTATTCTCATCGCTACCGACAAAACTTTCCCATGAAGACGGATTGGAAATCTGTGCGTGGAGTGGATAAACGGCACCGAAGAATAAAATCTTTATAAGTGCATACTGAACAAAGTGTATGACTTTCTTTTTCATAGTTAATACTATTTTGGATTGATATTATGCGTACAAATATACATAAATAATTGAATTTACTATCTTTGCCGTATGAAAGAATTTATTATATCTGAAGCACAGACAGAAAAGGCTGTTCTCGTAGGACTGATTACTCCTGAACAGAATGAGCAGAAAGTGAAGGAATACCTGGATGAATTGGCCTTTTTGGCCGATACGGCAGGTGTCGAAGCTGTGAAACGTTTTTATCAGAAACTGGATTATCCGAACTCCGTGACCTTTGTCGGTTCCGGCAAGTTGCAGGAGATAAAGGAATATGTGATGGAAAACGAGATCGGGTTGGTGATATTCGATGACGAACTTTCCGCCAAGCAATTGCGTAATATCGAGAAAGAGTTGCAGGTAAAGATTCTGGACCGTACGAATCTGATTCTGGATATCTTCGCCCGACGTGCACAGACAGCCCATGCGAAAACGCAGGTGGAATTGGCTCAATATAAATATATGTTGCCCCGTCTGACCCGTTTGTGGACACACCTGGAACGTCAACGCGGTGGTGTCGGTATGCGTGGGCCGGGTGAAACTCAGTTAGAAACGGATAAGCGTATCATCCTGGATAAGATATCCAAGCTGAAACGGGATCTGGTCGAGATCGATAAGCAGAAAAGCGTTCAACGGAAAAATCGCGGAAAGATGGTTCGCGTAGCTCTGGTCGGTTATACCAATGTCGGAAAGTCCACATTGATGAACCAACTTAGTAAGAGCGATGTGTTTGCCGAAAACAAATTGTTTGCGACACTCGATACGACTGTCCGTAAGGTGATTGTCGACAATCTGCCTTTCCTACTGTCCGACACGGTCGGCTTTATCCGTAAGTTACCGACCGAACTGGTCGAATCTTTCAAATCGACTTTGGATGAGGTACGTGAGGCGGATTTGTTGGTACATGTCGTTGATATTTCTCATCCGACGTTTGAGGAACAGATCGAGGTCGTGAACCGTACCCTGTCCGAAATCGACAAGGCGGAGAAACCGATGATTATGGTATTCAATAAGATCGATGCTTTCACTTTTGTCCCGAAGGATGAAGATGATCTGACTCCGCGTACGCGTGAGAATATCGACTTGGACGAACTGAAACGCACCTGGATGAATAAGATGCAGGATAATTGCATCTTTATCTCGGCTAAGGAACGGACGAATATCGATGCACTCAAAGCCTTGCTGTACGAGCGGGTGAAACAGATTCATATTACCCGTTTCCCTTATAACGATTTCCTTTTCCAACAATATGATGAAGAATGAGTGAGGAATATTTTTTTAGGCATCTGCAATCGGAAGAAATTGTAGATTTGGAGATGAACGGCTGTACAGCCGATAATTGGGAAAACGTAAAGGTTGCCAGTCCTTTTCATGCCGAACACGTTTGCAACGTCCATTTTTCGGGGAGTGTGGCATTGGGCCTTTTTGAAAAGGAATTTACTCTTCCGGGAGGAGTGAAGAAGCATAGTGGTATCCGGAATGCGACTTTGCATAATTGTAAGATCGGCGACAATACGCTGATTGAAAATGTGCACAATTATATCTCCAATTATTTTATAGGCGATGATTGTTTCATACAGAACGTGAATGTGGTGTATGTGGAAGGCAGATCATCTTTCGGTAACAATGTCGAAGTATCTGTCCTGAATGAGACAGGAGGCCGGGAAGTTCCTATTTATAACGGCCTGTCCGCATCATTGGCCTATCTTATAGCCTTGTACCGTCATCGTCCGGCCTTGATACATCGTTTGCAGGCTATGATTGCCGACTTTGCCGACCTGCAGACTGGTAGCTATGGCTTTATCGGTAACCATGTGAAAATAATCAATACGGGGACTGTGCGCAATACTGTAATTGCCGATTATGCGACGGTCGAAAACTGTACTCGTCTTGATAACGGTACGGTCAATAGCAATGAGAATGCCCCGGTATATATTGGCGACAGTGTTATCGCAGAGGATTTTATCATTTCTTCAGGGGCTGTGGTTGCCGATGCCGCCAAGATTATCCGTTGCTTTATCGGGCAGGCTTGCCATGTGACACATAACTTCTCTGCGCATGATTCACTTTTGTTCAGCAATTGCGCTTTTGAAAACGGGGAGGCTTGTGCCATCTTTGCAGGGCCTTTTACGGTGTCGATGCATAAGAGCAGTCTGCTGATAGCTGGTATGTATTCGTTCCTGAATGCCGGAAGCGGTTCGAACCAGAGCAATCACATGTACAAGTTGGGGCCCATCCACCAGGGAATTGTGGAGAGAGGTTCCAAGACGACCAGTGATTCCTATATCTTGTGGCCTGCACGTGTCGGAGCTTTTTCTCTGGTAATGGGACGTCACCACCATCATAGTGATACGTCGGACTTGCCTTTTTCCTATCTGATAGAGAAAGACGATGAGACCTATCTGGTTCCCGGTGTGAACCTGCGCAGCGTCGGTACGATCCGAGATGCGCAGAAATGGCCGAAACGTGATAAGCGTACCGACCCGGAACGGCTGGATATGATTAACTACAACTTGCTGAGTCCGTATACTATTTATAAGATGATGAAGGCTGTCGGAATCTTGAAGAACTTGCAAGAACTGGTGGGCGAGACATCCGAAGTCTATTATTATCAGAATACCCGTATCAAAGGTTCCTCTTTGCGTACGGCTCTCGACCTTTATGGCATGGCAATCAATAAATTCTTGGGGAACTCCTTGATCAAACGTTTGGAGGGAACGGATTTCCGTTCTATGGATGAAGTCTGGGCGCAGTTGAGACCGACCTCTCCGGCTGGTCGTGGGGAATGGCTGGATCTGTCAGGGTTGATCCTTCCCCGTGAAGAATTGGACGGGTTGATTGAGAAGGTTGAGGAAGGTGAAATCACTTCACTTGACGCGATAGGAGAGTTCTTTGCAGCCATGCATTCCAATTATTATGATATGGAATGGACATGGGCGTATGATATGCTGGAAGAGTATTACGGTGTGAACCTATCATCAATATCGGCAGCACAGATCGTCGATCTTGTCCGCCGCTGGCAGGACTCGGTGATCGGATTGGATAACCTGCTTTATAAAGATGCGAAGAAAGAATTCTCCCTTACTTTCATGACCGGTTTCGGTGTGGATGGTTCGGATAAAGAGAAGCAGGAAGATTTCGAAGGTGTGCGCGGTGCATTCGAGAGCAATCCCTTTGTCACGGCAGTCAAAGAGCATATTGTTGTCAAAAGGGCTTTGGGCGATGAGCTGATCGAACGCATGGAACGGCTGTTCTAATCCCGCGGCTTGCTACGTGGATGATGTTCCAGTATCTCTTTCCGCAGGAACTGGCGGTCGATATGCGTATAGATTTCGGTGGTGGTAATCTTTTCATGTCCCAGCATCTCCTGGATAGCAAGCAAGTTGGCTCCCCCTTCCAACAGGTGGGTGGCGAAGGAATGGCGGAACGTATGCGGGCTCACGTTCTTTTTGATACCGGCCATTTCTGTTTGCTGCTTGATGATATGAAAAACCATGATCCGCGACAGAGCCGTTCCTCGCCGGCTCAGGAACAGGATGTCTTCGAATCCCTTTTTCACCGCGACATGGTTGCGGTCATACAGGTAGTTCTTGATCTCCTTGATCGCTGTCTCCGAGATGGGGACCAGGCGTTGCTTGCTCCCTTTCCCTTCCACCTTGATGAATCCTTCGTCGAAATAAACATCCGTGAAGCGTAGTGAAACCAACTCCGACACGCGCAGTCCGCAGCTATACAAGACTTCGAGCATCGCCCGGTTCCGTTGCCCCTCCGGCAATGTCAGGTCGATCGTGTCCAGGATGCTGTTAATCTCGTTGACAGTTAGGACTTCAGGAAGTTTCAGTCCGATCTTGGGCGATTCTAACAATTCGGTCGGATCAGTTGTTATATAATCGTCCAGGAACAGGAACCGGTAGAAAGATTTGATCCCTGAAATGATCCTTGCCTGTGAACGTGGGTGAATGCCGATATCATGTAGGCGGGCAACAAACTGTTGCAGGTCGTCATATGTGACATCAGCATACTTCTTGCCTTCGCTTTCGACAAAATTTGTCAGTTTGTCAAGATCCGTCAGGTAAGCGTCGATAGAGTTGGCCGAGAGCGCTTTTTCCAGGCGGAGATATGTTTTGTATCGTTCTACTTTATCGTTTTCTTGGTGCATATTTTGATGTATGATTTTAGAGTTATGATGTATGATTGGCGGAAGGCGTTCGTGGGGCTTTGGAAAAAAGTTTCACAGGGCTTCCAGAGTTGAAACAAAAGTTTCAACTGTTTCCTTTGGACGAAACTTTTGTTTCATCCGGGGAAACTTTAGTTTCACTGGCGGGAAACAAAAGTTTCATGCCGATGGAACTTCCGTCAGGTAGGCGGGGAACGAAGGCGGAATCATACTTCATAATTCATAAGTTTTTACTATCTTTGCCGGATATTTCCTGTCCGTAAAAGACAGGGCAAAGGTAATAAATTACGGCAAAATGAAGAAAATTCAGATTATCAACGGCCCCAATCTTAATCTGTTAGGCAAGCGTGAACCGACAGTGTACGGAAATGCTTCGTTTGAAGGCTATCTGAGTGAGTTGCGTGCCAAGTATCCACAATGTGAGATTGCTTATTTTCAGAGTAACGTGGAAGGTGAGATGATAAACAAGATCCATGAAGTCGGCTTCGATTACGACGGGATCATTATGAATGCAGGCGCTTATACGCATACATCCATTGCCCTCCACGATGCAATAAAAGCTGTAACGACTCCGGTTGTGGAGGTACATATTTCAAACGTACATGCCCGTGAATCTTTCCGTCACGTGTCCATGATTTCCGCTGCTTGCAAAGGAGTGATCTTAGGATTCGGGTTGGATTCGTACCGGTTGGCGGTGGAAGCGGTGATTCAATGAGGAGAGTGTGTCAAATATCGGTATTCATGGGACGCAGGCAACCCAGAAGAGCGCAGATTAACGCAGATATTATTAATTATCAGCAAAATAAATCTGCG
>ERZ1673743.2572-NODE-2572-length-15622-cov-7.146207_pt1 | contig 15622 bp, 10 predicted proteins | sample MGYA00580197_ERZ1673743 | MGnify/ENA primary metagenome ERZ1673743 (study PRJEB41218, sample SAMN15661795) | gut metagenome | host: Homo sapiens | place: Canada: London | collected 2015-08-20/2019-03-30 | study: EMG produced TPA metagenomics assembly of... | reverse complement strand
TGACGCATGGGCAGCTTGTGGCCCCAGACGATCCGCATGTTGGGGATGGACTCGCGGTCCTCATACAGCGCCTTGACAGCGGCGATGACGTAGTCCAGGTGCTCCTGGGTCAGACGGCTGCGGTCGATGGCGAAACGCACCACGTTGGCCAGCTCAGCCTGCTGCTCGGGAGTCTTCAGGTCATATTCCATGGAGAAGTCGCCCAGCTCGGACACGCGGATACCATAGCGGCGGATCAGCTCCAGAGAGAAGCCGGTGCCGGCGAAGGTGGTATGATCGCGCTTGCCGTCGAAGAACTCATCCATGTTGATGTACACAGCGTGGCCGCCGGCGGGGAGAACGACGCCCTTGACGCCGGCCTTGTAGAAGCCCTGTGCCAGGTACTCGCACTGCTGCACGCGGTCATGCATGTAGCCGAAGTCGCAACTCTCATAGAGACCGCAGGCCAGAGCCATGATGTCACGGCCGGACATGCCGCCGTAGGAGTCGTTGCCGTAGCAGGAGATCTGCTTGACCTTGATGAGCACGCCCACGTCGGTCTTCACGGTGCCGTCCTCGTTGAAGTCAGAGAACTTCTGCCAGAACAGGCCGCGGTCGCGGAAGGCCAGCATACCGCCCATGTTGGCGTGGCCGTCCTTCTTGGCGGACATGGTGAAGGCGTCGCAGTAGGAGAACATCTCGCTGGCGATCTCGGCGATGGACTTGTCGGCGTAGCCTTCCTCGTTCATCTTGATGAAGTAGCAGTTCTCGGCCCAGCGGGCAACGTCGAACACCAGAGGAATGTCATACTTATGCGCCACGCGGTTGATTTCCCGGATGTTGGCCATGGAGACGGGCTGACCGCAGATGGGGTTGTTGGTGATGCAGGTGAACACCAGAGGTACGTTCTCGGGACCAACGCCCTGGATCAGCTGCTCCAGCTTCTCGATGTCCATGTTGCCCTTGAACGGGTTCTTCTCGTAAGAGCCGCCCTCGGGGATCTCATACAGCAGCTCCTTGTTGTACAGGTTGCGGGGGATGGAGCCCATCTGCTTGATGTTGCCCTCGGTGGTGTCGAAGTGGCCGTTGGAGGGGATGGTGAAGACCTTGCCGGGATGACGCTGGGCCAGGATCTTCTTCACGATCTCCATCAGGACGGACTCAGCGGCACGGCCCTGCTGAATGATGAAGGCATTGGGGCGCTCCATCTGAGCAGCGCCGCCGTTGAACAGGCCGCCCTCGTACTCGCAGAGATAGACCTCGTCCATCATCTTCTCGATGTCACGACAATCGGTGCGGACCAGGTCGATGACCTTCTTCCAGTTCTTCTCGCCGCCGCGCTCGAAAATGTCGCGGAAGGTATCCAGCAGCACATAGTAGCCGGTGTTGCGGCCGTAGGCCTCGTCACCCAGGAACAGGGTCGCCCACTGCTGGTTGGTCATAGCGGTGGTACCGGAGTCAGACAGCATATCCACAGTCAGCATGCCGGAGGGGAACGCAAACTCATTCCAGTGCGTAGCGTTCAGAGCGCGCTCGCGCTGTTCAACGGTAGCCTGAGGAAGATCGCGCACCACATATGCGCAGTGCTGAGGCATCGTCACGTTCAGGGGATAGTGCTTCGCATTCTTGTCCATTTTGTTTACCTCCATAATTTGGCGTTTTTCGCCTGTTTTTTTGGAGATACCCCGGTCGTCGAAGAGCGGGCTTCCCATTTCCCGCTCTGCGCCTGGCGGACAGTATCCGATACAAAAGAATCGTGGAGCGGCTCGTTTCAGGCTGCCTGAATAGAACGCCAAGCAGGGATCCTGTCTCCGCCCCTTTCCTGTTGTGCGATTATTTTATCATGTTTTTTAAGGGTCGTCAACTTTTATTGCGATTTTTTTGCATATCTTCAATATTTTTTACGCTGTTTAGCTGTTTAAATTTATATATTTTGCACGTTTCCTCGATGGACGGATAATAATTTTTTCTCATTATTTTTTACTTTGACAATATGACTTTCTCATATATAATATTTTCATAGCCCGAAAATATGCAAAATGAAACGGGGGAATCTTATGACGTCCTCTTCCAGCCTGATCCTTCAGCATTACATCAAGCTGACCGATTTTTTGGGAAAAGCGCTGGGTCCCGACTATGAAGTGGCCCTTCACGATCTGACCCGGAAGGACCGTTCCATCATCGCCATCGCCAATAATTATATCAGCGGCCGGGAGGTCGGCGCGCCTCTGACCAATATGGCCTTGAGTATTCTCCGGGACAAGAGCTATGAGCATACGGACTACCATCTCCACTATTACAGCATCAACGTCAACGGCAAGGATCTCCGCTCCAGCACCTTATTCATCAAGGACAGCGGCAAGCTCATCGGCCTGCTGTGCATCAACTTTGACGACAGCCGCTATCGGGATGTCTGTGACCGCATCCTGAGTCTGTGCCATCCGGATCTGTTTGTGACCGATGTGCTGGCGCAGCCGCTGCCGGAGAACGAAGATGGTGTATCCGCCCGGTCCTCCCCGGAAAAATTCCGCAACTCCGCAGATGCGGTGGCTTTGGACGCCATCAACCGGGAACTGGAACGGATGGGGGTCACGCCCGGCCACCTCACCCACAGCGAGCGGCTTCAGGTCATCACTTCTCTGGAATCCGCCGGCATTTTTCTCCTGAAGGGCGCCATTAAAAGCGCCGCAGCCGCTCTCGGCTGCTCCACCGCCAGCATTTACCGCTATCTCTCCCAGATCAACCCCTCTGACTAAGCCCGAAAGCACTGAAAAGGCCGAAGTGTACCCCTTAATTTATGTATGTATCAAAATCACCTCCGCCGAAAACGGCGGAGGTGATTTGATTCTTTATGTTCCGCTCTCGCCGTAGTTGCTCAGCACCCGGGCAGAGGGATCGTTGACGTCGCAGCCCTTCCAGTTCTTGTTTGGCATCCAGAAATCCTTCACCATAGGAGCCTGACCGGGATAGTATTTCTCAAAGATCTCCCGGTACAGCAGGGATTCCTTGGTAAACGGCTGGGCGAAATCGTACTTCTTCCGCTTTTCCTCAAATTCGGCGTCGGTGTACTTGGTTTCGGCATAAGCCTTGAGATCATCCACCATGGAATGGCCCACGGCGTCGGAGAAGGCTGCCTTCTGGCGCCAAAGGATGTCATCCGGCAGCAGATGGTCCTTCTCGAAAGCGTGGCGCAGGAGGTACTTACCCATGTCATAGATATTGACCTTCATGGCCGGGTCGATGCTCATGACATACTTCACGAAATCCAGATCACCGAAGGGCACCCGAGCCTCGATGGAATTGGCGGAAATGCAGCGGTCCGCCCGGAGCACATCATACATATACAGTTCGTCCACCCGCTTTTTGGCCTCCTGCTGGAAGGCCTCAGGAGAGGGGGCGAAGTCGGTGTACTTGTAGCCGAAAAGTTCGTCGCTGATCTCACCGGTGAGCAGCACCCGGATGTCAGTCTGCTCATGGATGGCCTTGCAACAGAGGTACATACCCATGCTGGCTCGGATGGTGGTGATGTCATAGGTCCCCAGCAGGGAGATCACCTCTTCCAGCGTATCCAGCACCTGCTGGCGGGTCATATAGACCTCCGTGTGGTCGGCACCGATATAGTCGGCCACCTCCCGGGCGTATTTCAGATCAATGGCATCCTTGTCCATGCCAATGGCGAAAGTGCGGATCTTCTTTCCCAGCACCAGCGCGCTGATGGCGCACACCAGAGAGGAATCCAGTCCGCCGGAGAGCAGGAAGCCCAATGGAGCGTCGGCGTCCAGCCGCTTATCCACACCGGCGATCAGCTTGTTGCGGATGGTGCGGCAGACGGTCTCCAGATTATCATGGCAATACTCCGTAACGGTGGTCAGGTCGGCGTAGCGGACAAACTTGCCGTCTGCGTAATAATGCCCCGGCGGGAAGGGGCAGACCTCCTTGCAGAGGCCGATAAGGTTCTTGGCCTCGCTGGCGAACACGATGCCACCGTCATCCAGATAGCCGTAGAACAGCGGCCGGATGCCGATGGGGTCCCGGGCGGCGATGAGGGAATCCGTCTTGTGGTCATAGATGATCATGGCAAACTCCGCGTCCAGCTTGGCAAACATAGAAAGGCCGTATTCCCGGTACAACGGCAGAATGATCTCGCAGTCGCTGCCGCTCTTGAATTCGTAGCCCTTCTCCGTCAGCTGCCGCTTCAGGGGGCGGAAGCCGTACAGCTCGCCGTTGCAGACCACCATGTCGCCGTCCAGCTCAAAGGGCTGCATACCAGCCTCGGTCAAGCCCATGATGGCCAGCCGGTGGAAACACAGCCAGCCAGAGCCGGTGTCCATGAGCCGGGACATATCGGGGCCCCGGGAAACAGTCCGGTCAAAATAGGCCGGGATCTCACTTTTGTCCAGCTTCTTCGTGGAAAAACCCATAATTGCGCACATAAAAAAGCACCTCCGGAAAAAATAAAAGCAGCGAACGATCCTAAAATTTTAGGACGAATCGCTGCCGCATCCGTGGTGCCACCTAACTTGCTGATTGAAAATCAGCCCCTTTGCGGGGTTCCAACAAACCCCTGTGCTTTAACGCCGCACGCCGCGTCTTTCCTACTGGGCTTCCGCTGTTCAGATCGCTGCTCCTGAGTGTTATTCCCGCCGCCCCGTTGTACCGGGCTTCCACTGTCCCCGGCTCGCTGTGACCGTTTGGCCACGGTACTTGTCTCGATCCACGCATTTTCAATATGGCCGGAGCGTTGGCCCGCTCCGAAATTGATGGACTGATTATAGCCCCGCGCAGTTCATCCGTCAAGATTTCAGATGTCAAATTTCCGCGCTTTTCCTACCAATTTTATGTGTATTTACAACAAGGGCAGTTGTTTCTCTTGACGCCCCTCTTTAAATGTGTCATGCTGAAAAAAATGACACAGGAGGGATCAATATGCGGAGGATCAGCTGGATCGGCGTGGGCATCATGGGGAAAGCCATGGTGCGGAACCTGATGAAAGCGGGCTACGAGGTCCACATTTATGCCCGTCACCCGGAAAAAGTGGCAGACGTGATATCCGAGGGTGCCGTACCCCACGGCAGCATTGCGGAGTGTGTGAAGGCCAGCGAGGTGGTCATCACCATGGTGGGCTTCCCCAAGGATGTGGAGGAGGTCTACTTTGCCCCCGGCAATATTCTGGACAGCGCCGTCGAGGGCATGACGCTCATCGACATGACCACCACCAGCCCCACCCTGGCCCAGCGGATCTACCAAGAGGGCGCCGCCCGGGGACTGCGAGTGCTGGACGCCCCCGTCACCGGTGGTGACAGCGGGGCCCGTGCTGGAACACTTTCCATTCTGGTAGGCGGCGATCAGGCAGATTTCGACGCTTGCCTCCCCATTTTCCAGGCAATGGGCACTAACATCACCTATTTCGGTCCCGCAGGCTGCGGCCAACACGCCAAAATGGCCAATCAGATCATGATCGCCGGGGCGCTTTCCGGCGTGTGTGAGGCTCTGACCTACGCCAAGGCGGAGGGGTTAGACGGGAATACTTTGCTGGGCGCCGTATCCACCGGAGCCGCCGGCAGCAAGCAGCTGGACTTTCAGGGCAAGAAGATCCTGGCAGGTGACTTTGCCCCCGGCTTCTTCATGAAGCACTTTGTGAAAGATATGCGCCTTGCGGAAGAGGAAGCAGAAAACGCCGGGCTGGATCTGAATGTTTTGCAGCAGGCGCTTTCCAACTGTCAATCCGTCTCCTTGGGAACCGGTTGAATTTCCAAATAATAATGGGGCTGGTTCAAATCCAACTTCACCTCCGTAACGCCATTTTCCGGATCAAAACCGATGTTCTGGCCTGTGATTTGGACGTTTTCTGCATGGGTAACGGAGGCTGTCTGGGCCGTGAAGGCCAGAGTGGAATCCAGCGTGGTCATCAGATCATATCCTTGCAAGTTCCGGCGGCCTGAGCCGGAGCAGGCAAAGTCAAAGCTGGGGGCCTTCCAATACTGCGCCGTGACCTCCGCCGTACCGCCAGCCGGAACGGTAACCTCCGTTTTCAGATACAGTACCCGATCCACAGACAGCACCTCGTCCATCAGCTCATCCAGCCGTCCGCTGTCATAACGGTCGGCAGGCTGCTCCGACAACAGGCCGTATTGCTCCAACGCCCGCTCCGCCAGCAAGCAATAAGTTTCCGGGTTCAAAACCTCCGCCGCCTCGCTGAGCCAGCCGTAATAGCCGGGATTTTTTTCCATTGTGTCAAGGATCTCCCGACACAGGGTCAGCAGCACCTCATGAAGCGTGGTCTCACTCCGGGTAACGGTACAGGAAACACCGTCGATCTCCTCGCCGGGATCGCAGCCGCCGTCCCGATAGCCTTGTAATGTGTAGCCCGTCAGGTCCGCCCCGATCACGATCAGCTTCTTGCAGATTTTACTCCGCCGCTGACCGTCAGGCACGAAATAGCTGTAAGTGACCTCTCCGGTGCGCTCATCCCAGCCGTACCCCTCAAAGCCGTAGGACAGCACCGTGGTACGGGTGTCATCCGCCGTAAACGTCACCGCCTGAGTAGCCGCCTGATACTGTTCCGTAGGCGCTTCAAAATCCGTAAAGGTGTAGACTGTGACCGGAATATCCGCCGGTATATGCGTCCCGGTGGCCGCTTTCCGGTAACCGCCGCCGTCCAGAAGCGTCTGATAATCCGTCCATTGGCTGGGATACCGCAGATTCAGGGTAGACGTGTCACCGCCGCCGGCGCCGCCAAAGCCGCCCGCATAATCGCCGATGACCAGCTCCGCCCCCACTGTCTCTCCGTTCACCGTCAGACCGGGATCTATGGAAAACAGATCCTTGATCCCGCCCACAATGGGATACAGCAGGGTCAGTGTCACATCCGTATCGGTTGGATTGCTGAGGATATAACCGTCCGTTATCGCCGCGCCCCACTGAGAAGCGTACCCCTCCGGGTCTGTCCGGGGGGTGAAATCCCAATCCGTGTGGCGTTCCGCCGTCACGCCGGGATTTTCGTCTGCCGTGGTCAGGGGCAGCACCGGCCCGGCGTAGGACATGAATACTGCTGTGTCCGCAGCGCTGTCCGCATTATTGATCCCGCTGCCGCCTGCGCTGGCTCCATGACCGCGAAAGCCGCCGGTAACCAGATAGGCGGCTCCCGCCCCGCAGAGCACCATCAAGCAGGCCGCCGCAGCCGCATACCGCCGCCAGACGGGCCGCTTTTTCGCAGGGGTCTCAGCGGCCGCCTCGATCAGACCCTCATCCACCAAACCGATGGCCCGGAACAATCGCTCCGCTTTCATACCGTGATCCCCTCCTTTTCCAAAAATGCCCGCAGGGCCTTTCTCGTGCGGAACAGGACAGATTTTACCCGGCTCTCGCCGCAATCCAGACGCTTTGCGATGGCGGCGATATCCTCGCCGTACCAATAGCGCCGCAGGAAGATATACCGGTTATCCGCCGTCTGTCCCCGCAGAAACGCGCTGACACATTCCGCCAAAGCCCGCTCCTCCGCCGCCTGCTCCGGTCCCCGATGGTCGGGGATGCACTCGTCCAGTTCCCCCAGCAGCGTCTCCATACCCGCGCCCCGGCTTTGGGTCCGCCCCGCCTTCCAGCGGTCCAGCGACAGGTTCCGGGTGATCCGTCCCAGCCATGCCCGCAGTACACTTGGTCGCTCCGGCGGTATGGCGTTCCAGGCCCGGAAATAAGTATCGTTAACGCACTCTTCCGCATCGTGATGGCTGCGGAGGATATTCCAGGACAGAGCATGGAGAAAGCTGCCGTACTTCCCGGCGGTAGCCGTAATGGCTCCCTGATCTCGGTCCCAGTAGAGGTCAATGATCTGCGTATCGTCCATAGCTGTGCCTCCTTTTTGTCTCTCTGCCCATATAGACGAGAAATCCGTGCGTTCCGTCGCGTAAAAAGCAAAAAATTCTCCGGGGAATCTTCCCCGGAGAATATGGTATCAGATTTTCATACCGGCATCAACCGTTCAGCGGCCCGCCGCGTTCTGATAAGGGTCCAGGAAGGGGGTCGGTGCCTTCCGATAGGTAGCCAGACTGACTCCAACCAATGCAGCAGCGCAGGCAATGGCGCCGGGGACCGTAGGCCCGAGGCCGAAGGGCACCCCCGCCAGTTTCCAGCCTACACAGACCGTGAAACCCGCCACCATACCGGCGATGATGCCAGCCTTGGTGGCCTTTTTCCAATACAGCGCCGCAAATGCCGGCAGTCCCGCCGCCGCCGCGTAAAAGCTCCACGCGAACATCAGGATGCTGTAAGCGTTTTTGATGTACAGGGCGATCACCAGCGCTCCTAAAGGCAGGATCACCGCGAACACGCGGGTCAACCGCAGTTCCTTTTTCTCAGAAATATTGGGATTGAACACCTTATAAATATCGTGGACGCAGGTCTGCACGGAGACGATCAGGTAGCTGTCCGCCGTGGACATGATGACGGACAGAATCCCCGCCAGTGCCAGACCCGTCAGGCCCACCGGCAGGATCTCAATGGCCAGAGCCGGGACCACCGCGTCCGTAGAGCCGTACTGGGCCAGCTTTTCCGCCGACACCAGCTGATGTGCCACCACACCCATGAACCACACCAGCGGAATGGTAAGGCCATAGGCCAGAGTCCCCAGGAACAGGCCCTCCTTGGCTGCTTTCTGGCTCTTGGCAGCGAAGGCCCGCTGCCACATTTCCGCTCCCGCCAGGGTAAAGACGAAATAGGTAATGATATCGCCCACGATGCCGCCATCCAGATAGGGCTTTGCCAATTCCGGAGCAAGTCCCTCCAAAAAGACGGACAAGCCACCCAGCTTAACCAGAGATGCCGAGGGGATCAGAATGTAGACAAACAGGATCAGCATGACAAACTGGAATACATCCGTATAGATCACGCCGAACAGGCCGGAGGTGGCCGTATAGACTATAAACACAACACAGGCGATGAGTGCGCCCATCTCGTAGGAAATTCCGATCTCATTGCCCAGCATATTGATGATGGTGGCGGTGGCCGTCACCTGCGAGGCCACAGTGCCCATCATGGTAAAGGCGATCAGGCCGCCTAAAATCACCTTGGTGGTCTTGCCGAAGCGCTGCTCAAAAAGGTCCGGGATTGAGGTCACATGGAACGTAGTGCCCACTGCGGAGATCCGCCCGGCAAAGCCGGAGAAAATAAACATACCCAGAAGATAGGGCAGTGCCGTCATAATGGCCTTGAAGCCGCTGGAATAGGCCACGCCCGCCCGGCCCATAAGGCCGCTGCCGCCAATGATGGTGGCGCACACGGTAGCCATCAGCACCAGTGGACCGAAGGACCGGCCGCCCAGATAGTAGTCGTCCATGCTCTGAACTTTCTTGACCACCACCACGCCGATCAAAACCATGGAAATCAGGTAGGCTGCGATGATGATGAGGTCGATTGCGTGAAGTTGATTGTGAACCATAGGCTGCTCCTTTCCGATTAAGGACCCTTGCCGGATCCGGTTTCCTGCTCTGTGTTCAGGAAGCGTTCCACCGCCTCCTTCGCTTTCTTTTCGCCCACAAAAATAACGGTATCCCCAGCGTACAGCTCCGCGTAGGGGCCAGGGGAAAGAATATCCGTGGTGCCCCGGCGGATGGCGGCCACCGTAGCGCCGGTAGCCTGCCAGAATCGCAGGTCACCCAAATTTTTTCCGATGCCGTACCAGCCATCCGGCACCCGGCAGCTAAACGTAGGCAGCGTCTCCGCCGGTTGAACAGGATAAAGGGTATCCTCCAGAATACTCTGGCACAGCTCCCCCATGCGGCGGTTCAGCGCCTCCTTTTCCTCGATCAGTTCCCGCAGTTTCCGGCGTTTGCTCATCAGATCTGCCCTGTTCTCAAAGTTTTGCAGATAGCGCTTGGCGTTGTCCGCAGAGAGCACATATACGCCGCTCTGCTCCTTCACCGCCACCACCCGCATATCACTGAGAAGCTGGATGGCCCGCCGGACAGTCTCCGGCGACACCTCGTATTCCGATGAGAGCTTGGACCGACCGGAGATTTTTTCCCCTTCCCGCAGTTCTCCCGCCGCGATCCGCTCAGCCACAGAGATTGCGATTCGCATATACTGGGTCAATCCGTCATTGTCCATAAAGCTCACCCCTTTATTCATACGCCTATTATACAAACTGACAACCTTGATTGCAAGAAAAGTTTTTAGTTTTTGCAAAATTTTTACGTCGCTTTACGCAACGCGAATCCATTTCAATTCCCGTTTTACAAGGCTCTTGCAAAAAACTCCAAATTCTCTTCGGCTGTCTTGCCGGTCATACGTCCGTCATTGCAAAAAACAGAGGTATGCGTCAAATCAACGCATACCTCAAAAATTAAATAGGTGTCAGCGGACGCCAATCAGGGCCTTCCGTCTTTTGATCTTAAAGCAATCATGCCTCATTTTCCACGGTTCCGGGCCCGGCGCGCCGTAGAGGAACCGATTCCCAGCTCGATCCGGTATTTTGCCACAGTGCGGCGGGCCAGGAAAACCCCCTCCGCCGCCAGCAGGTCGCAAAGGGTCTGATCGCTGAGAGGATGGCTGGAATCCTCATCCTTGAAGCGAAGCAGCATCCGCTGCTTCACCGCCTGACGGGACAGCCCCTGCTGTCCCACCGCCCGACTGAAAAAGTATCGCAGCGGATAGATTCCCTGACGGCATTGCAGGTATTTATCCCGCACGGCCCGGGAAACGGTGGAAGGGTGCAGGTCCAGTGTCTCCGCCAGGGAGGACAGCTTCATGGGTGACAGTTCCGCAGTCTGCCCGGAAAAGAATGGTCTCTGCGCGTCCAGAATGGCCTGCGCGCAGCGGCGCAGGGTGCTGCCCCGGCGTTCCAGACTGTCCAGCAGCCATTTGGTCTGCCGCAGCTTCTCCTTTAAATAAGTGCGGGCCTCCGGATCGTCACTCTCCTTGGCCATACTGCTGTAATAAGGGTTCACAGTGACCTTTGGAAGATAGTATTCGTTCAGCAGCACCTGCAATTCCCCTTCCAACTCCACAATGAACACATCCGGCCGGACATAGAGGGTCGGCTCTGCCGGCTGAAACGCCTGACCGGGGTGAGGATCCAAGGCAGCGATGGCCTTCTCCGCCGCCTGAATTTCAGAGATACTGGCCCCAAGGGCCTTGGTGATGGGCCCATAGTGGCTGCGGCTCAGTTCCGTGAGGAACCGTGCGGCAATGTCCATAGCGTAGGGAACGTTGTCCTTCCGGCGGCTCAGCTGAAGCACCAGACACTCCGACAGATCCCGGGCACCCACACCGGCAGGCTCCAAGGACTGAATCGCATCCAGCGCCTGATCTACCATCGTCTGGGGGATCTTCATTTCTGTCAGGCCGTCCAGATCCTCCTGCGTCAGATATCCGTCCTCGTCCACCAGCTCCGCCATATATTTACACAGGGCCAGCATGGGCTTCGGCAGTCGTTTCCGTTCCAACTGATCGCAGAGAAACGCAGACAGGCTGTCCAGCTCCTTATCAGTCGCTCCCGGCTCCGGTGGGGCATCCTCCTCATGGGCAAAGGAGGTCCCAAAGGTCCCCGCGTCCAGCCAACTGGCTTTCTGCTGCAGCTCCGCATAGGCAGAGCGAAGCTCCGAGGCCTCCGAAAGTTCCAAGGTGGGATTCTCCTCGGAGAGATTCCCCAGATAGTCCAGCAACTCCTGAGAATTCATCTGCAAGACTTCCATGGATTGCAGTAGCTGCGGCGTCAGCTTCAGCTCCTGCCGCAGTTCTGTTTTTAAAGAAATGAGATTCATAACAGCTTCATTCCTTCCGGTCCTTCACATATTTGGCGATTTTCCGGACAGCGGTGGCCTGAGAGATGCCCAGTTCCTTCGCCACAGCCACCGTGGTGCCGCAGCGGCGGTAGGAATCCCGGATGATCTGTCCCTCGAAGGCATCCATCCGCTCCGCCAGAGTCCCCTCCTGAGAGGGGAGGTCCGGTGCGCTGCCGCCGCTGTTGTATTCCAGCGGCAGGGCCGTAATGTCCAAAATCGGATTCTGGGCGGTGATGACCAGCCGTTCCATCAGGTTTTCCAGCTGACGCACATTGCCGGGCCAGGGATATTGCTCCAGAAAGGCCACAAACCGGGGACTTAACGCCAGCTGCTTGCCGTATTCCTTGCAGAACCGCTCCAAAAACTGATGCGCCATAGGTAGGATATCCTCAGGGCGCTGCCGCAGAGGGGGAATGTGGACCCGGATGACGTTCAGCCGGTAGAAAAGGTCCGAACGGAACAGCCCCCGCTGCACCTCCTCCTCCAGATTGCGGTTAGTGGCCACCAACAGACGGAAATCCAACTCAATGCGCTTGGTGCCGGACACCCGCTCGATGGTCTTTTCCTGAATGAGCTGCAGCAGCTTAGATTGAATATGAGGCGGCAGCTCTCCGATCTCATCCAGAAACAGGGTGCCGTGGTTGGCCAGTTCGATCTTACCAATCTTACCGGCAGAGGCCGCGCCGGTAAAGGCTCCCTTTTCATAGCCGAACAGCTCGGATTCAATGAGGTTTTCATGGAGCACCGCGCAGTTGACCTCGATAAAGGGGCCGTTGGCCCGGTTGCTGATGGCGTGGATGGCCTTGGCCACTGCGCTTTTGCCCACGCCGGTCTCCCCGGTGATGAGAATATTGGCCTTCGTGTTGGCGGTATTCAGGATCAGTGTCCATAACCGCTGCATGGCAGGGCTCTTCACCACCAGATCCGTGGCGGTGGCCCGGAGCCGCAGTTCCGCGATCTCCTGCGTATACTGCTGCAGGGAGTCCTGTAAATGCCGGTAGTTCTGCTGAATGGTGTTGATTTGCTCCATGGACACCGTGTTGAAGCACACGGCATATTTCAGCACACCGTTTTGGTCAAACAGCGGAATTCCCACCGTCATGACATTTTTATGGGTGTGGTTGATGGTCTGGGTGGCGGTGATCTTTTTCTTCTGCCGGATGACCTCCGCCGTGATGCAGGGGGAAAAGGTGCCGTCCGCCTCCAGATCAAAGGCGGATTTGCCCACGATGGAATCGTGGGTAAAGCCAAAGTTCCGCTCATAGTTCTCACTGACCCGGAGAATGATGCCGTCTGCGTCAGAGAGCATCATATCGTCTGCCAGGACCAGATTGTTTTTGGGGCTGAGGATGTCGAAAAGTCCCTCCAGATTGATATTTTCCTCAAAGAAATGAGGAAGGTCAGGTGTATGCGCCATGAGAGTACCTCCCGCGTGTGATCTATTCATTTTTGATTATAGCATATTCAAAAACGAATAGAAAGAGCCAGTGCCAAGTTTCTTCTGTATCTTTTGTAAAAAAATAACCGCCGGCTTTCGTGGTTCTTGCCGAAAGGATGTCCTGCGCAGGGAAAGATATATGCGCATCCAGCCTATTCATTTTTGAATAGTGCCCGAATGAGGTCGCTGAAAAAAGGAAAACACCGCCGAAATACCCCGGTTTTTTTGTCGAACCCGCACAGTTGTCAGCCCTATTTTTGTGAAAAACAGCTTGCCAATCTTGGCACATAAATTGCTACATTACTCACTGTACAACCATGGATAGGCTGACGGGTGCAGCTGGACCCACATCTCCGTCAGCACAGACGCTTACATATTATTTTTGAGGAGGAATCTACTTATGTATCAGACCCTTCGTTATGAAAAGCAGGAAAACATCGGCATTCTCACCATCAACCGTCCCGAGGCGCTGAACGCACTGAACTCCACCGTCATCGGCGACCTGGAGCAGGCCATCACCGAGGTGGAGAAGGACGCCGAGCTGGGCGCTCTCATCATCACCGGCGAGGGCCGTTCCTTTGTGGCCGGTGCCGACATCGGCGAGCAGCTCCCCCTGGATGTGGCCGGCGGCCGCAAGTGGGGCCAGCGGGGCAGCGCCCTGATGCGCCGCATTGAGAAGCTGGAGATCCCCACCATCGCTGCTGTCAACGGCTTCGCTCTGGGCGGCGGCTGCGAGCTGGCCATGAGCTGCGACATCATCCTGGCTGCCGGCCCCAACGCTGAGGGCAAGGGCGGCGCCAAGTTCGGCCAGCCCGAGGTTGGCCTGGGCATCACCCCCGGCTTCTCCGGCACTCAGCGCCTGCCCCGCCGCGTGGGCATCGCCAAGGCCAAGGAGCTGATCTTCTCCGGCAAGGTCATCGGCGCCGCTGAGGCTGAGAAGATCGGCCTGGTCAACGCCGTGTATGCTCCCGAGGAGCTGATCCCCGGTGCCATCGCCATGGCCAAGTCCTTCACCGCCAACGCTCCCATCGCCGTGAAGTATTCCAAGGCCTGCATCGACCGCGGCATGCAGATGGACATTGACGACGGCATCGCTCTGGAGAACGAGCTGTTCGCCATGTGCTTCGCCACCGCCGACCAGAAGGAAGGCATGAGCGCCTTCGTTGAAAAGCGCAAGGAAAAGCACTTCCAGAACAAGTAAGTTAGACTCCGTATCCATCGCTTAAAAAATTTCTGACAAAAGAGGAATTTACAGCATGAAAAAAGTACGTGTCATTACCGCTGAGGAAGCGGCCCTGATGGTCAAGGACGGTGACACCGTCTCCACCGGCGGCTTCGTTAGCTGCGCCTGCCCCGAGGCGCTGACCAAGGCTCTGGAAAACCGTTTTGTGGAAACCGGCCATCCCTGCGGCCTGACGCTGTTCTTTGCAGCCGGTCAGGGCCACCGGGACGGCACCGGCGGCGACCACTTCGGCCATGAGGGTATGTGCAAGCGGGTAGTCGGCGGTCACTGGGACCGCGCCGCTAAGCTGGGCGAGTTGGCTCTGGCCAACAAGCTGGAGGCCTATAACCTGCCCCAGGGCGTCATCACCCACATGTACCGCGACATCGCCGCCCACAACATCGGCACCATCACCCACGTTGGCCTGAACACCTTCGTAGACCCCCGTCACGAGGGTGGCAAGCTCAACGAGTGCACCAAGGAAGACCTGGTGAAGCTGGTGAACATTGACGGTGAGGAGCGCCTGCTCTACAAGCCCATCCCCATCAATGTGTGCCTGGTCCGCGGCTCCTATGCCGATGAATATGGCAACTGCACCGTCCACCGTGAGATCGGCCCTCTGGACGTCACCGCCCAGTGCCAGGCCACCAAGAACTCCGGCGGCATCGTCATCGTCCAGGTGGAAAAGATCGTCCAGGGCGGCACCCTGGACCCCCGCCTGGTGAAGATCCCCGGCATCTATGTGGATGCCATCGTCGTGGGCTCTCCCGAGGACAACAACCAGTGCCTGGGCATGCCCTATGACGGAGCTCTCTCCGGTGAGTTCCGCATCCCCGTGGACGATATCCCCCCCATCCCCATGGACGCCAAGAAGATCATCGCCCGCCGCGCCGCTATGGAGCTGCCTCAGGACGCCATCGTGAACCTGGGCACCGGCGCTCCGGAGAAGATCGCCAACGTCTGCGCTGAGGAGGGCATCTCCAACAAGATGACCCTGACCGTGGAAGCCGGCTCCATCGCCGGTGTGCCCTACGGCGGCACCCAGTTCGGCGGCGCAGCCAACTCCATGGCCATTCTGGACCACAACGTCCAGTTCGACTTCTATCAGGGCGGTGGCCTGGACGTGGCCTTCCTGGGCCTGGCCGAGACCGCTCCCAACGGCGACCTGAACGTCTCCAAGTTCGGCACCCGTCTGGCCGGCGCCGG
>ERZ1673743.2557-NODE-2557-length-15710-cov-13.606643_pt1 | contig 15710 bp, 15 predicted proteins | sample MGYA00580197_ERZ1673743 | MGnify/ENA primary metagenome ERZ1673743 (study PRJEB41218, sample SAMN15661795) | gut metagenome | host: Homo sapiens | place: Canada: London | collected 2015-08-20/2019-03-30 | study: EMG produced TPA metagenomics assembly of... | reverse complement strand
TGGACGCGGGGTTCAGGCAGCAGGTGCGGGCATCGGCCACATGGGTCTCGATGGCAGCCAGCTTCAGGGCTTTCATAAAGGTGCTGGCAGCTTCGCGGCCGCCGGCCAGACCAAAGGACACCACGCCGCAGCTGCCATTGGGCAGGTACTTCCGGGCCAGTGCGTGGTAGGGGCTGCTTTCCAGCCCGCAGTAGTTGACATAAGCCACTTTGGGGTGGCTTTCGAGGAACTTCGCCACCGCCATGCCGTTTTCACAGTGGCGCTGCATCCGGACATGGAGGCTTTCCAGCCCCAGGTTGAGCATATAGGCGCTCATGGGGGACTGCGTGGAGCCAAAGTCGCGCATCAGCTGGGCCGTTGCCTTGGTGATGAACGCCCCCTCCTTGCCAAAGCGCTCGGCATAGGTAATGCCGTGGTAGCTGTCATCCGGGGTGCACAGGCCGGGGAACTTCTCGGCGTGGGCCATCCAGTCAAACTTCCCGCTGTCCACAATGGCACCGCCCACAGCCGCGCCGTGGCCGTCCATATACTTGGTGGTGGAGTGGGTGACGATATCGGCGCCCCACTCAAAGGGGCGGCAGTTGACCGGGGTGGGGAATGTATTATCCACAATGAGGGGCACGCCATGGGCATGCGCTGCCTTGGCGAATTTCTCAATATCCAGCACGGTCAGGGCAGGGTTGGCAATGGTCTCACCAAACACAGCCTTGGTGTTGGGCTGGAACGCGGCGTTCAGCTCCTCTTCGGTGCAGAGCGGATCCACAAAAGTAGCGGTAATGCCCATCTTGGCCATGGTGACCGAGATCAGGTTGAACGTACCGCCGTAGATGGTGCTGGACGCCACGATATGGTCGCCTGCCTCGCAGATGTTGAACAGGGCGAAGAAGTTGGCCGCCTGGCCGCTGGACGTCAGCATGGCGGCAGTGCCGCCCTCCAGCTCGCAGATCTTCTTTGCGACGATATCGCAGGTGGGGTTCTGCAGGCGGGAGTAGAAATAGCCGTTGGCCTCCAGGTCAAACAGCTTTCCCATATCCTCGCTGGTGGCATATTTAAAGGTAGTGGACTGGATAATGGGGATCTGGCGGGGCTCGCCGTTGCCGGGCGTATAGCCGCCCTGCACGCAGATGGTATCACGATTCATTGCAACATACTCCTTTACTGGGTTTTTCTGTATAGCACAATTCCCCGCAGGAGCACGAGCCTCCGGCGGGGAATCGAAACGTTAAATTTTTCCCTGCCGCAGGCAGATGGGGTTTACTTTCTGAGCCGCTTATCGCTCTTGGTGGCCCACAGGGTGCCCACGGTCTGGAACGCCTGCACCAGCAGCACCAGCAGGATGACACAGACGACCATGATGTTGGTCTGGTAACGGTAGTAGCCGTAGGACAGAGCGATCTTACCCAGGCCGCCGCCGCCAATGACGCCGGACATGGCCGAGTAACCCAGAATGGTGGTCAGCGCGGTGGTCATGCTGGAAATAAGGCCGGGCAGGCACTCGGGGATCATGACCTTGGTGATGATCTGGAACGGGGTCGCGCCCATGCTCTGGGCCGCCTCCACCACACCCTCGTCCAGCTCGCGGAGACTGGTCTCCACCAGACGGGCCACGAACGGGAACGCCGCGACCACCAGCGGAACGATGGTGGCCTTGGTGCCCACGGTAGTGCCCACGAGGGCGCGGGTGAGCGGGAAGACGCAGATCATCAGGATCAGGAACGGGACGCTGCGCAGGATGTTGATGATGATGTTGAGAACATGCATCAGCCAGCCGGGCAGGGGCAGAACACCGTCCTTATCCCCGGCCACCAGCAGCACGCCCAGCGGCAGACCGATGACCAGCGAAAACGCCGTGGAGAGCACCGTTACATAGAACGTCTCCCAGATGGCAAAGCCATAATCCGCAATACTCATTCGCCAGTCACCTCCTCTACCGTGACACCGGGCTGGGCCCGCATATAGGCCGTTGCCTGTTTTGCCTGCTCGATCTCCCGCGGCAGCTTGAGCAGCATACTGCCGTAGCACTGGCCGCTCAGATCACGGGTATCCGCACTGAGCACGCTGACCAGAATGCCTTTTTCGGCTGCCAGGCTGGCCACAAGGGGCTTTGCCGTGGACGAGCCGTTGAACGTAACACGGACGACGTGATCGTCAGGCGCAAAGCTCGAAAGGTCGCGGGCCGCGCTGCCGCCGTTGGGGGCAACAAGGCGCTTGGCCGCGGCCGTCTTCGGGTTCGCAAAGATCTCCTTGACCTCTCCCTGTTCCACGACCACACCGCTGTCCAGAATGGCCACATGGTCGCAGATCTCTTCGACCACGCTCATCTGGTGGGTGATGACCACCACCGTGATGCCCAGCTTCCGGTTGATGTCCTTGATGAGCGTCAGGATCGAGTGGGTGGTGTTGGGGTCCAGCGCGCTGGTGGCCTCATCGCAGAGCAACACTTTGGGGTTGGTTGCCAGCGCGCGGGCAATGGCAATGCGCTGCTTCTGGCCGCCGGAAAGCTGGGCCGGGTAGGCGTTGGCCTTATCGGGCAGGCCTACCATCTCCAGCAGTTCCCTGGCGCGCTTTTCCGCATCCGCCTTTTTTACCCCGGCCAGCTCCATAGGGAAGCAGATGTTCTTCAGGCAGCTGCGCTGCATCAGCAGGTTGAACTGCTGGAAGATCATCGTGATCTCCCGGCGGCGCTGGCGCAGCTGGGCAGGCGTGAGCTTTTCCATCTCCACGCCGTCAATGACCACGCTGCCCTCGGTGGGGCGCTCCAGCAGGTTGATGCAGCGCACCAGCGTGGATTTGCCCGCACCGGACATGCCGATGATGCCGTAGATGGAACCATCCGGAATGGTCAGGTTGATGTCTTTCAGCGCGTTCACCGCGCCGTCCTTCATCTGGAAGGTCTTGGAAAGGTGTTTGATCTCGATCACGATTTACTCCTTAGTTGGTAAAGCTCAGCCCACGATGGGTGCCAGGCTGTCCTGCTTGCCGCCGTAGATGCCCATGGGCTCGACGTGGATGCCGGCGACGGTCACCAGATGGGTGCCCTTCTCCTCGTTGAAGTTGTCCAGATACGGCTGATGCTGGAAGTAGTTGGTGTCGCACTGGCCGTCCTCGACGATGGTGTTGGGGATCACATAGTCGTCGTACTCCTGGATGTCCAGAGTGATTCCCTTAGCGGCCAGAATGTCCTTGCAGACCTCCAGGACCTCGCAGTGGGGAGCGGGAGTTGCAGCGCAGCTGACGGTCTCGCCGTTCAGTGCATCGTAGTCGATGGAAGGGTCATAGCCATCGGTCGGGGTCTCGACGACGGAGACGACAGCGCCCTTGTAGTTCTCATCCATGAAGTCCTTGACCTGCTGGCTCTGCAGAGCAGCCACCAGAGCCTTGATCTTGGGCTCGTTCTCGTTGCCCTCCTTGCAGACCAGCACGTTGACGTAAGCAGAGGTGCCGTCTTCCATCGCCAGAGCGTCGGTCATGGGATCCAGACCAGCGGAGATCGCGTAGTTGGAGTTAATGACAGCGTAGTCCTCATCCTGCAGGACGTTGGGCACCTGAGCAGCCTCGACCTCATCGACGGTGACGTTCAGGGGGTTCTCCTCGATGTCGTTCTTGGTAGCGGTCAGGCCGGCGTCTGCCTTGAGCTTGAAGAAGCCGTTCTTCTCCAGCAGGGTCAGAGCGCGGGCCTCGTTGGTGGTGTCGTTGGGGACAGCGACCTTGACTTTGTCCAGCTTTGCCACAGCGGAAGCCGCCTCAGAAGAAGCGGCCGTGCTGGAAGCGGCAGAGGAAGCGGTGGAGGTGGAAGAAGAACCACCACAGGCGGTCAGGGCAGCGGCAGCAGCGGCCACACCGGTAACTTTCAGAAAATCACGACGAGTAATCATAGCAGTATTCCCTCTCTATTGTATAAAATGTTTTTGTATTGCACGGCACGGCACCGTTCCGCGCCCGTGCACCGGAAGCCCCCTGGCAATGCCAAGCAAAAAAGCTCCCGTCCTTACGGGCAGACGCCCTGCAAGGACGGGAGCTTGAAACTTCCGTGGTACCACCTTGGTTTACCGCACCCTCACAGGTACGGCCTTGAAGCTGCGGCAGCGGGAGCTGAGCTCGGCTCACGCGGCGTACAGCCGGACGCTTTAACGGGCGTACCCGTCGCAGGCTTAGCGCTCTTGCACTTCGCCCACGCGGCTCCGAGACCATTTTCCGTTCCCTGTTTCCTGCCCTTTTCCACCGTCCGGGCTCTCTGGTAAGGCTCAATGCGAAAACCTACTCTTCTCTTCACAGCCATTTTAGTGATATTGCATTTATTGTAATCGCCTCAGCGCGATTTGTCAACAGGTGAAACGAAGTTTTTTAGTAGGAAATTACGGTTTTGGCGGTTCTTTTCACTTTCCTCTTGTGCGCCAGTTGCGGACATGATAAAATAGGGCGGTATCGTTTATCACTCTTCTATAAGGAGGCCCCCGATGAGCGAGAGGGTTCTTTATCCCGATGAGGAACAGCGCCGCCGCATTATGGATTTTATTATGGCGGCAGGCCAGACGCTGCTGGAAAACGGCGCCGAGGTGTTCCGGGTGGAGCAGACCATGGAGATCATGGCCCGGAGCTTTCACCTGCGGGAGTTCCATGTTTATATTCTGACCAACGGTATCTTTGCCAGCGCAGGCACGGCTGAGATCAGCGAAGTGCGCAATGTGCCCGTCCGCACCACCCATCTGGGCCGGGTGGCGGCGGTGAACGAGCTTTCCCGCCAGATCGCCGCGGGGGGCCTCACGCTGGACGAGGCAGAGGCCCAGCTGGCCAGGGCCCAGCGCATCCCGTTCCCGAACGACTGGGTGCAGCTGGCGGCAGGGCTTTCCGGCGCGTTCTGTTTTGCCATGATCTTTGGCGGCACCCTCCGGGCCGGGCTGGCGGCAGCCGTGGCGGGCCTTGCCGCCAGCAGCTACCTGCTGCTGTGTGAGCGGCTCCACCTGCCGGGCGGTTTCCGGAAGATCACCACGGCTTCCCTCATCACGCTGGTCTGCCTGCCGCTCTGTCATCTGCTGGGCACCGAGGCCAGCCATGCCATCATCGGCACTTTGATGATCCTAACGCCCGGTATCGCCTTTACCATGGGCATCCGGGATTTTGTGCAGGGCGATTACCTCTCCGGCACCATCCGGATGATCGACGCCCTGCTGGTGGCCGCCTGCATCGCCATCGGCACCGGTTTTGTGCTGTGGTGCTATTCTCTGCTGACGGGGGTGAACATTGCATGAGTCTGCTGACCAACGCGGTCCTTGGCACGCTGGTGGCCCAGTTTTTCCTCGCAGCGGCGGGCACGTTGAGCTTTGCCATCCTGTTTGCCTGCCCCCGGCGGCTGCTGCCTTACTGCGCGCTGGTGGGCGGTGTGGGCTGGCTGGTGTACGAGCTGGCTGTCCTGCTGGGGGCCGACAGCACCACCGCCTCCCTGCTGGCCGTCATCCCGCTGACGCTGCTCACCCGGGTGCTGGCCATCCTGCTCAAAGCCCCGGTAACGGTCTTTCTGCTGACGGGCATCTTCCCGCTGGTGCCGGGAGCCGGTATCTACTACACGGCCTATTATTTTATCCAGAACAACAACACGCTGGCCCTTTCCAATGGTATTTCCACTTTTAAAATCGCCGTCGTGCTGGCCACTGGCATCGCGCTGGTGCTGGGCATCCCCCTGCCTCACCGCAGGCGTTGAGCGCGTGTTTTCTCATTTATCCGCATATATACATTCATTTCCATCCCTTTTCTGCATAATTGTTTGCAAATCGGTTTCAATTTTACGGAATTTTTGCACAACGCTTGACTTTTGATTTTGTACAATCTATACTAAGTTCACTTCCCAAAGTTTCGATGAATCGCATCGTGTTGGGAGCTGTAAGATTATACAATCAACAGAGGAGTGTTTGAATATGAAAAAGATTACTCGCCGCAGCTTTATGGCTGCCGCTGGTCTGACCGTTGCCGCTCTGGCTCTGACTGCCTGCGGTGGTTCCTCCAGCACTGCTTCTTCCGCTGCCGCATCTTCCGTTGCTTCCAGCGCCGCTGCTTCTTCTGAGGCTGCTTCCGCTGCCGCCACCGAGCTGACCACCGTTGAGGCCGGCAAGCTGACCATGGCTACCAACGCCGCATTCCCTCCGTACGAGATGACCACCGATGCGGGCGAGTTTGAGGGCATCGACATCGAGACTGCTCAGGCCATCGCTGACAAGCTGGGTCTGGAGCTGCAGATCGATGATATGGACTTTGACGCCGCGCTGCTGAGCGTGCAGCAGGGCAAGGCCGACATCGTCATGGCTGGCGTTACCGTCACCGACGAGCGCAAGGCTGTGATGGACTTCTCCGACAGCTACGCTACCGGCATCCAGTCCATCATCGTGCCCGAGGGCTCCGACATTGCTTCCCCCGATGATCTGGCTGGCAAGAAGATCGGCACCCAGCGCGGCACCACCGGCTACATCTACTGCTCTGATGACTTCGGCGACGAGAACGTTGTGGCTTACGACGACGGTCTGACCGCTGTGCAGGCTCTGAACAACGGCCAGGTGGACGCTGTGGTCATCGACAACGCTCCCGCCAAGGAGTTCGTCGCCGCCAACCCCGGCCTGGTCATTCTGGACACCAGCTACGCTGAGGAAGATTACGCCATCGGCGTGGCAAAGGGTTCCTCTCTGAAGGACGCTGTCAACGCTGCTCTGGAAGAGCTGAAAGCTGACGGCACCCTGCAGTCCATCGTGGACAAGTACATCACCGCTGAATAATCAGCTGCTGTACCACAAGAACCACGGGGAGGCGGTCTCTTTTGGGGCTCCTCCCCTTTTTTAGAAAAATAAGGTTACAAAAATCTGACAAAATCGGAAAGTGAGGATGCGAATGGCTGCTCAATACGAACTGCTCAAAGAGCTGCTCAACAGCGGTACCAAGCTCAACTTCGGGCAGGAGTTCTTTTTCAAGTTTTATCAGGCCTTTCTCCTGAAAGACCGCTGGATGCAGTACATCCAGGGCGTAGGCACCACATTGCTGGTCACCGCCATGGCGCTGGCGCTGGGCATCGTGCTGGGCAGCGTGGTGGCTCTGGTGCGTGTGGCCCACGACCAGCAGCGCCCCAATCACCGCAACCCCGTGCTGGGCTTCTTCAATGCCATCTGCGAGGTGTACACCACCATCATCCGCGGCACGCCCATGATGGTGCAGCTGCTCATCATGAGCATGGTCATTTTTTCCAACAGCCGCAACTTTACCATGGTGGGTGCACTGACGCTGGGCATCAACTCCGGCGCTTATGTCTCGGAGATCATCCGCGGCGGCCTGATGGCCGTGGATCCCGGCCAGATGGAAGCCGGCCGCAGCCTGGGCCTGAATTACATAACCACCATGGTGGTCATCATCATCCCCCAGGCCATCCGTGCCGTGCTGCCGGCCCTGGGCAATGAGTTCATCGTCCTGTTGAAAGATACCTCCCTGATCACGACCATCGGCGGCAAGGAGCTGCTGTATGCCGCGCAGGGCATTATGAACCGTACCTACGAAGCCATGTACCCGCTGCTGGGCGTTGCATTGATCTATCTGCTCCTGGTCATGCTGTTCACCCGGCTGCTGGCAAAGTTTGAGAGGAGGCTGGCACAAAGTGACCGATAAAATTCTGGAAGTCCGCGGCCTGACCAAAACCTACGGCGGCGAGAAGCTCAAAGGCGACAAAAAGGCCACCCCCACGCTGGATGTCCTCAAGGGCATCGACATTGACATTTACCGCGGCGATGTGGTCTGCCTGATCGGCCCCTCCGGCTGCGGCAAATCCACGTTCCTGCGCTGCCTGAACCGGCTGGAGATCCCCACCGGCGGCAGCATCAAATTTGAGGGCGTGGAAGTGGACGAAGCCCACATCGACTCCGTGCGCCAGAAGATGGGCATGGTGTTCCAGCACTTCAACCTCTTCCCCCACCTGACCGTCAAGCAGAACCTCTGCCTGGCCCCGGAATTGCTCAAGCTCAAGAACAAGCAGGAGGCCTCCGCCCGTGCCGACGAGCTGCTGGCCCGCGTGGGCCTGTCCGATAAGGCCAATGTCTTCCCCAAGAGCCTTTCCGGCGGCCAGCAGCAGCGCATTGCCATTGCTCGTGCCCTGGCCATGGACCCGGACGTCATCCTGTTTGACGAGCCCACCTCCGCCCTGGACCCGGAGATGGTCGGCGAAGTGCTGGAGCTGATGAAAGAGCTGGCCCACACCGGCATCACCATGCTGGTGGTCACCCACGAGATGGGTTTTGCGCGCGAAGTTTCCAACCGTGTCATCTTCATCGATAATGGCCGCATTCAGGAGGATGAATCCCCGCAGGAGCTGTTCTCCAACCCCAAGCACCCGAGACTGAAAGCATTTTTGTCCAGGATGTTGTAACAAGTCAAAAAAATACTCCGTGCAAATGCACGGAGTATTTTTTTGCTCGTTTTTTACTTAGAACGAACCACCCGACGAGCCGCCAAAGCCGTCGCTGTCGGTGGAGGAGCCACCGCCGGAAGATTTTTCTTCCTTGGGCGGGTCATAGACGCGGGTCTGCGTGGTGTGGGTGTAGACATCCCGCTTGACCCGGAGCTTGAGGCCGGGCATGTAATCGTCCGCCTCGGTCTTCTCCTTGGCCGTCTTCATCTGGTGGTAGAACACCAGGCAGACACCTGCCGCAATGGCCGCCGGGATCCCAATGACAAAGAGGAGGCCCTCGGCGCCCAGGTCGTTGTCCACATCAATGGGCTCGCCATGCTCGGCATAGTAGTCCAGCGTGTAATCTGCCATCTCGATGTAGGTGCGGGCCGCCCCGGCCCAGTCGCCGTCCGAGAGCTTGGGGACGATGTCGTCCTCCATCTGCTCAATGCGGTAATCGGTAAAGGCCGTGACACCGCCGCCATAGGTGATGGTGACATACTTGCGGGAACCCACCGCCAGCAGGAAGAGGATGCCGCTTTTACCCTCACCGCTGCCAAGACCGTTGTTTACATAATAATTCTTGGCAAAATCCCGCTGGTTGGCATCGCCGATGTCGTTGACCACAAGGAAATAGACGTCGCAATCGTGGCCGCTGGAAGCCGCTTCCGCGCTCTGTTCCAGCTCGTTGTAGGTATCGGCATCAAACAGGCCTATTTCGTCCCGTACGAGGGGAGCCGCCGCCATACCGGGCAGAGCCAGCACCGCAAGCATCAGCAGAGCGGCCAGAAAAGCACAGCACTTTTTATAACAGTTTGTTTTACACATCCGATTTTTCATTTTGCGCTCACACCCCCTCAGCCGTACAGAAACAGTGCCAGAATGACCATGAGCGGCAGGCTGATGCCCGCAAACCAGGCAGCGACCCGCTTGGGGTCCACGGGCAGGTCGCCAATGAGCTTGCCGGTCTGGCCGTTCATTGCAAAGAGGAAGTCCTTGTCGTTCCAGCGGGTGTGGAGCATCCAGACCGGAAGCAGGGCGTAGTGCGCCTTGCGGATGTCGATGTTGATGTTCTCCGCCTTGGTGTGTACCTCAGAGTAGCCGTCAATGGTCTCCCGCAGGGCCGCACGGGTGGTGTTTTCCATCCGGCGGGTGGCCCGGGGCAGACACTTTTCCTCGTCCTCGTCGTAACGGTCGGCCAGGAAGCCGGGCAGGTACGCCGTGGAGAACGGCTGAATGGCGCTGTAATCAAAGGGCTCAATGGCATCCATGTGGGCATCCGGCATCTTGCTGGAGCCATCCACGGGCACCTTGATAAAGTCTGCCTCGCCCGCGCGGGCCACATTGTAGTGCTGGGTATTGGTGACGACGTAATCCCCCTCGCGGTGGCTCTCGGTCACTTCGCCCTCATAAGCACCCCGGGCATCGGCAGTGGCGTCGTAGAGCCAGAACGGCACATACACGCCCTGGATCTCTTCGACGTGGTTCTGCTCTTTGAACGCCTTTGGCAGGAACTTTTTGCCCTTGTAGTATTTGTTCAGGTTCTGCACGGCTGCCTTGCGATCCAGCTTGAATGGGATGATGTACTCCGGCTTCAGCTTGCCGGAGAGCTGCCCGCCCAGCACCGTGGGGTTGCCGCAGTAAGGGCAGGTGGTGGCAGCGGTGGTACCGTCGCAGACCAGCTCGGCCCCGCAGGAAGAGCAGGTGCGGCTGGTGAGGCCGGCGGCTTCCTCCTCGCCCCAGACGGGGCCCTGGGGCCGCTGCCGGGCGGCGGTGTCAGAGGCTTTCTGCTTGTCTGCATAAAGGGCCTCCACCTCCTTGACCTCATAGGTGGAGCCGCAGTAATCACAGACCAGTTTGCCCGTGGCGCTGTCGAACCGCAGCGGGCCGGTACAGGCCGGGCACTGGTAATTGGTGGTTTCATTCGGCATGGTTCATGCCCCCTTATGCCCCAAAGGGCTTGCCGCATTCCGGGCAGAACTTGGGCAGCCGGGTGGGGTCGGCAGGCTTCCAGCCGCAGTTGGCGCACTGGGCCGCCGGGCGGGGTTTGCCGCACTCGGAGCAGAACTTGCCGCTGTTCTTGGTGCCGCAGCTGCACACCCAGACCGTGGGTGCCTCCGGCTTGGGAGCACCACAGGCCGTGCAGAATTTGCCCGTGTTGCCGCTCTGGCCGCAGGCACACTTCCAGCCCGCGGCGGGAGCCGGAGCGGGCTGTGCCGCCGCCTGCCGGGCCCCCATCTGGTAGAGCGTCTGAGCGTCAGCTCCACCCGCAGCGGCAGCCGCGTTCACGCCCATAAAGGCCATGGCCGGGCCCGCGCTGGTGTTGGCGGCAGCGGCCCGCATGGCGTCGCCCTGGGCACCCACAAGATGGGCAGCGCCCCGGGTGGGGTCCATGTAGGCGGCATCCCGCTGCATGGCCTTGAGCATGGCCTCGTCTTCCTCGCTGGCCTTGACGCCGGACACGCCGAGGGAGACGATCTCAATGCCGCGGAGGTTCTTCCACTTGGCGGAAAGCACCTCGTTGAGGGCGTCAGCCATTTCCATGGTATGGCCGGGCAGAGCCGAGTAGCGGATGCCCTGCTCGCTGATCTTGGCAAAAGCCGGCTGCAGGGCCGTCAGCAGCTCGGTCTTGAGCTGGCTGTCCAGCGTCTCACGGAGATAGGCGTTTTCCACATTGCCGCAGACATTGGTGTAAAACAGGATGGGGTTGGTGATGCGGTAGCTGTACTCGCCAAAGCACCGGATGCTGATGTCCATGTCGATGCCGGCCCGCTGGTCCACCACCCGGAACGGCACCGGGCTGGGGGTGCCGTATTTGTTGCCGGGCAGCTCCTTGGTGTTGATGTAGTAGATCCGCTGGTCGGTGGCTTCCTGGCCGCCAAAGGCAAAGCGCTTGCCCATCTCGGCAAAGGCGTCATCAATATTCTTGGCCAGCCCGCCGCTGAGCAGGGAGGGCTGGGTACCGGTATTGTAGGTGTACTCACCGGGCTCGGCGCAGAGATCCACCACCTTGCCCTGCTCCACGATGAGGGCGCACTGGCCCTCAGCCACGGCCACGATGGAGCCATCGGTGATGATGTTCTCACTGCCATGGCGGTTGGCAGAGCGGCCGCTCTGCTTTTTCTCGCCTTTGACGGCCAGAACATACGCCGGGAGAGCACTGCAGGTAAAGTATTCTTTCCACTGGTCGCCCATCACGCCGGAAGCGGCGCCCAATGCTGCTTTGACAAGACCCATAAGTCAAATCTCCTTTTTGCGCCTGCTTCTGATTTTTGCAGGCGTTTTGTTCAGTATAGCATACCGGACGGAAATTGTATAGCAAATCGACTCTTGCAATTTGGAGCCGACGGGTGTAGAATATGGGCGTCAACACAAATACAGGGGAGCTTGTAAAGCAGGCTGAGAGGAAGTACCCAAACTTCGACCCTTTAACCTGATGCGGATAATGCCGCCGTAGGAAGTCATAACGTCGAAGTGCATACTTTGAAGATATGGATTTTTACAGGAGACACCGTAACAGGCGTCTCCTGTTTTTGTTTTGCCGTATTTTGCAAAGGAGGCATCTTCATGAAAAATCTCTCAGTGAAAAAACTCGCTCTGGCGGGAATGTTCTGCGCGCTTGCCGTGGTGGGCAGCGTGTTCAGCTTTCCCATCTTTGGCAGCAAGTGCGCCCCGGTACAGCACATGGTCAACATCCTGTGCGCCGTGCTGCTGGGCCCTTACTACGGGGTGGGCGTGGCCTTTGTGGCCTCGCTGCTGCGCAATCTGCTGGGACTGGGCAGCCTGATGGCATTCCCCGGCAGCATGTTTGGGGCTTTGCTCTGCGGGCTGACCTACCATAAGGCAAAACAGCTGCTCCCCACGCTGGTGGCGGAGGTGTTTGGCACCTCCATCCTGGGCGGGCTGTGCGCCTACCCGGTGGCCATCCTGCTCATGGGCAAGAGCGCCGGTGACATCGCATTCTACGCCTACATCATCCCGTTCCTGGTCTCCACGGCCGGCGGTGCCGTCATTGCGGGCGTGCTGCTGTTCAGCCTGCAGCGTTCGGGCGCGCTGCACTCCATGCAGGCCAGCCTGACCTGAATTTTGCCAAAGGAGCTGTGTTATGAACTGTACCGCTGAGATGCTGCGGCTTTATGCCGTGACGGACCGCGCCTGGGTCGGCAGACAGACCCTGCCCCAGCAGGTGGAAGCCGCCCTGAAAGGCGGATCCACCTGCGTTCAGCTGCGGGAAAAACACCTGGACGACGCCGATATGCTGGCCGAGGCAAAAACAATTTCCGCCCTCTGCAGAGCGTACCATGTCCCGTTCATCCTCAATGACAATGTCCCGCTGGCAAAGCTGTGCGGTGCGGACGGCGTGCATGTGGGGCAGGACGACCTGAGCGCCGCCGAGGCCCGCCGCCTGCTGGGCCCGGACAAGATCATCGGCGTGTCGGCCCACAATGTGGCGGAGGCCAAAAAGGCTTTTGCGGAGGGGGCCGACTATCTGGGCTGCGGGGCCATGTTTCCCACCCACACCAAGACGGACACCAACGTGATCTCCCGTCAGGTACTGGCGGATGTGTGCGCCAGTGTTCCCATCCCGGTGGTGGCCATCGGCGGCATCCACAGGGAGAACCTGCTCCAGCTTGCCGGCTGCGGAGAGGCCGGCATCGCCGTCATCAGCGCCATCTTTGCACAGCCGGATATCGAAGCCGCGTGCAGAGAGCTGCGCGAGATGGTCCGAAAACTGTAACTCCTTTCGTCATCGCCCGCGCGATGACACCTCCCTCCGGGAGGGAGGCCGAAAGCCCCCCTCTATGAGGGGGCTGCCGCCAAAGGCGGCTGGAGGAGTCCGCGGCAGATTGGGGGCACCACCTTTTGCCGCGCTATAAAATTCATGCAAAGGAGATTTTTCATGAAGACCGCATTATCCATCGCAGGAAGCGATTGCAGCGGAGGCGCCGGAATCCAGGCTGATCTCAAAACCATGACCCTGAACGGTGTGTTTGCCATGAGCGCCATCACCGCGCTGACGGCCCAGAACACCACCGGCGTTTCCGGTATCCTTGAAGTTTCCCCTGCCTTCCTCGCACAGCAGATCGACGCGGTGTTTCCCGACATCCGCCCCGACGCCGTCAAGATCGGGATGGTATCTTCCGCCCCGCTCATTGCGACGATCGCCGAGCGGCTGCGTTTCTATCAGGCCCGGCACATCGTGGTGGACCCCGTCATGGTGGCCACCTCTGGCTCCCGCCTGATGGAAACGGACGCCGTCCGCTCCCTGCGGGAGCAGCTGTTCCCGCTGGCCGAGGTCATCACCCCCAACCGGCAGGAGGCCGAAGTGCTCTCCGGCCGTCCCATCCACAGCCGGGAAGAGATGCTGGCCGCCGCCCGCGCCATCGCGTTTGACTGCGATTGCTCCGTACTGCTCAAGGGCGGCCACAGCGACACCGACGCGGATGATCTACTGGTGGAGGCCGACGGCACCGAGACCTGGTTCGCGGGGAGGCGGATCGCAAACCCCAACACCCACGGTACCGGCTGCACCCTTTCCAGCGCCATTGCGGCGAACCTGGCCAAGGGGTATTCCCTGCCGCAGGCCATCGCGCGGGCCAAAGGCTACATCACCGCCGCCCTTTCCGCCGGGCTGGACCTGGGCGCTGGCTCCGGCCCGCTGGATCACACGCTGGGCGGCAAGGACATTTTTACATGGATGAACGGCGCACCGGACGCCATTCAGGAATAAATCGAGAGAGTTCAACTTGGAGGATTTATCGTATGCAGACTTACACCACACAGATGGACGCCGCCCGCAAGGGCATCGTGACCCCCGAAATGGAGGTCGTGGCCAAGAAAGAGTACCGCACTCCCGAAGAGATCCGGCAGTGGGTCTCGGAGGGCAAGGTGGCCATCCCCGCCAACAAGCACCACACCTGCCTCAACCCCGAGGGCGTGGGCAGCATGCTGCGCACCAAGATCAACGTCAACCTGGGCGTCTCCCGCGACTGCAAGGATTATAACATCGAGATGCAGAAAGTGATGAGCGCCGTCAACATGGGTGCCGAGGCCATCATGGATCTTTCCAGCCATGGCAACACCCAGCCGTTCCGCCAGAAGTTGACCCACGAGTGCCCTGTCATGATCGGCACGGTGCCCGTGTATGACTCTGTCATCCACTACCAGCGCGACCTGGCCACCCTGACGGCACAGGATTTCATTGATGTGGTCCGCCTGCACGCGGAGGACGGCGTGGACTTTGTCACCCTGCACTGCGGCATCACCCGCAAGACCATTGACCAGATCCGCAAGCATAAGCGGAAGATGAACATTGTCAGCCGCGGCGGCTCCCTCGTGTTTGCCTGGATGTGCATGACCGGCAACGAGAACCCGTTCTACGAGCACTTTGACGAGATCCTGGACATCTGCGAAGAGCACGATGTGACCATCTCTCTGGGCGACGCCTGCCGCCCCGGCTGCCTGGCCGACGCCACCGATGTCTGCCAGATCGAAGAGCTGGTGCGTCTGGGCGAGCTGACCAAACGCGCCTGGGCCCACAATGTCCAGGTCATGGTGGAGGGCCCGGGCCATGTGCCTCTGAACCAGGTCGCCGCCAATATGGAGGTGCAGAAGAGCATCTGCATGGGCGCTCCGTTCTACGTTCTTGGACCGCTGGTGACCGACATTGCCCCCGGCTACGACCACATCACGGCGGCCATCGGCGGTGCCGTGGCTGCCGCCAGCGGTGCAGCGTTCCTGTGCTATGTCACTCCTGCAGAGCATCTGGCCCTGCCCAATGTGGATGACGTCAAGCAGGGCATCGTGGCGTCCAAAATTGCCGCCCACGCCGCCGACATCGCCAAGGGCATCCCCCATGCCCGCGACATTGACGACAAGATGGGCGACGCCCGCCGGGTGCTGGACTGGGACGCACAGTTTGCCTGCGCCATCGACCCCGAGACCGCCAAGGCCATCCGTGATGCCCGCCTGCCCGAAGACGACCACAGCGACACCTGCTCCATGTGCGGCAAGTTCTGCGCCGTCCGCAGCATGAACAAGGCACTGGCCGGCGAGTACATCGACATCCTGTAAGCCTGCCGTTTCAACGCGCGTTTTTCTTCCTTTCCCCCGCCCGGCTTTTGCTCTGCCGGGCGGTTTTTATTTTCTCTGCAAAAAAGTACCGCGAAATTTGCAAAAAGCAGTTGACAAAACCAGCCGCCCGTGCTAAAATAATTGAGTCGTCCGGCTTGGCCGGGCATTCAAAAGAATATGGGCGTGTTCCCGAGTGGCCAATGGGGACAGACTGTAAATCTGC
>ERZ1673743.2553-NODE-2553-length-15717-cov-4.857936_pt1 | contig 15717 bp, 11 predicted proteins | sample MGYA00580197_ERZ1673743 | MGnify/ENA primary metagenome ERZ1673743 (study PRJEB41218, sample SAMN15661795) | gut metagenome | host: Homo sapiens | place: Canada: London | collected 2015-08-20/2019-03-30 | study: EMG produced TPA metagenomics assembly of... | reverse complement strand
AGAGGCTTTGTCGATTGCAGTATGACTCTCAATCTCGATATTTCCATTTACGGAGGTCCCACCGATTCTTATGTGTGGCTTGGAGGAAATACTACCCATGGCTATCAGTTCAATCCGCATCTTTTCGTAGGTGGCGGTGTCGGTTTTGAGCCTGTGCTTTCTAAAGGTAACGGCAACAGACCCAAGCGAATTTTACCTGTTTACGGTGATATTCGCACCGACCTTAAGTTCGGAAAGTTCACTCCGTTCGCAGATATGAAATTAGGCGTGAATTTCACCCGTGGCGCGGGGCTGTATTTCTCTCCGACCATAGGCTACCGTTTCAACTGGGGGCGACGCACAGCAATCAACTTAGCTATGGGAGCTACTTTTTTCGGCATCCGGATGGACGACTATAAAGAGGTATGGGGCCCGGACGGCGGCATCTCGGGATTTGAGGTAAGCGGCAGTCATCACGGAACAGAAATCAGACCCACCATTCGTCTGGGCATAGAGTTCTGATTTCTACCAGGCAGCTTGTTTGGCACGATGATTGGCAGTCGTACCCGGCAGGTGAAAAAGGGAGCGGAAATTGCGGTATATTCGGGGGAAATGCGTATCTTTGTAGGAAATTTGGGCCTTGAGGAAAGGCCTCTCACGGAGCGCCTGAGGGCGCCAGTGAAACGGTGTGCGACAGCACTGTCAGCTACGGCAGAGACGTCGCCGTCGGAAAGGTACAAGTAAAATTCTCAACATTTCAACATGCTGGAAGAAGACCGCATTATAAAGATCAATATCGAAAACGAGATGAAATCGGCCTACATCGACTACTCGATGTCGGTGATTGTGTCTCGTGCTCTCCCCGATGTGCGCGACGGACTCAAGCCCGTTCACCGTCGTGTGCTCTATGGTATGAATGAGATGGGTAACACCTCTGACAAGGCCCACAAGAAAGCCGCCAACGCCGTGGGCGAGGTGATGGGTAAGTATCACCCGCATGGCGACTCGTCGATCTACGGCACCATCGTGCGCATGGCCCAGTGGTGGGCGATGCGCGAGTGTCTGGTCGACGGCCACGGCAACTTCGGCTCGATCGACGGTGACGGCCCCGCGGCCATGCGTTACACCGAGGTACGCCTGAAGAAAATCGGCGAGGAGATGCTCCGCGACATCGACTCAGATACAGTCGATTTCCAGCCCACATACGACAACGCCCGCCAGGAGCCGGTGGTTCTGCCCACCCGCATACCCAACCTGCTGGTCAACGGTGCGTCGGGTATCGCCGTGGGTATGGCCACCAACATGCCCACTCACAACCTGGCCGAGTCGATAAACGCCTGTATCGCGCTGATCGACAACCCCGACATCACCATCCCCGAGCTGATGCACTATCTGCCCGCGCCCGATTTCCCCACCGGCGGCACAATCTACGGCTATGCCGGGGTGAAAGAGGCCTATGAGACAGGCCGTGGCCGCGTGGTAATCCGTGCCCGCGCCGAAATCGAGCAGGAGAAGGAGCATGAGGTGATTATCGTGCGTGAGATTCCTTACGGCGTGAACAAGGCCGAACTCATCAAATATATCGCCGAACTCGTCAACGAGAAGAAACTCGACGGCATCGCCGACCTCAACGACGAGTCAGATGCCCGCGAGGGGATGCGCATCGTCATCAAGCTCCGCCAGGACGCCAACGCCAATGTGGTGCTCAACAAGCTCTACAAGATGACCCCGATGCAGTCGGCATTCTCGGTCAACAACGTGGCGCTGGTAAACGGCCGTCCGCGTCTGCTCAACCTCAAGGATATAGTAAAGGCGTTCGTCGACCACCGTCACGACGTGGTCATACGGCGCACGCAGTTCGAGCTTAAGAAAGCCCAGGAGCGCGCCCACATCCTCGAAGGTCTGATCATTGCCTCAGACAACATCGACGAGGTTATCAACATAATCCGCCATGCTCCCTCTACCGACGCTGCCCGCCAGACCCTCTCGGAGCGTTTCAATCTCAGCGAGGCCCAGACAAAGGCTATCGTGGAGATGCGTCTCGGCCAGCTCACCGGACTGGAGCAGGACAAGCTGCATGCGCAGTATGAGGAACTCGAGCGTCAGATCGAGCGCCTTGAGCAGATTCTCAACGATCCCGCCGTATGCCGCGCGCTCATGAAAGATGAGCTGATCGAGATCCGCGAGAAGTATCCCGACGCACGCCGCACCGACATCGACTATACTGCCGGCGAGTTCAACGCCGAAGATTTCTATGCCGACGACGAGATGATTATCACCATCTCGCACATGGGCTATATCAAGCGCACGCCGCTCACCGAATTCCGCGCACAGAACCGCGGCGGCGTGGGTTCGCGCGGCTCGAACACTCGCGAAGAGGATTTCATCGAGTACATCTATCCCGCCTCGATGCACAACAACATCCTCTTCTTCACCCAGAGCGGCATGGTCTACAAGATGAAGGTCTACGAGATTCCCGAGGGCGCCAAGAACACCAAGGGTCGCGCCATACAGAACCTGCTCAACATCGAGCAGGGCGATTCGGTGACAGCCTTCATCCGTTGCAAGAACCTCGACGACAGCGAGTTCACATCGACCCACAACCTGGTGTTCGCAACACGCCGGGGCGTGATCAAGAAGACCTCGCTGGCCGAATACGCCCGTGTGAACATCAAGGGCAAGAAAGCCATAAAGATACTCGACGGCGACCAGGTTATCGGCGTTGAGCTCACCGACGGCAACGCCGAGATTCTCATGGCCAACCGCGAGGGGCGCGCCATCCGTTTCAACGAGCAGACAGTGCGCCAGATGGGCCGCGTGGCCACCGGCGTGCGCGGCATGACGCTCTCGGGCCCCGATGACTACGTGGTGGGCATGATCGCCATGAACCCCGACGACGGGCATAATGTTATGGTATTGTCTGAAAACGGATTCGGTAAACGTTCGCTCCTTGACGCCTACCGCATCACCAACCGTGGCGGCAAGGGCGTGAAGACCATGAACATCACCGACAAGACCGGACGCCTCGTGGCCATCAAGAGTGTTACCGATGAGAACGACCTCGTGATCATCAACCGCTCGGGCATCACACTGCGTGTGCGTGTGGCCGATATCTCGGTGCTCGGGCGCGCCACCCAGGGCGTGCGCATAATCAACCTCACCAAGCGTGGCGACGAGATAGCATCGGTATGCTGCGTGGCCACCGACCCCGAAGAGGAGGCTGTTGAAGCCATCGAGAATCCCGAGGAACTTCCCGCCGACAACTCGCTTGATCTTCCCGATGCCGATGAACCTGAGGATGACATGCCTGTCGACGACGAGCCTGTTGACGAATGACATATCCGGTGCGTCTCGCCGCGGAGTTTCGCGGGGAGACGCACCGTCAAAAATGAAATCAATTTCAAATAACCAATAACCCAAACAATTCCCGAAATGGCTATGAAAAAAACTCTCATCGTCGGCGCCGCACTTCTTGCCGCCGGCACAGCCATGGCCCAGACTGCGCTCGTAAAGGAAGTCGAGCGCGAGATGAAAGGCAATCCTGACGCCTATCCCGCCGCCATCGAGAAACTGAAACCTGCGTTCACCAACGAGGAGACCGCCAAAGATGCCAAAACCTACAAGGTTGCCGCCGACGGTGCCGTGAATTACTTCAGTGCCGGTGACGTGCTCATCAGCGCCGGCAAGGAGGATGTCAACAAGAAAGCCGTGGGCCGCGCCCTGCTTGACGCATATAAATATGCCGACATGATTCTGGCCAACGATACCGTTGTCGACGCCAAAGGCAAGGTCAAGACCAAATACTCTAAAGACGCCCTCAAGCTCAAGGCAGCCAATTTCACCAACCTGATCAACGCCGGCAACTATATGAGCGGCGGCCAGGATCCTGAAGGCGCCGCAGAAGCCTGGACATACGTCGTGGAGAACCGCGAGAACCCGCTGTATGCCGAAACCGCGAAGAATCTGGCTCCTGACCTCTGGGGCGAGCTCTGTTTCTTCATCGGCATCTCTGACTCGCAGGTAGGCAAACACAAAGAGGCTTACGAGAATTTCCGCAAGGCTTACGCGAACGGTTATGACAAGAAAGAGGCTTACGACTACGCCATCTCAGAGGCTTACCAGATCGATGACAAAGAGGGTATGGCCGAGGTAGCAGCCGAGGCTTATCCCAAATACGGCGCCGAGGATTCAAGCTACATCGGCCGTATCATCAACAACTACATCGACAAGAAACAGTTTGCCGAGGCCTCGAAACTCCTCGACGACTTCATTGCCAAAGAGCCCACCAACTCACAGCTCTACTATGTGAAAGGTATTCTGGCCGATGCCCAGGGAGACAAGGACAATGTGATGCCCAATTACCTCAAGGCTGTAGAACTTGATCCCGACAACGCCGCCGCTCTCCTCCAGATCGGCATACAGTTGGCACTGCAGGCCGAGGCTATCGACCAGGCTGAAGGCGGAGGTCTCACCAACGAGCAATACGCCGCCCTGCGCAACGAGAAGATCAACCCTCTCTACCGCCAGGCCGCCGAGAAACTCGAGAAGGCTTATCAGCTCAACAACGAGCTTGACGATGCCCGCCGTCTGCTGCGCACCATCTACTACCAGCTCAACGACGAGGAGAACCTCCAGCGCGTATCGAACATGTAATAATATAGCGTCCTGCTGAAAGGAACACGTAAAGTACACCCCGGAAGTTTGACAGAAACTTCCGGGGTGCACTTCATTTATGGACATACCCTGTCTGCGTATAGTGCGGTATTGAATATTCCGGTAAAGACATTAACATTACCGGATACCGATATTATCAAATGATCATTTGCTTATGAAGTTTATGATATGATTGGCCGGATTCAATTCTGTTTGGTCAAGGAGCCGGAGATCCTTTATCATGTGCAGGGTTCCCTGCTTGTACTTTTGAAAATGTGCCGATGCGATGTGTGACTTGTATGCGTCCTGACTGGCGTATGTTTCCAATATAGTTATGATATTGGGGTAGTCTTTTTCCGCCAGAGCGTACATCGTCAATACACCGGGTTCGGTCAGCAGTGATGTCTGTCCGACTTCTACAGCCATTTTGAGATATTCCTCAAGGTATTCGGGATATACCTCGATTCTTGAGAGTCGGACTATGCCGTCGGGCTGCATAGGGAGTTTCGGTACCCGTGTTGCATATATACCTGATGCTGTTTCCGATTTCGTTTTACCGGGCGCCTCCATAGCGTTTGTCTCTTTTGCAGATATTGACATTACCGTTAATATAAGATATCCAATTATAATGCCGCACGATTTCATGCCGACTTGTTGCGAAAGGTTGTGCATCTGTCTGTCTTCTCACCTGTATGATGGGACTGGTTAAGGCGTATATTCCAATGAGAACGGGTTTATATTTTTCACCGTTTTTCCATCAGAGTTTTCTTGCCGTTTACAATATAGATACCCGGTGCGAGCGATGACAGACTGGCGGAAGATTGGAGGACTATATTGCCTTTCAGATCATATACTTTGCCGTCCTGTTCATGTTTTTCTGCCACGACATCAGCGATTCCGCTTGAACCACCGGCGGAAAGGGTTACTGGCACGTTTCCGTTGCCAAGTATTGATTTCATCTGAGGTCCGGTATAATTGCCGTTTACCTTACCCAGACGGGTAAAATTATAGGTGTTGTTGTCGTAATAAATAACGAACTGATTGCCGAGATACAACACGAGGTCACCCGGCTGTGCCGTGAAATAGGTGTCGTTGCGGGGTAAAGATTCAGGAAGGTCACCGACTTTCTCCATATTGGCGAAGTCGTGCATATTGATGGTGACAGGCCCGGATTCGAGCAGTTTCAGCAAGGCTCGTGCCGATGAATTGTCAGTGAGGGTTGCCGTAAGGGTTGTATTCTCTCCGACCTTCATAGTGATCTGGTTATTGTTCATATCTGGAGTGTTTAAGGATGAATAATCAATTTCTTTAAGCCAGTTGTCAATCAATGTGCCGGCATTGGAAGTCTGCGAACTGCGTATCCACAGACTCGGCGAGATAAAGTTCCCACCTGCAATCAGGCGTTTTGCATCGGTTTCCACACCGCTGATACCGCTGCTGCCGCTCGACACAATCAGACCGATATTCTTTCCGGCCATCTCTTGTCCATGCTGGAACAGGAAAGTCTGCATGGGAGCCGCCATATTGCTCCACCAAAGCGGAGTTCCGACTATAATGGTGGAATACTGCGACAAATCGACATTCACGGGGTCGATTGCAGGGTATGAGCTTGCGTCATTAGGGTTATCACGGATGCCTGCGATTAGCGCGCTGCCGATGGCGTAATTGTTGGCGGCATAGTCAAGACCTTTCTCAGCCGGTTCCACCCTTACGACATCCGCATCAATTTTTGTGCGTAAATCGTTCACGATTGTATGCACGTTGTTGGTATAACTGTAATAGACAATAAGTGTCTTTCCGAAATCCGGATTAGCGGGATTGATTTCTTCGGGCTGCTCCATTTGAGGGCCGTCACTGTCGGTGTTGCACGCGCTGGATGTCAACGACAATCCCAGACACATCATCAGATAAATCAACTTTTTCATGTGTATTTATTTTATGTCAAAAAATCGGTTAAGACTTTGAGTTGTTTCTCAATGCAAAATTACAATCGGCCAATCAAATCAAGATGGCAATTTCTTGGCATGAATTACCAATTTTTCAGTTTCTTATCGCGGTTGGAGCTAACAGCAAAAATCACGATACAGGCCGAGGTCAGGAATTCGGCAACCGGTAATGCCAATCATATACCGGCGATCCCCGTCACTTGAGGAATCCGAATAAATCCGGGGACAAAAAAGCAAGCCCACGGCAAAGGCTGTAAATATGGGCCAGGATTGCAAATTTCACTGGATCCAGGAGGGTAACAACACGATATGTCAGGAAATTTTGTTAACTTTACACCTGTCAATCAGCAGTGTACACCACAAATGAGCAATATACTCAAAGTCAATAATGTCAATGACTACGCAAGATGGGTCGGCACGGAATCTCCCCATCCGCTTATTTGTGTCATCAATTACTCAGAGGTGTCCCCGATACGGAGCAGTCTGAATAATTACGGGGTCTATGGTATGTTCTTTCAAGACAAGAACAATCACGAGCTTGTTTACGGGTGTGGCCGGTATGACTATAAAGACGGTTCACTGATATGTGTCGCTCCCGGGCAGATTGGCGGCAAGGAAGACGACGGAACTTACTCATCAATCGGGGGTTGGGCCTTGCTGTTCCATCCCGACCTTCTCCACGGCACACACCTCGAAAAAGAGATACAGCGCCTCACATTCTTTAATTACAGTGTAAACGAGGCGCTGCATATGTCGCGCGAGGAATATGAGTTCATGGAGTCTATTCTTCGGCAGATACAGCATGAATTGAACAATCCGCACGACATCGAGCAGGATTATATACTTGTCGGCTATCTGAACCTGCTTATGATGTACAGCGAGAGATTTTACAACCGGCAGTTCATGACGCGAAAGGTTGAATACAGCGACCTGCTGATGCGCTTTCAGGAATTCCTGCACAACTGGTATTCCGAAAAACGACAGCTGAAAGAGGGCATACCGACCGTACAGGTCTGTGCCGAGGCTCTGTGTATGTCGGCCAACTATTTCAGTGACGTCATAAAACGTCTGACAGGTGAGAACGCAAGCCACTGTATCCGTGACCATGTTATACAGAGAGCCAAAAGCCTTATCGCATCGGGCCTGACTGTCGCCGAGGCGGCCTATGAACTCGGCTTTGAGTACCCTCAGCATCTTACGCGGATGTTCAAGACCCACACAGGAATGTCGCCGAAACAATATCTTGCATCCCTACGTCAAAAATAAGAGGCTGTTTAACATTTAAGTAACTGTTCAAAATTATTTTATAGTTACCGGTCAGATTATTTCAATGTTTCTTCGGCGAAATTTTTGAATCTTTTCCTCTCTTCATCAGTCGTGTAGCTCGCTACACTCCTTCTTCATCGAGAAAAATCTTCTGAAAATTTCTCTCGAACAAACATTAAAATAATTTCGACCAGTTACTTATTTTTAAATATTGCTGTTCGATAAACAAGTCCAAATTACTGATTATCCTCGAGAACGAGAAGCACAAGCCGCATCGCGGCGCAAGATTCCAGGCCACTGCATGGCTTGTGTTTCGCGTTCATGTGCCAGATTTTACCGGACACCAATGATTTTTAAACACTCTCAAAGAGTCGGTGCATCATTTAATGAGCCGAGGACCCGGCGACAACAGTAGTTCCGGAGTCCATCAGTTCAAAAAATTCGGCAGTCGTCATTTCATTCTGTTGTTGAAGAATGTCGCAATCCGGTCGAAAGGTATCTTTTCGAGATTGTCGTACAGGTCGGTATGGTCGGCGTCGGCTACTATGAGCAGTTCCTTGTTGTCGCCCTGAAGACGCTTGAAAGCATCTTCACCGAAATAAAGCGAGTGGGCTTTCTCGCCGTGCAGTATCATCACGGCATTGCGGATTTCACCGATTCGGTCAAGTAGCGTGAAATTGATGAACGGGAGGAACGATGTTATGTTCCAGCCGTCGGTTGAATTGCCTGAACGCGGATGGAAACCTCTCGGTGTCTTATAGTAGTCGAAGTAGCGTTTTACGAACTCCGGGGCATCGGCAGGCAGCGGGTCTACGACACCGCCATCACGCATATAGCGGCCTGATACGTAGTCTTCGGTACGCTGCGCACACATCTTTTCCTTATAGGCATAGCGGGCATCGGCGTTGTCATTCCTGTCGAAATAGCCGTTGGCCGTGACACGGCACATATCGTACATGGTGGATGCGACGGTGGCTTTGATGCGTGTGTCATTGGCTGCCGCGCTCAGTGCGAAACCGCCGAATCCGCAGATACCCAGCACCCCGACTTTAGCGGAATCTACATTCGGTTGCGTGACCAGGAAATCGACAGCCGCACAGAAATCCTCCGTGTTTATGTCGGGCGATGCGACACGACGGGGCATACCTCCGCTTTCGCCAGTAAACGAGGGGTCGAAAGCTATCGTAAGAAAGCCTTTCTCGGCAAGCTGCTGTGCATAAAGACCGCTTGCCTGCTCCTTCACAGCTCCGAAAGGTCCGCTGATGGCTATCGCCGCCAGTTTGCCGGTAGCTCCTTTAGGAGTGTACATGTCAGCAACGAGCGTGACGCCGTAGCGATTCACAAACTCAACCTTTTTATGGTCAACTTTATCACTTTTCGGGAAGGTCTTATCCCATTCTTCTGTCAGAGTCAGTGGCTCAGTCGGAGCAAGTGACTTATTCCGGTTCAAGTCGTTCATAATCTTGCTTGTTTGATTGGTCGTCATTGTCATGACTGTTTTTGATACTCGTAGAATATTATTGTTTTACTGACTGCAAAGTTAGGGGTTATCCCCGGCTGTTTCATACCGATTTTCCGTCATCAATTACCAATTTTCCCATTGATAAAAAACGAGGTGGGATTCTATGGCCCGACCTCGTTCTTTTTAATGCATTGACTTCCTTCGTAAGTGATAGTGTTACATGTAGTGATCTTGCAATGGATGCGTATGCATTGCGGCGCGGTTTTACGAAGTTTTCAGTCCTGTTTGATTTTCACAAGCATTACTTTTGCGTCGGTCACGGCATGTACCGAATGGGGCACGCCGTTGCCCATAAGGAAGAACTCGCCGGCATGGAGGTGGAGCGGACGGTCAATCATGGTGAAGATTACCTCTCCTTCGAGTACCAGTACCATCACCTCGGCGGGAGCGAGATGCGATGTCAGATCCTGTCCGGCACTGAACGCAAGCAGGGCCACCCCGCCGTTGTTATTATTCATAATGTCCTGGAATTCGACTTTTGACTCGTTTTTCTTAACCTGAGAGGCAAGAGGGAATACCTCTCCGAATTTATAATCGGTCTTCAGCATGGTTTGGATGTTTTTAGTGGTTTGTGATTGAGGCTCGTAACAGGAGCCACCACTAAAACAGCCGGTCCCGAGTGATGGTTCATCCCCGCTACGGGGTCACCGCATGACCTTGCGCACGTTTCCGTCACTGTAAACCACGATGTTGACACCCGGTTGCATGGCGCCCAGACGCATCCCCTGCACGTTGTAGACGGCCTGTACGGTCGCCGGTGTGTGGTCTGTGGCGATATTGTCGACCCCACCGGTGGTGTAGTTCCACAGCCGGTCTTCCATCTCGATGCGGCGTGTTATCCAGTCGCCGATACGGTCAAGACCGTCGCGGTATCCGGCCTGCCGAACGGGATATTCCCCCTTTATGGCCCGTTTCGCGCGCCACAGCATGTTGTTGGCGCGGCAGATTTCACCGGCCTGATAGAGTTTCGCCCTGTTCCAGTCGGCATAATTCTGGAATCCGTTCCAGGTGCCGATCCATTCCCAGTTGGCCGCCACCACCATGTCGCGGTTGCACATGCTTTCGGGCCAGCGGGCATATTCGCGCTCATACATTTCTTCGCCGACACGGGCGTGCCACTCCTCGATTTTCGAGTATATCCCCTCGGCGGTTATAGCGCCGCTTTCGCGCAGGGAGGCATAGCGGCGGTCGAGGTCGTCGGCATAATATTCGTTGAGGTAATATGCCGGGCCCACATCGAGGCGGAAACGCTGGTTGGGGTCAGAATAGTACCAGTTGTATTCGGGCGGAGAGACGAATGTGCCGAACGACACGTTGCCGAATGTCATGTCGAGATCATACGGCTCGACGAACCATTTCACGCCGTCGTATGTGATCCACTGCCAGTTCTTCCACCAGCCGTCTACATTGTTCGTCACTGACGAGAACACGGTGTAGTCGATGAATCCGTCTACATCGAAACGTTTCCCGAATTCGGCACGTATCTCGGCGGGTGTCTTTCCCGAACGCCGGATGCGGTTGAGAGCCGGGCAGTAATGGCTGAGGGTGGTTATATAGCTCTTGACCTCGGCGGTGAGCACATGGTCTTCATTGTCGGGGTCATAAGCCGCGGCGGTGGCGTCGATCAGCTCGCGCGGATTTTCGCCGTCATACTTGGTGCCATCCATGCACACAAGCCCTTTCGGGTTGCGCACCTCGAATTTTGTCCAGTCTATGGTGCCGTTGAACAGCGACACGGTTGTAATCTCGCCGTCGAGATGTATGTGTGTGGCCGTGTTCTTGTCCATCCCCATATTCTTGCGGTGTTTCTTGAGCTGCCAGGCATAAACGCCGTAGAAATCGCCGTTAAGATATACGGCTACCGGAAAGCCCTCGGGGTGACACAGCGCTTTCGCGTCGGCATCGGCCACGTCGGCACGTTGCCAGGGATGCGCCATGTCGCCGCGGTCGGCGGTGATGTCGTCGAAGATTTTGTACGACACCGCACCCACACCACGGAAATAGTCTATGAAATATGCCTTGAGGTGGAAACCGTCCTGTTTCACCCAGCCGCCGAATGTGACGTCGGTGGTGTCGTCGCCTTCCCATTCATCTTCGCACAGGTCGAATTTGATGTTTTTCTTCGGGTATCCGAGCGAGCTTGACCCCTGTGCCGCCGTGAGTATGCGCTTTTTGAAATAGTTTCCCTCGCCGTCGCTGAACTCCAGCCACGCCTGCAGCTCGTCGGTTTTCGATTGGGGCATATCCGTTATGCCCGAGATGTTGACGTAGCCGAAACGCGGTTCGGCAAGCTTGATCTTTGCCGATTCGCTGAGGTCGTTGACAATGCCGCCGTGCAGGTCGACATCGGTCATGAACTCTGATGCGGGGGTGTCGGCGCCCATCGCCGCTATCGGCATTGCACACCACGCCAGTGCCAGCGCGCATGCGCGCACTCTGATAAACTTGTTTCTCATGTCTGTCTTACAGCTGATAAGTTCCCGGCGCGAAAAATCCGCCGGTTCCGTTTTGATGATCTTAGGGGTATTAGTGATCCATCGCAGAATCACCGGCAAATATACGCAGTTTCCGTGAAATATATGCTATGAGATAAATAATATTGATTAGATGCAGGGACAACATCGTTGGCCGGGGACTCGACAGTGTTTTCAGGCGGTGGCCGGGGATGGCGGCAGGGTGACAAGCACGCGCTCAATGCGGGCACCGTCTACCGAGATGACGCGGAAACAAATGCCGTTCCATTTCACGGTTTCGCCGGGCGCAGGTAGGTGACGCAGTTCCTCCAGCATGAAACCGCCCAGAGTTGAGTAGTGCGAGGGGATGTAGAATTCCTCAAGACCGAAGTGGCTCAGAAAGTCATAGAACTGCATCTGGGCATCCACGCTCCATTCATTATCGCTGCCGGCAGGGGTGACAGGGGGCATCACGGTCTGTTGCGGCATTGCGCCGACAAGGCCGTCGAGTATGTCGCCCGGCGTCATGACACCGGTCATCTCGCCGAATTCGTCGCATACCAGGGCAAAATGCACACTGCGGTTCTTCATGCGGTCGAGGGCATCGTAGACATTCATTGTCTCAGGAAAATATTCAGGCTGCGACACCACATCGGCCAGTACGAAATCAGGCGAGCCGATGGTGAGTATGAGCTGTTTCAGCGAGACGACACCGCACATCGATTTCATCGACTTGTCACAATAGACAGGGTAGGTGTTGTGCAGTTCGCCGGCGATACGCTCTTTCACCTCGGCGGCTGTCATGTCGAGGCGCAGGGCGATGATGTCAGGCTTGGGTGTCATGATTGCCGACACGCGCAGGTCGCCAAGCACGAGCGCGCGTTCCATGATGTTCTGCTCGACTTTGCGTACCTCGCCGGCATCGGTGCCGTCTTTGATGAGCGATTTTATCTCGTCTTCGGTCACGCCCGAGCTGTCGCTTTTCAGGCCGATAATCTTCACTATCAGCGATGTCGACGCCGAAAGGAGCCACACCGCCGGCATGGCTATCACCGACAGCAGATGCATCGGGCGCGCTATGGCCCGGGCAACGGGATTCGCCACCGCCAGCCCGATGCGTTTTGGCACAAGCTCGCCCGCCACGATTGACAGGTAGGTCACTACCGCCACAATCGCTGTCTGCCCCACATTGTGTGCGGTACGCGGTGCCATGCCCCAGTTCTGCAGCATGCGCCCCACATCCTCGGCCAGAGCGGCGCCGGAATACAGACCGGTGAGGATGCCGATCAGTGTTATGCCTATCTGTATGGTGGAAAGAAACCGGTCAGGTTCCTCGGCGAGTTTCAGCGCTGCGCGGGCACCGCGGCTGCCGTTTTTGGCATCAGATGCAAGACGTGACTTGCGTGCCGATATAAGGGCGATCTCAGACATCGAGAAAACGCCGTTGAGAAGAATGAGGATAAGAATGATTACTATATCGTCCATAAATCGGATGAATCTCTGTGATGAGGCGGATACGGCATGTAGCGCGGCGGTATCGCATAATTGTAACAACAGCGGCACCCGAATTGTTGGTTTTGACGGGGCGCCCTAATGGGAAAGGCGTCGTGCCGGCTCGGAGTGAACGCGGTACAACGCCTTTATGGGTTGGTTGTCCGGGGCACACGGTTACGGGAGCCCGGAAGTTTGCTGGTGGCGGCGGTTACGCCTCTTTTTTAGCCTCCTCTTCCTGGAGGATTTCCACTGCCATGTCGTAGATGGTGGTGTCGTCGAGCACGACGATGCCGCCGTCGGGACCCGGTTCGATGTGAACGCCGCAGTTTTTGCCGAACTCGTAGTTCGAGCCACCAAAGTAGTTGCGCACGGTCTGTGCGGTGATATTCAGTTTGTCGGCGATGCGGTGGGTTGCTCCGTCGGGCAGTGCGTCTTTGAGGCGACGGAGGTCGTTGAATGTGATCGTCTTTGTCATAGTTGTGGGATTTTTGGGTTGAGTATATTATTTGGTGCTAAATTTATGGTAATTTTTCGAGTTTACCAAATAGTTTTAATGTGTTTAATAACACATCGCCTGCATAAACTTTTATAAAGAAAGGCAATTCAACCGCTTACTCGTCACAAAATATGCAAAGATATTTTTCAGGGCATGCGCCCGCACTGTCGGTGCCGGGGCATGTGGATGCGTTTCAGATGCGTTCCACGTCGGCGGCCTTGATCCAGGCGCGTTCCTTGGCCCCTACGCGCACTTCGTACCATTTTCCTTCGGCAGGGGTGGCGATGGAGTCGACGATGACCACTTTGGTGCCCTCGTGGAGCAGGAATGCCTGTTCCGACTGGTTGCGTGCCTCGCGCGGGGTGGTGGAGAGCTGTGCCGCCGGGGGGAGGATTATGGCCTCGTCGTGCGCGGTGACACGGTTGGCGGCCGCGAAACTGATGATGACACAGCACCCCGTGAGCAGGAAGATTATCCCGCCCCCGAAGAAACTGGCCTTGCGCACTGGCACTGCCACGGCGAAGAGGTACACGGCGGCGCAGCCGATGAACAGCGCGAAAAGTATGGCGGCGATCCAGGCCCAGGTGTTGGCGCGGAATGTCTGCACTATGCCGTCTTTGATTTTGGTCATTATCGAGCCGTCATCGATCTGGCGGTCGGTGAGCTTGGTCTGCACGAACTCAAGGTTGGCGCGGGCGTATTCGTCGGTGGGATCGAGCCTGAGGGCGCGTTCATAGCACACCACGGCCATGCCGAGGTTCCCCTGGCGGTAATAGGTGTTACCGAGATTATAGAACAGTGTGGCCGATGGGGCGCCGTCGTGCATGGCTTTGGTATAGAGTTGTTGGGCGAGCTGGAAGTTGTCGCCCGAGTATGCCGAGTCTGCCGCCGCAACCAGCCGGCTGACCGAAAGTGAGTCGGCCTGGGCCTTGGCGGGGGCACCCTGAGCCGTCAGGGCGGCAAGTGAGACCACTGCGGCGAGCAGGGCTGTGAATATATGTCGCATAGTGTCTGTTGACATGGTTAATCCTGTTGGTGAATGCGTGATGTCGCACACGGGTCAGCTTACCCGTTTGATCTTAAGTTTCTCAAGACTGTTGATGGTAGCCGTGGCCTCGTCGTAGGTCTGGCGCATGGCCTGGTCGTCGGCCGAGCCGGGGGTGTAGCGTGCCATCTCGCACTGGTCGAGCAGTGCTATCACCTGGTCGGTGCTCTCGGCCGGCATCTCGCGCTGCTGCATGGCGGCCACGATGTTCTGGCGGTTGAGTTGCGATCCGGGGATGTTGAGCTTGTCGCTGAGATAGCCCCATACGGCGCTGAGCAGTTCCTGGTAGAATGTGTCGGGCTGGCGGTCGCGCATGGCGGTCTCGGCCTTTTTCAGGCGGCGGCGCGCTGTCTTGTTTGCCTTGGCCAGGCGTCGGCCTGCCACATCGGCGTTAAGGGCGGCGTTGCGGCGGCTGGCCACTATGGCTCCGGCCAGGGCCAGCGCAAGCAGGCCGTAGATGCTCCAGTACCACCATTCCGAGGTGACGGGGCGGAATTCGCGCGAGGTCTTGTCGGCACCCGGCCTGATGTGCAGGATGTCGGTGTTCTTGGCCTGGATGTCATGCTGTTCGCCCGAAGTCGTCACGCCCGAGCCTTTGGCCACCTTCAGCTCATAGGCCGGGGCGCTGAGCGTCACATACTGCTTTGTGGCGGGGTTGAAATATACGAAAGTCTGTGCCGGAATCTTGAAGTCGCCAACGCTCTGCGGCACGAAGGTGTATTCGGTGGTGAGCGTGCCGGTTACGGTGGTGCCCGAGACACGTGCGCGCGAGTCGGATTTGGGCGAATACTGTTCGAACTCGGCGGGGAGTTCGGGCTTGGGCACGTTGATGTACTTGATGTTGCCGGTACCGGTGATGATGT
>ERZ1673743.2547-NODE-2547-length-15745-cov-4.467750_pt1 | contig 15745 bp, 9 predicted proteins | sample MGYA00580197_ERZ1673743 | MGnify/ENA primary metagenome ERZ1673743 (study PRJEB41218, sample SAMN15661795) | gut metagenome | host: Homo sapiens | place: Canada: London | collected 2015-08-20/2019-03-30 | study: EMG produced TPA metagenomics assembly of... | reverse complement strand
TGAGGTAAGGGGGATTGATCACCGCGCCAAGAATCATACGGTTCGACTCTGCCGGGGCTGATGACATCCCTGACGCCGTGGCCGTGACGGTGTAATAGTAATCCACGAATCCGTCAGCCAGTTCAGGCAGCGATTCCGTATATTCACACCCTGCATATTCTGAAACCACCGCCGTTCCTCCGGGATAGCGCGTCACGGCATAAAGAATCTCTGAGGCATTCACATAGCCACCATGCTCGCCTGCGGTAACAGGCGTCCATGAAAGCCTGACGGTGTTGCCTTCGAGTTTCATGACCACACCGGTCGGAGCCTGGGGCACATCATCACCGGCCCAGCATGTGACTGTGGTTTCCTCACTGGGTTCACCATCTTTGCTGACCGTTACGGCAAACTCGTAGCTGCCGGGCGCCGGTAGTGTAACCGGCACACTGACAGTGGCACCGTAAGCGGTGGTTCCGGTAAGGGTCTCCACACCGTTTATCTTTACGGAGTAGGATATATCTCCGGAGGCCTGATTGCCGTCGGCCGTTGTTGATGGCGCATCGAACGACAGGGTGCCGTCAAGGCTGTTGCCCGGGAACGTTGCCGCAAGACCCGAGACAGGAGCCGGCGCTGAGGCCTCGGCTCTCACCATCGGCACATTGAGGCCAACGAACTGACTGCCGGCAAACACAGCAACCTGAGTGGCCGAAGCCGTGCTCCGGTCAATTTCATATATGGCCGACTGAGCGCCGTCATAGTGTGAATAATACATCCTGCCGTTTTTGGGATCTATTGCGGCCGATGCGGGTCCGTTGGCGCTGAGGCCGGTATCGCCGATTACCGTCACAGTGCCGTCGGTCTTGTCGACAGTCATCAGCATACCGTTCTTGGCCACGGCATATACCGTGCCGTCAGGAGCCACGGCCACGCCATACCAGGGGTTTGCCGTTTCTATTGTGGATATGAGGTTGTGTTTGCGGTTGTCGACATCAAGAGTGCCGAACTCATAGCCTTTGCCGTCGGCTGTATAGAAACAGCCGTATATTCCGCCATCAAGGGCATTGTATGCCATGTCTGTGGCAATCATGCTCCAGCTGCCCGAAAACGACTGCGTGCGTTCGTTCTCCCAGGTTTCGGCGTCGAAGATCTTGTAAGTCACATTCACGTCGCCCCAGAAACCGACACGGTAACTGATTGAATGGTATTTGCCGTCGGCAAGTACACCGCCACCGTTGGGCTTGATATCCTCGACAAGCATGGTCAAGGTGGTGGTTCCGTCGGAAGGAATGGTATAGATACCGGCCTTGAACGACGAGTCATTGGGTTTGATAACACCGCCGACAAACGGATGAGAACCTGCAGAAACGTCAGTGACACCTCTGCGCTGTGCGCTCACTTGGGGTAACAGACCGGCAAATGCCGCTGTAAACACCACCGAGCGTATCAGTAAATGTTTCATTGAAAATAATGATTAGTTATACATACCTGTTATGCAGACATTGCGCAATAACATTATTTAATTTTTGCAAAAATGTGAATTTTTTTGTGAGAAAATGCGGTTTTTAAAGTTAAAGAAAATTAAAGAATAATTACTCATATTAAAATTATCTGTATAAAATTAATGGCTGTATTCAGAGCCATCCATCTGTGGCGGCAATGAGCTACGACAGGCGTTTTTCAGCACCCGGACAGCAAGATATGCAACCGGCATATTGACGGATTATAAAAACACCCTACAAAATATTGTTAAAGAGACGAAAAATGAGCAAACTGTCAGGGATATTTGTTATTTTTGTGCACACAGCCATAAAGGGCGTTAAACGTTTGGCGCCCGCGATGGTCTAAGCAATATGAAACATCTCAGACTTACACAACGACTTACAGCCCTGTCTCTTGCCGCCATGGTCGGCGCGGGGGCAGTGATGGCGCAGTCGTATTATGATGATGATATCTATTACGACCCCGCCAAAGCGAAAAAAGAGCAGAAACAGCAGACTCCGCGGCAGACGCAGTCACAGTCAACGCGCCCTGCCGTTTCGGGCCAGTATTATTATGACGGCGCGGGGTATGTGCCCTGGGACAATGTGGGCGATTTCCAGAGCGCTGACAGCTATGTGCCCGTTGCCGGTTCGACTCGCGACGTTGACGAATACAACCGTCATGCGCCGGCAACCGACAAAGCCCAGGGCGATTCCATAACGCTCGAACAGTTCGAGGCGCTTGCCGCCGGCAATATGGCCAACACCAGGAACCTGGCACGTTTCCACGGCTCGGAAGTGGCCCAGGAGGCATATCAGGATGATGACCAGTATGCCGACGCATACAATAACGGATATAACGAAGGATATGCCGCGGCCGCCGGCCAGCCCGACACCTCGCTCACAATAAATGTGAGCACCGGATGGCCCTGGTACGGCTACTCATCATGGTACCGTCCATGGGGGTGGTACGGCAATCCGTGGTACTACTCGTCGTGGTACGATCCCTGGTACTGGTCATTCGGCTGGTCGTCGCCCGGCTGGTCATGGGCCTGGGGCCCGTCGTGGGGATGGGGCTATCCCGGGGCATGGGGCTGGGGTTATCCCGGCGGCTGGGGATGGAGCGGCCCGTCGTGGGCCTGGGCACCCCGTTATTACAACAATCCCACAGGCGCCACACGTCCCAACCGTCCCGGCGCAGGCAACAGCTATTACGGCAATGCCGCCAACGGCGGACGTCCCGGCTACCGCGGACGCAACACCATAGCCAACTCAAACGGGCGCCGTCCCTCGACAGGTGTGGCCACAGGCACCCATACATCGCGCCCTGGGTATCAGTCGCCCGTCGGACGTCCCACCACCGCGGGGTCTGTCAACGGCTCATATCAGCGCGGACGCGAAGGGTACAACCGTCAGCCCGCGACACCGAGCCGCACACCGTCGTACAACAACAATAACAACTCAAACCGCTATAACAGCAACCAGTCAACCGGCTCATACAACCGCGGACGCAGCGGCGGTTTCTCGACCGGCGGCTCATCGCGCGGCAGTGGCGGCGGTTTCTCGGGCGGTTCGTCACGAGGCGGGGGATATTCAGGCGGTGGAGGCCACAGAGGCCGCTGACATACCTGACGGCAATTGATCCATCTTCTTCTGATCTATCTACTTTCAACCAAGACTATGGCCAAAAAACTGTATATAGGCGCCGCACTGGCTCTGATGCCTGCGGCCATGATGGCACAAAGCGCCATCGACGCATATAACCTCGCTCCCCAGGAGCTGAGAGGAACCGCCAGGTTCATGTCGATGGGCGGCGCGTTCACGGCACTCGGCGGCGACCTGTCGACCCTGACACAGAACCCCGCCGGTATCGGTGTCTACCGCGGCTCGGATATCGGTTTCACGCTCGACGTGAACATGATGAACTCCAAGACCTCTGGCCCCGGTGTCACCGGCGGCACCTCGATGAGCCAGACACATGTCGATGTCAACAATTTCGGCTACGTGGGCACATTCAACTTCGGCGGAACCTCAGCCTCCACCCTGTCATGGGGCGTATCCTACAACCGTCAGGCATCGTTTCACAGAAGATACCGCGCATCGGGGATGCAGCTCAACACCTCGCTGAGCAACTATATCACCTCGTTTACCGACGGTGTCAACCCCGAGGATCTCAAGTTCAACGACGACACCAAATTCAACCCGTACCAGAACAATGCTCCCGACGCTCCGTCGTGGCTGTCGGTACTGGCATACAACTCGGGCATGATCACGCCGGTAACCGGTTATGACGACAAGACCGGCCAGATGTTCGAGACCGACATGTACAACGGATTGTGGCAGTATCCCGTCGACGCCAATCCGCAGATCAGGCCCACCACGGGCACCGCCGGCATGAATGTCGACGAGCGCGGCTACATCGACGAATACTCAATCAACCTCGGCGGCAGTGTGTCAAACGTGTTCTACTGGGGCGCCGCTCTGGGCATCACCGACCTGTCGTTCACCCAGAACGCCTGGTACGGCGAATCGCTTGACCATGCCAATGTGCCTGCCAACGCCGACATGGGCATCACCGAGGGTAACGGCGGTTTCGACCTCTATAACCGCAAGCATATCTCAGGCTCGGGTGTCAACGCCAAGTTCGGCGTGATACTGAAACCGATAAACGAACTGCGTTTCGGTGTGGCCGTGCATACCCCCACATACTGGTCGCTCACTACAAGCTATGACGCCGCCACTTCATTCCAGTATTCGTCAGGAGTGAAAGGTGACGAGGAGACCGACCTGGCCGTGTATGACTGGAACCTGCACTCGCCGTGGAAACTGATGTTCGGTCTGGCCGGTGTGATCGGCGGCCGCGCCATCATCAGCGCCGACTATGAATATGACGCCTACGGCGACATGAAGACCAAAGATGACTACGGTGCCGAATATGATTACTTCAACCAGGACATCAAGGATTACTTCAAGGCATCAAGTACTTTCCGCATCGGTGCCGAGTTCCGTGTCACCCCCCAGTTCAGTGTGCGCGCCGGATATTCTTACACTGGCACCCAGGTGAAACCCGAAGTGCGCGACAATGACGTGGAGGTTTATACATCGGGCACCAACGTGGCCTATACTTTCGACAACTCGATACAGAACTACTCGCTCGGTATCGGCTACCGTTACAAAGGATTCTATGTCGATGCGGCTTATGTGCTGCGCCACCGCTCGTCTGAGTACCACGCATTCACTTCTTTCACCGAATACGACGGCTACTGGACCGACGGCCCCCAGGTAAAGGTCACCGACAACAACTCCAATCTCGTCTTCACCGTCGGATACAAGTTCTGATTCACATAAGTAACATAAGTTACATACGTAACATCAGTTACATTATCTGCAGCGTTAGCGCATAAAACAAACCGGCACATTCCCTTTCGGAATGTGCCGGTTTGTTTTATGCGGTGGGGATGTAACTTATGTTACTTATGTGGCGTATGTAACTTATGTGGGGGGCGGGTTACCGGGCGTTCTTCTCGATCCACTCGCGGGCGTTGACGAAGGCCTCGATCCAGGGGGTTACCTCGTCGGCCTTGCGGGCGGCGGGATAATAGGCGCACTGCCAGGGGAAGATGGCGCGCTCCAGGTGGGGCATCATGGCCAGATGACGGCCGTCAGCCGAGGCGATAGCCGCCGTGGCATAACGCGAACCGTTGGGGTTGGCGGGATATGCCGCGTAATTGTATTTGGCCACGATGTTGTAGTTTGCCATCTTGCCGGGGAGCATGAAACGTCCCTCGCCGTGAGCCACCCAGATGCCGAGTTTCATGCCGGCGAGCGACTTCAGCATTACCGAGTTGTTTGCCGGGATGGTGAGACCCACGAACTGCGACTCGAATTTGTGCGAGATGTTGTGCTCCATGTGCGGGCGGCCGTTGTCCGGTGTTCCCTCGGGCGAGAGCAGGCCCAGCTCAACCATAAGCTGACAGCCGTTGCAGATACCGAGCGAAAGGGTATCTTCGCGAGCATAGAAACGTTTCAGTGTCTCGCGGGCGGTTTCGTTCCAGCGGAAACCCGAGGCCCACCCCTTGGCTGAACCGAGAACGTCGGAGTTCGAGAACCCGCCGCAGAACACAATCATGTTCACGTCGTCAAGTGTCTCGCGGCCCGACATGAGGTCAGTCATATGCACGTCTTTAACATCGAACCCGGCCAGATAGAGCGAATAGGCCATCTCACGGTCGCCGTTCACACCCTTTTCGCGGATGATGGCGGCGCGGAGGCCCGATGCTTTGTCGCGGCGCAGTTTCAGGCCGCGGTCGGCGAGCTGGCCGTTCCATGACGCGGGGATGGCGTAACGCAGGGGCTGACGCTTGTAGTTCTCGAAACGCTCGGTGGCGCATTCGTTGCCCGACTGGATTGCGTCGAACAGATATGAGGTGTGGAACCATACGTCACGGCAGTGGTCGATGCCCACAAGATGCTCGGAGCCCTGATGCTCAAGCAGGAGCGTGCGCTCTGCCGACGGACGGCCGAGAATCCAGAAACGGGCGCCGGCTTTCTCGAGAATCTTCTCGACTGCCGGACGCTTGCTGTCTTCTACCTGAATCACCACTGCGGGGTTCTCGGCGAACCAGATCTTGGCGGCATCGGTCTCGCCGTTTGCCACAAAACCTTCGGAGGTGATGGAAAGACCGCCGTTTGTATTGGCGAACACCATCTCAAGCAGAGCGGTGACCAGACCGCCGGCCGACACATCGTGCATGGCAAGCACGCGGTTGGTCTTCACGAGGGTCTGTACGGCGTTGAATACCGATTTGAAGTAACCGGCATCCTTGACCGTGGGAACATCGCCACCCACATGGTTCAGGGCCTGGAAGAAAGCCGACCCGCCCAGACGGAGGGCATCGGCTGAGAAGTCGATATAGTAAAGCTCGGAGTTCTTGCGGTTTTGGAGTACGGGTGACACTGTCTTGCGCACGTCGTCGGTTTGCGCACCGGCCGAAATGATTACCGTACCGGGGGCGAAGACCTTGTCGGCGCCATATTTCTGGGTCATTGACAGCGAGTCCTTGCCTGTGGGGATGTTTATGCCCAGGGCGCAGGCGAAGTCACTGCACGACTGCACGGCGGCATACAGCGCGGCATCCTCGCCGGGATTCTTGCAGGGCCACATCCAGTTGGCACTGAGCGATACCCCCTTCAGGCCATCGGTAAGCGGGGCGCCAACGATATTTGTAAGAGCCTCGGCGATGGCGAGCACAGACCCTTTCGCCGAGTTGGCGAGAGCGGCCTGCGGGGCATGGCCGATAGAGGTGGCGATACCGTTGCGACCCGTATAGTCAAGAGCCACCACGCCACAGTCGCTGAGAGGGAGCTGAATCTCACCCTGGCACTGCTGACGGGCCACGCGGCCTGTCACCGAACGGTCTACCTTGTTTGTGAGCCAGTCCTTGCAGGCCACGGCCTCAAGCGCGAGTACCGAAGTCAGGTTCTCGAGGCAGTGTGCCGGATCATAGGGGGCATCCTTGTAAGTCAGTTTCACCGTCTCGTCGCGCATCACGGTCTTAGGCGAGTTACCGAACATGTCGGCCATGCCGAGGTCGATGGGCTTGACACCGTTCTTATCCTCGAACACGAACTTATCGTCGCCGGTTGTCTCGCCGACCACATACATCGGTGCGCGCTCGCGCTGGGCGATACGCTCCACATAGGGTATGTCGTCGGCCTTGATTACCAGGCCCATGCGCTCCTGGCTCTCGTTGCCGACAATCTCTTTCGCAGAAAGGGTCTTGTCGCCGACGGGAAGGGCGTCGAGGTCGATTTTGCCGCCTGTCTCCTCAACGAGCTCCGAAAGGGCGTTGAGATGACCGCCGGCGCCATGGTCGTGGATTGACACTACGGGGTTGTTCTCACCTTCGGCGAGGGCTCGTATGACGTTCGAGACACGTTTCTGCATCTCGGGGTTGGCACGCTGCACGGCGTTAAGCTCGATGGCGTTGGCATACTGGCCGGTCTCGACCGACGACACTGCGCCGCCGCCCATGCCGATGCGATAGTTGTCGCCACCCATCACCACCACTTTCTGGCCGGCCTCGGGATGCCCCTTGATGGCCTGGTCTTTGGCGGCGTAGCCGACACCGCCGGCAAGCATGATGACCTTGTCGTAGGCGTAAAGGCGCCCGTTCTCGTCATGCTCGAACGTGAGCAGAGAACCGCAGATCAGCGGCTGGCCGAACTTGTTGCCGAAATCCGAGGCGCCGTTCGAGGCCTTGATCAGAATCTCGGCGGGTGTCTGATAGAGCCATACGCGCGGATTCGAGGCCAGTTCCCACTTGTGTTCGGGACTCAGGCGCGGATACGACGTCATGTAGACGGCCGTGCCGGCGATAGGGAGCGACGCACGGCCGCCGCCCAGACGGTCACGGATCTCGCCGCCGGTACCGGTGGCGGCGCCGTTGAACGGCTCGACTGTGGTGGGGAAGTTATGTGTCTCGGCTTTCAGCGAGATCACGGTCTCAAGATCCTTTACGGCGAAATAGTCGGGACGGTCGGGGTTCGTGGGATAGAACTGGTCGATGACCGGACCTTCCACAAACGCCACATTGTCCTTGTATGCCGAAACGAGCGAGTTGGGGTTCTCCTGCGAAGTCTTCTTGATGAGCTTGAAGAGCGACAGCGGTTTCTCCTCACCGTCGATGATGAAGGTGCCGTTGAAGATCTTGTGGCGGCAGTGTTCAGAGTTCACCTGCGAGAAACCGAACACCTCCGAGTCGGTCAGGGGGCGCCCGAGTTTCTTGGCGAGCGAAGTGAGGTAAGCCTCTTCGTCGGCCGACAGGGCCAGACCCTCGCGGAGGTTATACTCGTGTATGTCTTTGATGTGGACTATCGGCTCGGGCTTGCGGTCGACGGCAAAGACACGCTGGCCGATACCGTCATAGACACGCTGGAGCATCTTGTCGAAAACGGGCTCCTCGCCGTCGGGCACGCGGGTGAATGTCTCGATGCGGCTGATACCCTCAAGCCCCATATTCTGGGTGATCTCGACGGCATTTGTGCTCCAGGGGGTTATCATCTCGCGGCGCGGGCCCACGAATGTGCCCTTGACAGATGTGGCGCTCAGGGGTTTCGCACCTGAGAAAGCCCATGTGAGCTTTTCGAGTTCGAGCTTGTCGAGCTTATGGTCAGCCTCGACGGCATAGAACTCACTGGTTCCTTTTTTAAAGAAAGCAATCACGGGTATGTTGTATTGAAAGTGATGGATTTTCAGAAATTGAAGTCATTTAAACTTTTTCTTCGAAAAGATAATCCACACAGGCGCGTGAGTCCTTGTGGTTCTTTATGATGGCGGCGGCGGCGACATGTGCCGGATGTGTGGCGTAGACAGCCACATCCTCCATGGTGAGCACCACGGCTGTAAGCACCAGATCCCAGCTTTCGGCGGGGTTCTCGTTGATACCCACTTCCATCGACTGCAGGCAGTCAATCGTCGCGGGCAGTTTCATCAGCGCATCGCGGAAATCGCGGGCTACGGCCAGGCGCTCTTCGGGCGTACCCTTGAGCTTGAATGTCACTATATGCTTTACCATAATCGTATGAGGGTTGTGTCGTGTGGATATTATCGGGCGTAGAGACGTTCTTTGGCGGCGGCGACCTTCTCGTCTGTGATATAGTCGTCGTAGTCCATCATCTTGTCTATTATGCCGTTGGGGGTAAGCTCTATGATGCGGTTGGCCACGGTCTGGATGAACTCGTGGTCGTGCGAGGCGAACAGCAGGTTCCCCTTGAATGTCTTGAGGGTATTGTTGAGAGCCTGGATCGATTCGAGGTCGAGGTGGTTCGTGGGGGTGTCGAGCACCATGGTGTTGGCGTTGCGCAGCATCATGCGGGCAATCATGCAGCGCATCTTCTCGCCACCGGAAAGTACCGAGGCTTTCTTGAGCACCTCCTCGCCCGAGAAGAGCATCTTGCCGAGGAAACCTTTCAGATAAATCTCGGAAGAGTCGTCAGAGAACTGGCAGAGCCAGTCGACAAGGTTGAGGTCGGTGTTGAAGAACGCCGAATTATCGAGCGGCAGATAGGCCGTGGTGATGGTCTGGCCCCATTCGAACGTACCCTCGTCGGCCTTGCGGTTCCCCATCACGATTTCGAACAGGGCGGTCATGGCGCGGGGGTCGCGCGAGAGGCACACCACCTTGTCATCTTTCTCGACCTGGAAGTTCACATCCTTGAACAGCACCTCGCCTTCGGGCGAAAGCGCTGTGAGGCCGTGCACCTCGAGAATCTTGTTGCCCGGCTCGCGCTCGGGGGTGAAGATGATGCCGGGGTAGCGGCGCGATGAAGGCTGGATCTCCTCGATATTGAGTTTCTCAAGCATCTTCTTGCGCGAGGTAGTCTGTTTCGACTTGGCCACGTTGGCCGAGAAACGCTGTATGAACTCGAGAAGTTCCTTGCGTTTCTCCTCGGCTTTCTTGTTCTGCTGCTGCTGCTGACGCAGGGCGAGCTGCGACGACTCGTACCAGAACGAATAGTTGCCGGCGAAGAGGGTCACCTTGTTGTAGTCGATATCGAGCGTATGTGTGCAGACCGAATCGAGGAAGTGGCGGTCGTGGCTGACCACAAGCACCGTGTTCTCGAATTTCGAGAGGTAGTCCTCAAGCCATGCCACGGTGTCGAGGTCAAGGTCATTGGTAGGCTCGTCGAGCAGAAGGTTATCGGGGTTGCCGTAGAGGGCGCGCGCCAGGAGCACACGCACTTTCTCGGCACCGGTGAGGTCGCGCATCAGCATCTGGTGGCGGTCCTCGCGTATGCCCAGACCGGAAAGGAGTGCCGCGGCGTCAGCCTCGGCGTTCCACCCCTCGAGCTCGGCGAAACGCTCCTCAAGTTCAGAGGCACGGATGCCGTCGGCGTCCGAGAAATCGGGTTTGGCATAGAGGGCGTCTTTCTCTTCCATGATGTCCCAGAGCACCGAATGGCCCTGGAGCACGGTGTTCATCACCGTCTGGTCGTCGAACTTGAAGTGATCCTGCTCAAGAACCGAGAGACGCTCGCCCGGCCCCATCGTCACGTTGCCGTGTGTGGGCGAAAGCTCGCCCGACAGGATTTTCATCAACGTCGATTTGCCGGCGCCGTTGGCACCGATCACGCCATAGCAGTTGCCGTGCGTGAATTTCAGGTTCACATCCTGAAAAAGAACTCTTTTACCGAATTGTATTCCTAAATTGGAGGTAGCTATCATGTGGTGATTGGCTTTGCTTTCTTATCTTTCTTATCTGGGTGCAAAGTTACTGATTTTCGGGTGAACGGCCAAACAGAGTCAGCGCATTATCGGTCGTAAGGGCCGCTGCGTCATCGGCTGTCATGCCAAGCGCCTCGGCAAGCCGCGCCGCCACATATGGCATATAGGCCGATTCGTTGCGGCGCCCGCGCATGGGCACAGGGGCCATGTAGGGCGAATCGGTCTCAAGCAGTATGCGGTCGGTCGGGATGGCGCCGACTACCTCGGGAAGTTTCGATTTCTTGAAAGTGAGAATACCCCCTATGCCGAAATAGAAGTCGCCGACGCGGCGTATACGCGCCACATCGTCGGCCGTTCCTGAAAAACAGTGGAATACGCCCCGCGGAGTCGCGGGTAGAGATGACAGCACGTCAAGTACCTCGTCAAGCCCCTCGCGGCAGTGGATAATCACGGGCAGGTTATGCCTCAATGCCATCAGGCACTGCTCGCGGAATACAGATTTCTGGTCATCGAGGCGCGAGCGGTCCCAGTAGAGGTCTATGCCGATTTCGCCCACGGCCACCAGGTCGCGGCGGTGAGCGGCGATATATGTGTCGAGCCGTGCAAGTTCGTCATTCAACGCATCGGGCGCGGGCAGATTCTCGGGGTGTATGCCGGCGGCTACAAGCAGGTTGCCGGGAAACATGGCGGCAAGCCGTTCTATCGCCGGAAGTTCCTTCATCTCGCATGCCGGGAGAATCATCCGCGTCACACCTGCGTCGACGGCACGCCGCACGGCGTCTGCCTGTCCCGCAAGCCGGGTGTCACCCTCTTCGGCATCGAAAGCGGCGTCATACAGATGGGTATGGGTATCGAAAAGCTCAGGCATCACGACTGGCGGGTGGATGTCGATGTGGCAAGTTTCGTGAAGAACTCGCGGGCATTGGCCGGCATTGACTCGGGAAGTGCTTTTACAGCCTTGTCGATATAGCTGTCGATCAGCGCCGTGGTCTGCGCGGGGATGTCGAGCCTGTCATACAGCGTCCTCACCTGCTCTACCTTGATATGATCAGAGGGCTTTGCGCGGAGAATGGCGTCCAGCGCCGGGGCGTCAGCCTTGCGGGCCATGATCCAGAGATATGTCTTCTTCTCGTTTATGATGTCGCCACCTATCTCCTTGCCGAATATAGTAGGGTCGCCGTAGGTGTCAAGCAGGTCGTCGCGCAGCTGGAAAGCCATGCCGAGAGCCTCGCCGTAGGCGTGCATCGCCTTCTGGTCAACATCGGGAGCGCCCGATATGAGGGCGCCGATATGGCATGAGGCCGCCAGCAGTACGGCGGTCTTGAGGCGAATCATCTCAAGATATTCGTCGGGGGTGACGTCGGTCATGCTCTCGAAGTTCATGTCATACTGCTGGCCTTCGTATATCTCGATGGCAGTGCGGTTGAACAGATAGAGCACACCAGGCAGGAGTGCTGCCGAACACCTTCCGATGAACTGCGTGGCCATGGTGAGCATGGTGTCGCCCGAAAGGATTGCCGTCTCGCTGTTCCAGCGGCGGTGCACCGTGGGGCGCCCGCGGCGCACATCTGCGTTATCCATAACGTCGTCATGCAGCAGGGTGAAGTTGTGGAACAGCTCTATGCCGAGAGCCGGAGCAAGCGCCCGCTCGGGGGCCAGACCGTAGGCGGCGGCTGTGGCCAGCAGAAGTACCGGACGGATGCGTTTTCCGCCCCCTTCGAGGGTGTAGCGGATAGGTTCATAGAGACCTGCGGGACGTGCAGGATATTGCAGCGACGCAATTCCGTGTTCGATTACGTCGGCGAAATATTCGGTGGTAAATTCCATGGTCTGTTGTCTGAGGCGGCTGCCGACCGGATTCATGCGCCCGGAGATAACCGCCCAATTTTGAGCAAAGTTACAAAATTCCACCCATAAAGTCGTAAAGACCCGCCATAATTAAGTAACTTTGCAGTAAAGAACAGACCGTACATGGAAAATCTACCACAGGATCCCATCATATTGCTCAGCTACATAAACACCAGACTGCGCGACGATTACCCCGAAGGACTCGACCGTCTGTGCGACGACATGGAGGTGGACCGCACGGCGCTTGAAGAGAAACTCGGCGCCGCAGGTTTCGAGTATAACCCGCAGAGCAACCGGTTCGTATGACGCGGGAGTATCTTGAACAGCTCAACCCCCAGCAGCGAGAGGCCGTGGAATACTGCGACGGCCCCCAGCTTGTCATTGCCGGCGCCGGGTCGGGCAAGACCCGCGTGCTCACCTACAAGATCGTGCATCTGCTCACGCAGGGTTACGAGCCCTGGCGCATAATGGCGCTGACGTTCACCAACAAGGCTGCCCGCGAGATGCGCGACCGCATCGAGGCCCTTGTAGGGCACGATACCGCCCGTCGGCTCTGGATGGGCACATTCCACTCTATCTTCAGCCGTATTCTCAGGCAGAACGCGGCCCTGATAGGGTTCAAGCCCACGTTCACCATCTACGACTCGGCCGACTCGAAAGCACTGATAAAGCAGATCATCAAGGACATGAACCTTGACGAGAAACTTTACAAGCCTTCGACCATACAGGGTGTGATCTCAATGGCCAAGAACGCGCTGATCTCGCCCGACGCATACGCCGCCGACCTTGACCTGACAGGCGCCGACCGCGCGGCGCGGCGCCCTCTGACGGTCGACATCTACCGCACGTACCGCGCCCGCTGCCGCGTGGCCGGAGCAATGGACTTCGATGACCTGCTCTACTACACCAACGTGCTTCTGAAAGAACACCGCGAGGTTCTGTCGTATTACCGAGACTTCTTCAGATATGTGCTCGTAGACGAGTATCAGGACACCAACTTCGCCCAGCACTGCATCGTCACCGAGCTGTGCGAGAAGACCAACGCCCTGACAATGGTGGGCGACGACGCCCAGAGCATCTACTCGTTCCGCGGAGCCAATATCAGAAACATCCTCAATCTGCGCAAGGCATACCCCGACCTGCGCATATTCAAGCTTGAGCAGAACTACCGCTCGACACAGAACATCGTCGACGCCGCCAACTCGCTGATCGACAAGAACCGCGAGCAGATACGCAAACAGGTATTCTCGAAAAACGACGTCGGCCCGAAAATCGAGGTGATAAACTGCTACACCGACTATGAGGAGGCCGGAATGACCGCCGAGCGCATAGCGCGCCGCAAAGTCGAGGCCGGTGACACCTGGGATGATTTCGCCATACTTTACCGCACCAACGTGCAGAGCCGCCGCCTGGAGGAGGCCCTGCGCAAGCGCAATATCCCCTACCGCATCTACGGCGGCCTCTCGTTCTACCAGCGAAAGGAGATCAAAGACGCCATAGCTTATTTCAGGCTCGCCGTCAACCCCGATGACGACGAAGCCCTGCGGCGTATCATCAACTATCCGGCCCGCGGCATAGGCGAGACCACCGTGGGTAAACTGACCCGCGCCGCCATAGAGGGACGCGTCAGCATCTGGGAGGTGCTGAACGACCCGCAGAAATACATGCTCTCTGTCAATTCCGGCACGGCGAGGAAACTTGCCGGTTTCCGCGACCTGGTGGCCGGATTCGTCGAGGCTGACCGGAATGGCGCAGATGCCGCCGCGCTCGCGACCATGATAATCTCGCGCACGGCCATGCTGACGTCGCTTATGACCGACACCACGCCCGAGAACATGTCGAAACAGGAGAACCTGCAGGAGATTCTGACCAACGTGCAGGAGTTCGTGGACACGCGCAACGAGGAGGGTATCGCCGATGTTTCCATGATCGATTTTCTGGCCGAAGTGTCGCTTGCCACCGACCAGGATGACAAGGAGAAGAATACCGAGGGGCCGAAAGTGACGATGATGACCGTGCACGCCTCGAAGGGCCTGGAATTCGGCAACGTTGTCATTGTTGGCGTCGAGGATGACCTGTTCCCGAGCGCCATGTCACAGGGCTCGATTGCCGAGATCGAAGAGGAGCGCCGTCTGCTCTACGTGGCCATAACCCGCGCCAAACGGTTCTGCATGATGTCGTACACCTCGTCACGGTTCCGCAACGGCCAGAGCATGGCCTGCCGTCCGTCGCCGTTCCTGCGCGACATCAATCCGAAATACCTGCAACTCATGCAGGGCACCGCCATGACCTTCGACCGCTCGGCCGAGCGGCTCGACCGTTACCGCGAGTCATTTCACTCGTCGGTGGGGGTACATTCCGTCATCGACCCTGTGCCCGCACGTCCGCAGACCCCTCCCCGCCCCCGTGTCACAGTAGGCGTACCGGCACGGAATGTCACGACAGACACAGCACCCGCCGGCTCAGGCGATTTCAGCCGCCACACTGTCGGCGAACTGGCCGACGGCATGGAGATTCTGCACGAACGTTTCGGCCGAGGCCGCATCGTCTCGATAGAGGATGCCCCTACCGGAGCAAAGATAAACGTGCTTTTCTCGGGAGCCGACCAGAAGAAACTCATGCTCAAATTCGCCCGATTCAAAATACTCGACTGACTTGGATACACCATATTATATAGTATACGAAGAGCGCCTGCGCCGCAACCTGTCGCTGATAACCGGTGTCGCCGCCGATGCCGGCGTAGAGATCATCATGGCCTTCAAGGCCAATGCCCTGTGGAAGACTTTCGGAATCTTCAGGGAATACGGCGTGAAATCGACAGCCTCGTCGCTCAACGAACTGCGCCTTGGCAACGAGGAACTGGGCCGCAAGGTGCACTCGTATTGCCCGGCCTATACCGACGGCACCATAGACGAATACCTGGCCGGTAGCTCGCACATCACGTTCAACTCGCTCGACCAGTTCAACCGATTCGCACCTCGGGCCATTGCCGCAGGGGTGTCGCCGGGCCTGAGGGTAAACCCCGAGTGCTCGGTCATCGAGACCGACATATACAACCCCGCGCTCCCCGGCAGCCGTTTCGGCGTCACCGCCGCCATGCTGGGCGACACGTTGCCCGACGGCATCGAGGGGTTCCACTTCCACGCCCTTTGCGAATCGTCGAGCCATGACCTTGAGAAAGTGCTCGGCGCCTTCGAGGCACAGTTCGGCC
>ERZ1673743.2524-NODE-2524-length-15845-cov-5.457505_pt1 | contig 15845 bp, 6 predicted proteins | sample MGYA00580197_ERZ1673743 | MGnify/ENA primary metagenome ERZ1673743 (study PRJEB41218, sample SAMN15661795) | gut metagenome | host: Homo sapiens | place: Canada: London | collected 2015-08-20/2019-03-30 | study: EMG produced TPA metagenomics assembly of... | reverse complement strand
TTATATATTTAGCCGCAAAGTTACAATTTTTTTTTGACATATCAGCAAAAAACCGCATACGCCGGGCCATGAAGAGCCACATACGCCGCCACATAGACACCGGGCCACGCTGGCGCGAAACGGCCGCCACGCAGGCACGGGAGCGTTCATCCATCGAAAGTAACATTTATTAATTTAGATTAAAATATTAATCTAGATTAAAAAAGTATGCCATTTCACGATTTTTTTTCAGCAAATATTTGCAGAAACAAAACAAAATACGCAATTTTGCGACACAACAACCTCCTTGCGATGCTTTTTCATTGCAGTATGCTTTTTTCGCGCGGGAGTCATGTGCATAACCGCTGCGTACTAAATCTAATTATCACAACAAAACAACCCATACCAGACTATTGAAATGAAATTTTACTCCCCTAAATTGCTACTGATTGCAAGTACCTGTCTTGTCACATCAAGCGCGGGCGCGATTACTGTCGAAGAGGATCATCCGGTAATCTACGCTGTCGGCGCCCTGCAAGGTAACATCGGCGTCTATAAGCTGCCGCTTGAAGGCTCTTTCCCCTCCTCTCCCGAGAAAATCAGCGCCGACATACTCGGCGGCGTGCAGTGGAGTTTCAGAGACTCCGGCGGCACTTTCGTCTCGAAAGACAAAGCTGTCGGCACCGCATACAGCTACAGCACTTTATATGTGGCGGTAGCCACTGCCGAAGGGAACAGCGCCGGCGACGGGCCCTGGACTTACTCAACATACCAGAGCATGGGGTCGAGCGACATGACCCTCCGCGCCACCGACATGGTGTATGACCCCACCGGTGACAAAGTCTACACCTGGGCCTATGCCGACACCTACGGCTACAGCACCGCGCTCGGCATCTTCGACGCCGACGCCAGGTCGGTTCAGCTCATCGGCGCTCCGGGCAACCTGAAAATCAACGCCCTCGCCATCGACGGCGACGGCACCCTCTGGGGCATCTCGGGTAACTCCGGCAAGATCTACACCATCGACAAGGCCACCGGCGCAGCCACCGAGAAGTTCAGCATACCCACAGCCTACGGCGACAACCAGTCGGCCGCATGGGACGCCGCCTCGGGCAAAATCTACTGGGGTGCCGTAAGCAACGCATACTCGGCATCGCTGTATGCTATCGACACCGCGGCCCAGACATACGCCAAAGTCTACGACTTCCCGAAGGGCAAGCGCTACAACGGTTTCTATATCCCGGGCCCGAGCACCAAGGCCGGCGCGCCTGCTGCCCCCGAGAATCTCACAGCCAGCTATTCCGGTACAGAAAACGGCGTGACGGTGACTTTCACCGCCCCCTCTCTGACACACGGTGGCACCGCTCTCTCGGGCGAGCTGTCGTACACGGTGCTTGTCGACGGCCAGAGCGCCGACACGGGCACCATCAACTCCGGCGCCGAGTATTCAAAAGTCCTTGACATGACTCCCGGTTCGCATACGGTTACCGTCTACCTGACCAACAGCATCGGCGACGGCGACAAAGCCACAACTCCGGCATTCTCGGGATATGACGCGCCCACTGCCGTGACCGACCTCGCACTGGCTGCCGACGGCAACTGCATCACGCTGACATGGGGCGTTCCCGCAGGCCAGAACGGCGGCACGCTCGACATGTCGAAGATAGCCTACAACGTCACCCGCATGCCGGGCAACGTGGAAATCGCCACCGGCATCACCGAAACCACAGTGAGCGACGAGATTCCGCAGGGACGCATCCGCGAATACAGCTATGTAGTGACCGTTGTCAACGACGGAGAGGCCGGTGCCACCGCCACCACCGAAAGCATCATGCTGGGCGACCCCTTCACCGTACCCTTCTCGCAGAACTTCGATGACGCCACAGACCTCTCCGAAACCGTATTCAAGGCCGTAGGCAACGACCTCTGGCAGCTTGACGGCACCGAAGGCGACAGGGTGGCACGCCTTACCTACAAATACTATTCGAGCGTCAACGCCCACCTGTTCACCGCCCCGATCCAGTTCTATACAGGTGTCACCTATACGCTGAAATTCAAGATTGCATGCCCGCTGGCAGGCGAGTCGCCCCAGCTGCGCGTGAACCTGTCGAAATCACAGTCGACCAATACCGCCGACTTCATATATCCCTGGATCACAACGCGAGTCGACTATACCTCGACAGAGGAAAATAAAGGCCAGTTCCAGCAGCTTGAATACACCTTCACCGTACCCGAAGACGGCATATACTCGGTAGACTTCTACGATACCACCACAAGCTGGGTATATCAAGGCGTCAGCTCGGTAGCCATCGACGACATCGAGATCACCGGCGTATTCCCCACCCCGATGCCCGTATCAGGCCTTGTGGCCGACCCCGTGGAGACCGGCAGCCGCGACATCATGCTCACGTTCCAGGCACCGCTTCAGGACACCGAAGGCAATGACCTGGAATCCATCTCGAAAATCGAGATCAAACGCGGCTCTGAGATCGTGGCCGAGCTCGAGACTAAACCCGGCACGGAGGAGCCCATCCTTCCCGGCGACGTCGTGGAATACACCGTGGAGAACGCACCGCGCGGATTCCAGGCATATCAGGTTACAGCATATTACAAGGTATTCGCATCGGCACCCGCCACTGTAACAGTCATGTCCGGCTATCTCAACGACCTGGTGCTCACTGAGGTGGAATTCCCCGAAGAAGAGATTCCCTATCTGGGCGCAGGCACAGTAAAGGCCAAGGTGTTCAACAACGGCGCCGACCTGGCACTCGACTACACGGTGGTACTGCTTGCCGAAGGCGTGGCTGTAGACATGCTCTACGGCGAGACCATCCACACCGACGAGACCCTTGAATATGAGTTCGCCATCGACTGGGCCGAGGATCTTCTCTCAGGCACGAAGTATGCTGTCGAGGTAGTATTCTACGGCGACGAGGATCTCACCAACAACAAGTCTGATGAGTATGCCGTGAATTTCGAGAAGAAACCTCAGGCGCTTGACACGGTTGAGGCATCAGGCATAACCGTAACCGGCGCCGACGGCATGCTCACCGTCACCGGTGCCGACGGCATGAACATCAGCGTATTCACCGCCGACGGGCGCCTGGCCGCCTCAGCCGCCAGCGCATCGGGCACATGGTCGGTGAAACTGGCTCCCGGCATCTACTTCGTCACAGCAGGCACCTGCAGCCACAAGGCAATAGTGCGCTGAACCGGCCGGCAATGACCGACATCACCGTCAGACGCCCCTGTTGAATCATGAGTCTGGCCCTGTCTGACCAGCACGCGCCTACCGGCGCCGGCCCGGCAGGGTCAGATTCAGATTCACGGAATCTGACATATCCAAATACCGACATACATATCTATCCTTATATTTAAATCAAATGAAAAGAAGAACTCTGTGTCATGCGGCACTTTCGCTGACAGCACTTGCGGCCACCGCGGCCATCCCTGTGGCCGAGGAACCGGTTTCATCGGTAAAGAGCGCCCCGGGCCTGATGAAAAGCCCGGCCATGGGTGCCACCGCCCGTGAAAACACGTTTTTCGAGGGTTTCGAGGAGCGTCCCGCCGGTTTCGGCAACTTCTCTGACAACTGGCTCCCCGACGGCTGGACAAAGTTCAGCAACGCCGGCACCACCATCCCCACCGACAACACCCGCCACAACCTGCTGTGGCGCGTGACCACCAACGACGACAAGAACGTGGCACTGGTCATCGACGCCAGCGCATACGAGGGTAACTGTTTCGCCCACATCATCGCCGATGTGGCATACGAGACCGGCGACGGATACCATGAGCCCGATTTCCAGGATGAATGGCTTGTGACACCTGCCGTCACTCCCGTAAACGAAGACTGGCTCTATTTCAAGCTGCATTACAACCCGGGCTGGATGGTCTACAACCGTGACAACAACGACTTCAGCTCCCGCAATACCGACATGGAAATCTACGTCACGACCGATGACGGCGCCAACTGGGTGAAACTGTGGAACCTCATCGACAACGAGATTACCCCGGGCTATACCCAGGAGGAGCTCAGGGCAAGCCTGTCGGCTTACGGCAGCCAGCTCGGCTACCGTCCGATCTACGTGAACCTCGCCGACTATGTGGGACAGGAGGTCAAGATAGCATTCCGTTTCTTCGGACGCATGGGCCACGGCGTGGCGCTTGACAACGTGGCAGTGGGCGTTCCTATGCCCGTAGCAAGCTACACTCTGCCCGGCGGCGTGTTCATGCAGCAGATTTCACCGGCGGGCGAATATCCGGCCGCTCCCCGTCTGCTCGCCCCCCACGGAGTGCAGTTCGCATGGCGCAACACCTCCACCGACATTCTGCGCAACACATGGACCTATGCCGACGCTACCGGCGCCATCCAGACCTCAGACGTCAAGAATCTGGTGACACCCGCCTACGAGTTCAACACCGTATGCATGACCCCGGAACTCCAGGGTTTCTTCGAGAGCCGCGAGTCTGACCCCTACCATACCAACTTCCCGGAAATGCAGATCGGCGGCATCCTCTCGGGTTCTGACGACCAGGGCGTCTATACCGGCCAGTTCGCCGCCGGCCTCACCGACGTCTTCGACGGACGCATCGTAGTGTCCCCGGAATACATCAGCCTCAACCCCGACATCGACCTGGCATGGGAAAAAATCCAGGGCTACATGGACGGCTCGCTTGATGTATACGGATACTGCAGCGTATATCCCAAGCCCGCAGTTCCCTACGGGTTCGACTACATCGACCTGGTGGCCCGCGTTGACGAGGCAGTTCCCGCAACCGACGGCATCGAGATTATGGTATTCGCCCTCAACGAAGAGACCGGCCAGCCCGAAACCAAGATTGGCCAGACCGTGCTCTGGGGCAGTGACATTCCCGCTCCTACAGGTCTGCTCACCAGCCTCCGTTTCCAGTTCCCCACCCCCGTCAACGCCGACCAGTCCATCATGATTCTCATGATGGGCTGCCGCACCGGAGGACACGTGTCGTTCCCCTACGTGAAAACCACCCATCCCGAGAAATACGGCAACAACCTGGTTTACTGGATCCATTATGACAACGACGCCGAAGACGGGTATTACGACGAGTTCAAGAACCTCGGCACCTTCCCCCTGAACGACGGCCACTTCGGCGGTCTGTGCATGGGTATGGGCGTGACCTACTCGACCATGGAGCGCCTTGACAGCGACATATTCGAGATCTCGGCCGAAGGTGGCTCAAAGGAGTTCACCGTGAAAGCCACACAGACCCCCGACAAATGGGTACTCACCGAGGACGGCATCACCCCTGCCGACTGGGCGCATTTCACCGCCACTCATGACGAGAACACCGACACATACACCGTCACCCTCACCGCCGACGCCAATACCGGCGACGCACGCGAATGTGACCTGATTCTGGCATCGCCGGGTTCGTATGTGACCATCCCGACCCGACAGGCAGCCGGTCTTGGCGACACTCTCGCCGAAAGCAACGTGACCGTGAAAGTAGCCGGCGACGACATCATCGTCAGCGGTGGCCGCAAATCGGCCAGCGTATATGACGTGGCAGGCCGCCTCGTGGCCACCGCCGCTCTCGACGGCACCACCGCCATCAACGCACGCGGCCTCGCCAAAGGCGCGTATGTGGTAGTGGTTGACGGCACCGCATCGTTCAAAGTGGTAAAATAAACTGTTACTGACTATCAGCCTCTGAATTATCTTTATCCGGGAGGAAAATTCTCATGTGATTTTCCTCCCGGAAACATTTGAGGCTGAAAACAATCTTAGTTACTCAAGACTGATGAAAGCATCCGTGCTAAAAAAGACCGGATTGATCATGCTCGGGCTGGCAGCCTGTGCGCCGGCAATACAGGCCTACGACTTCTCGGTCGGCGGCATTTACTATAATTACACCGGCGACCGCAAGGGCGCCGTGGTGACATGGGCCACCCTGACCGAGCCCTCATATTCGGGTAAGATTACAATCCCCGCCGAGGTCACATTCCGCATGGAGACCCTGAAGGTAAAGCAGATTGACTCATACGCCTTCTTCAACTGCCAGGGCATCACATCGGTGACACTCCCCGAGGGGATAACCGCCATCGGCGACCAGGCATTCAGCCACTGCTATGCCATGACATCGGTGAACCTCCCCCAGACACTGACACGCATCGGCGACTACGCCTTCGAGTTCTGCGAAGACATGACCTCGATAACCCTGCCGAAATCGCTTACCTCACTGGGATACTCTGTATTTCAGGAATGCCGCGGTCTGCAGGAGATTGCTGTGGATGAGGAGAACCCGTTCTATATGTCGGAAGACGGCATACTGTATCTGCGATTCCAGGATCAGGCGGTGCTCGTGCAGTACCCGGCATCAAGACCGGCCGATGAGTTTACCGTACCCGACGATATCCAGGAAATCACCGATTATGCCTTTACTCCGAGCCTCTACCTGAAGAAAATCACCATCGGCCCGAATGTGAGCACGGTGACCGGCGGCACGTTCTGCGAATGTACCGCGCTGCAGGATTTCGAGATAGCCGAAGACAATACGGTAATGAGCGCCGTCGACGGCGTGCTCTTCGACAAGGACGCCACCACGCTGATGCAGTATCCTATTGGGCGCGCCGATGAGGCATACACCGTCCCTGAGGGCACACAGCACCTGGCAGCACTCTCAATGTCGGGCTGCCGCCTGAAAAGTGTCGACCTCCCCGGCACCCTTACATCGGTAGGCGAGTATGCCCTGGCCGGTTCTGCACAGCTCACATCGTTGACCTCACGCGCCACAGTCCCCCCCGCCACCGGCACCATGGCTTTTGACAACAGCCTGCTGGCGTCTGCGGTACTGTTCGTGAACGAGGCTGACATACCGGCCTACAGCAGTGCCGCAGGCTGGAGCGGTTTCAGCCGCATCCGGGCCATCGGCAGCAGCGCACTCAACACCGTCACGGCCTCACCGGGCGTAAGTGTCAGCGGCCTCACCGTCACAGCCGAGGGTGCCATCAGTGTCTACGACGTCACCGGGCGCCTCGTGGCCTCGGGCGAAGGCTCAGCCACCCTCCCCGGCAACGGTCTGTATATCGTGCAGGCCAACGGCTCAACCGTGAAACTCTCTTTATAAGAGGCTTTTTTAATTTAAACCGCCTCTAATTCCGTTCATAAAACACTACCCGCCCCCGGAAAGCCGACGCAGGCTTTCCGGGGGCTTTCATTCTGCCACAGCGGCGCCCGTCACATACATTTTGCTATACATCACTTTTTTATGTATCTTTGCAAAAAGAAAACAATTTATTGAATCAAAATATTATCAACCTGTTCTATTCATCACCATGACTTATGAAATCGGAAAAAAGTATGAGTTCAAACGCTCTGAATTTGACGTCAGTAAAGAATATGGCCGCGTAAGCTTTATTATTCCGAATCCGGCCTCGGCGACACCGTTCAGGATAAAGCCATTTGAATTCCAGGCAAACAATATTCCTGAAAAGATTATCTGTACTTACCGTGGAGGCGACCGTTTCGAGCAGGAACAGAATACTTACGTGCCCGAGCTTTATGCCGTGGGACAGGAGTACCGGTTCCGAGTGATGCGGTTCGACTCGGGCAGCGGCACATATTCGCTGCGCGACGACATAAACGGCCTCACGTTTTTCCCCATCGATCTGGGCAAGCACCGTTTCAAGCGTTTCGAGCGCGTGCAGTGCCGCGTGCTCTCTACCGAGGGGGGCTGGCTGAAACTCGAGCCGGTAGCCATTCCGGCGCCACAGCGCCGGGCATTCTCGTTCGAGAATGTGATGGCCCTGCCGCAGGCGGCCCCGTTCCGCCGCCTGAAGGTGAAAAGCGACCTCTCTGACGTGGCCACACTGGCCGAGGCCGCAAGCATGTTTGCCAACGGCGACTCGCACTGGCCCATCACCGCCATGCAGATAATCGCCAAGAACATACCTCAGTGGCTGGCGAAGGCGCCTGAGCGGCGCGCCCCCTGGCTGCAGAGGCTCATTGACCTCACGGTGGCCTTGATCGAGAGCACCGACTACATCACACACTTCCCGGTAGAGGAACGTTACGGATGCCGCCGCGCCCTCTCTGACCTGGTGCGCGGTTTCGAGGACTACCAGCGGGCATGCGCGCTCATTGCCGACAACGCCGACGAGCGCATGGTGAAAGACACGCTCGCTACACTGCGCAACTCGGGATGGCTCTACGAGCCCGAGCGCAAGATGCGCCTCCTCATGGCCATCTTCACCCTGCGCAACAGCTACGCCCACACCTACATCGGCGAGATTTTCTCGATCATACGCTCGCGTCACGACGACGAGGGGTTCATGCATCTGTTCAAGAAGGGGCTGAGCACCATGCTCTCGATATACATCAGCAACGAGCGCAAGTTCCTCGACCCGCGTAACCGCCAGGGCACGCGCGACCTCATCATGGCGCTGGCCATCGAGCTTCTGCTGACACGCGACACCGACAACGCCGAGTGGAACGCCCACCGCGGGCTGCTCTATACCTGCGCGATACTGCTCCTGCGCCAGCCGGCGTCGTCACTGCCGCGCAAGGCCCTGGAATGTTATGCCGAGCGGTTTGACCGTCCGCTGGAATTTTCGTGGCGCGACCTTGACGACATAAACTTCCTCTGCTACAACAAGCTGATGACCGGCCCGGCCACACCGAGCACCGACGTGAAGGAGATTGCCGTCTATGAAAGCGACAAGGCCACGATGATCGTGGGACCCAAGGGGCTGAGCCTTATGCCGGCAGTGATCTCGAACACCACGAAAACCGCTGTCAGCTACCCGGTGATAAAGGATTGCCCCTTCAGCATACAGCTCAACGGACGCCTCACCGAGAAACCCGGCGTAAGCGACACCCCCGGGCGCCAGCACCCCATGTGGACAGAGGCCGAGCGCATGCTCTTCGACCCAGAGAAGTACCCGGGCGTCCCGGCCTCGACTGCCTCGCGCCCGAAGAACGTGAAGGCATTCCCCGAGGCCGGCGACGAAGTGATGATACGCATCGTGCGCCAGGATCCGGAGACCCTGCACATGTTCCACTGCGAGATTACCGACGACTTCCACACCGGCCGCGGCACCATCACCACGCGCGACATCGTGGCCTACCCGGTGAAGGCGTTCACCACCACATTCGAGAAAGATGGCGAGCCGCTGCTGCTGCGCGCCAAGGTGGTGGATACCGACGGCGAGGGGAACTGCACCTTCTCGATGCGCAGCGCCATGACGGCCTTCTCGGGTTCGCTGGCGCGTGAAGACCGCGACTCGGGCGAGGAGATTCCCGCCGTAATCACCGAGGTCAGCGAAGACCGCATCTGGGCGGTGAGCAATTACGGCTATCCGGTGATGATATTCAACAAAGACGGCCGGTACGACGACCTGAAGATTCACAAGAACGATGCCGTCTACCTTACCGTCACGAAAGTGTCATACTACGCCCAGACCGACGGCCTGTTCATAAACGGCCGCATAGAGTCGGTCGACGAGTCGCGTCACCGCGATGACAACTACCGCTATGTCGAGAACTGCCTGCAATACATTCTTGAGGAGTATGCCGGGGGGAAAACGTGGCAACGCCCTGCCGACGAAACCCCTGCCGACGAGGAACATGACGACAACCTGACCCTGCTCGACAACGACGACACCGACCGCATATACCTGCGCCCCGGAGCGCTGAGCTACATATCGCAGCTGCTCAACATAATGGTGGCTGCCGACGGCGACAATGACCTGCCGCGCTCATACTGGCTACTGCAGATGTCACATCTGATTGCCGCCACGGGGGGCGACCTCTACCGCGCATCGTTCATCGAGGCCAAGACCGACCTCATCGAGGCACTCGCCAAGTTCGCCGCCGACGGCCGTATAGATTCCCCGACGGTGGAACAGCTCGACCGCCGGTGCCGGCAGTTTGCCGACGATGACGGCGACCTTGAGCTCAGGCTGACTGTAATAAACCTGCTCGGGCGCCTTGACCAGCTGCAGCCCGCCGAGGGGCTTCTGGACATCGCCACAGCCATGACCGACAGCGGCGACCTCGAAAATACCATAACGGCCAAACTGGCGCGCCTGGTGCTGAGCTACAACATGCTCCGCGGCCTGAAGATGACACAGCCGCGCGCACTGGTGATGGCCGGCATATACGACCTGCTGTCGCTGCCCAAACCGTCGGACGTGGACATAACGCAGCTCAACGTGCGCGAAGACCAGACACACGAGTTCAAGCAGTCGCTCATATTCCCGGCCGACAACAAGATGCGCCCCGACGAGAAACGCCAGGCACGCGAGATCATGGAGGTGATCTGCGGCATGCTCAACTCGCGCGACGGCGGCACGCTCTATCTCGGCGTGAACAACCTCGGCGTGCCCGTGGGGCTGCACGACGACTTCGTGTACCTCAACTCGGGATTCTCGGACTACGACCCCCTCGACATCGAAGACAAGTTCTCGCTGGCCTTCACGCACTGGATACGCACCTGGCTGGGCGTAACGCAGGATGGCGTGACCATCTACCCCGACCTGGTGACCCTGCAGTACGACGACATCGCCGACAAGCGCATAGCCCGCGTGACCGTACGGCCCTTCCCCGGCATGGCGGTGATGTCAGACGGCACGGTCTATGTGCGCCAGGAATCATCCACAGTGCCCATAAAGCTGAAACGCGAGCAGACCGCCTTCGCAAAAAAACGCCGCGAAGAGCTGCGTGTGATCTATTGACGGGGGCCTGCGGGTGCGGTGGCCGGTGGCGCCCGCCAGTTGCCGGCGCGGGTTATAGGTGGCCGGTTAGCGGCCCCCAGTCGCCGGGGCAGTTATCAGAGGCGCCGCGGTCGGGTTATCGGCCGAGCTCGGCCGATAACAGAACAGAAAGCCCCGGCGGCCGCCCCCCATCACACCCATTACTCCCATTATTCCCATCACTCCCATTACTCCCATCATTCCCATCTCTCCCCCCTTGCAAAAAAGCCCCGCGGCATCGCGCCGCAGGGCTTTTTCAGTTCAATACACATTATGTATGTTATGAACACAAAACCTAACTTTACCTTTATAACGTGTTCAATTCCGGTAATTCAATTCCGGTTGTTTTGACAATTATACACACAAAAAAACTAACTTCAAAATCTGATATCTTTGCCGGCGGCACGCCCGACGGGCGCGCCGCCGGTGAATTGTCACTGACCCTCGCAGAGTGTTACCTGTAGGTGAGTATCACTGCCGAACCGCCGCCGGGAGCAAGGTGGAGGGGCAGCGTGTCGCCGGCCTTGACCTCAACATCGTGGATGTCGACGGGATAAGGGTTCGTGCGGTAGTCGGCCTTCTCGCCGTCGGCGAAGATGCGGGCCACATATTTCTTGTCAGGGTCGAGGAAATCGAGTTTCACCTCCACATTGTGGGGCCTGGCGTTGGTGATCGAGCCGATGTACCAGTCGTCGCCGCCGCGGTTCTTGCGCGCCACGGTCACATACTCGCCGATGCTGGCCTCGGGGTAGAGGGTCTTCTCCCAATTGCAGGGACAGCGTTTCAGGAACTCGAACTCGGGGCGTCCGACATAATTCTCCACCTTGTCTGACGACATCACGCTGGGGGTGTAGAGCACCACCGCCAGGGCAAGTTGCTTGGCAATCGTGGTCTGCGGGTGGGTGGTGGGCAGGCCGGGGTTGTCGTAGTTGAAAGTGCCGGGAGTAAAGTCCATCGGGCCTGCAAGGCCGCGTGTGAATGGCAATGTGCAGGTATGTTCGGGCGGGTTGCCACCGTCGGGCGACCATGCGTCGTACTCCTGTCCGCGCATATCCTCATGGCTGAGCAGGTTGGGATATGTGCGGCGCCAGCCTGTGGGCATCACGCCCTCGTGGTTCACGATCATGATGTGGTGTTTCGCAGCCGTTTCGACCACCTTTCGGTAGTGGCGCACGCCATACTGCGAGCCATGCAGCTCCTTGCCGTCGAGCAGCAGGTTGACGTAGCCGGTCTTTACGGTGTTTATGCCCAGACGGTGATAGAGGGCGAAGGCCGAATCCATCTGCGCCTCGTAATTGCGCACGCCGCCGGCGGTCTCGTTGTGGCCGATAAGGCGGGTGCCCTTCTCGCGGGCATAGCGGCACACCTCTTCAAGGTCGAAGTCGGGATACGGCTCGGTGAACGAGATGATGTCGCCGTTCTTGGTCCAGTCGCCGTCCCAGCCCTGGTTCCACCCCTCGACCAGCACGCCCGAGTAACCATGCTCGGCGGCGAAGTCGATGTAGCGTTTGGCGTTCTCGGTGGTGGCGCCGTGTTTGGGGCCCGAGCACCAGGTGAAGTCCTTCATGTGCATTCCCCACCAGATGCCCACATAGCGGCCAGGCTCGATCCACGAGGTATCTTCGATCTTGCAGGGTTCGTTGAGGTTGAGCATCAGGCGCGACAGAGCCAGATCGCCGGGCGACTTGGCCACGATTACCGTGCGCCAGGGGGTGTTGAACGGAGCTTTCTTGAACACCTTCTCGCCGGTCGACCATGGTGTAAGATAGCTGTGGAGCGTTGTCGACGAGCTGTCGGCCACGAGGTTCAGCGAGGCATAGTCCTGCAGGTCGGCCTCGTGGATGGCCAGATAGAGGTCGTCGGTGACCTTGATGGTGACCGGGGTGCAGACAGTGTCGATCTTGCTTACGGGCGAAGGCTCGTAGAGATGCTCGTAATATTCATGATCCCAGGGAATTGACCACGCCACGGCATCCTCGGCCATGTTGAACTGGGTGTGCTCGTCCATGATGGTGAGCGAGTCAACCCCTTCCTGAGCCGGAACCTCGTAGCGGAAACCCACACCGTCGTCGAAGACGCGGAATACGAGCGAGTATTCCTTTACGGCCGAGCCCTCTTCGGTGAGGTCGACACGTATCTCGTTGTAGTTGTTGCGCACCCGGGCCTCTTCGCCCTGCACCTGTGTCCAGGTCTCGTCAAACGACGAATGCGACACATTCTTTACCTTCGACTTGTGGCCGATCGCACCTTCGCGCATCTCTATGGCCACATACGAGGTGTCGAGCACAGTGCGCTCGGGTGTGGCGAGCGTGTAGAACACGCGCCCCTGGGGCGTGACACCGACATTGAGGCTGATTCTGCCGTCAGGCGAGGTCTCGGCCAGATTTCCGGCCGAGGCGCCGATACAGCTGTGGAGGAACGCGCCCAGACCGGCGGCCGCGACGGCAGAGATCGACAGAATTGCTAATTTTTTCACGGGTTATATTTTAGTTGTTATACGTTTCCCAGGCGGTGCCACGCCACATGGCGGGGCACCATCGGGAAGATGTATCAATAGTTGTAATTCTGCTTGAGACCGCCGTTATAGCGTTCGATCTCTGTCAGAGGGATAGGCTGGGCGTAACAGCGCTCGCCAAGGTACTCTGCATTCCCGTAAGTCGAGACAGGATATACCTTGACCTCATTGGGAAGAATCTCATAGCGGCGCACGTCGTACCACCACTGCCCTTCGGCGAAGAGTTCGGCCCAGCGCTCGTACTTGATCACATCATGGCCCAGAATATCGGCGGCATTGCCTTTGGCGGCCATTGTCTCATCGGTGAGGCTCTTGTAGTCATAAGCGGTAGGTTGCTCGGGATCGCATCCATAGGCACGGCGGTGCACCTTGTTCACATATTCGAGAGCCGACTGGGGATTTGTCGAAGCGATAGCCTCGGCATAGAGCAGATATATGTCGGCCAGACGTATGATCGGGAAGTTGGCTCCTGACGAGAAGTTGAGACCCGACTCAAGACCGTCGCGGTTGGTGAACTTTTTGGGAGCGAAATACAGATGTTTCGACGTGCCGAGCGACGAAGCCTCGGTGAACGACATGTCATACCATGTGTCGGCGCCGGTGTGGTTCTTCATCGTGTCGAAATAGGGCTGTGCGGCCGAGATGAACAGGCGCGGGTCGCATTCCTTGTTGTCACGCACCTGCTGCGAGCGTTTGCGGAAATCTTCGGGAAGAACCCAGGGATAATTGTCGATAGTGGCGAAACGGCCTGCGGCCTTGTAGTCGAAGTTCTCGTTACGAACGCGGCAGCAATTCTCAAGGGGCCAGCCGAAACGTTTCACAGAGTAGTCGTTGACATAGTTGTTTCCCCAGCCGCCATTGGTGCAGGTATTGGCCTCGACACCGGGCTCGGTGGGACCGACCCACTGGCCGTTGTTCTTGCGCACGAAGGTTGTCCAGCCCGAGAGATCGACCACCCAGGGAGCCATGACCATCTGCATGCCCGACCCCGAGGTGAAACCGGCCCAGGGGCCATCCTGTTTCTTGTTGCGGCTCATGTCGATTTCATAGAAAGTCTCGGCATTGAACTCGTGGAGTTCGTCGGCATAGAAACTTGCGGCATAGGTGTTGTAGTCAAGCAGTTTCGCGCCCGAGTTCTTGATGATATCCTCAAGCACCGGCACGGCGTCCTGGGTGCGGCGTGCCTGCATCAGGGCTTTGGCCAGCAGACCGCGGGCAGCCCAGTAAGTTGCACGCGTCTTGTCGGTATTGTGACCCTGAAGGAGCGTGGAAGCCTGTTCGAGAGTCTCGATGACGAAATCCCACGTATCTTTCACGGTAGCGCGGGCAGGAGACATCTCGTCGATGGTCGATGGAGCCTTTCTGATGATCGGGAAACCGAGGCCATCTTCCTTAGACTCAAGCTCGAAGAACAGCTGCGCGTGCCAGTAGGCCAAGGCACGGTTGAACAGTGCCTGTCCCTGCTTGTAGTCGAGTTCGGCCACTTCGTTGGCGGCGGCTTTCGGACGGTAGGCCTCGCAGGCGTCATTGGCCTGGTTGGCATACTGTATCCAGCACATTATATCGGCGTAGAGTTTCTCGAGTTTCTCGTTTGAGGTCTGGGCGTTCCACGACAGGAACTGCGAGCGTCCGTCGTAGTTGCCGAATGTATCATGCGTATGGTCGAGCAGATACATTATCTGAGGATAGTAGAGCTGGGCGTAGAGACCGAGACCATGGCTGCCGGCATACGCCGAGTTAAGGAGCAGATCGACGTGGTGGAGGTTCGTGGGGAAATTGGCGTCGCTCACCGAAGACTCATCCTCCACGTCGAGGAAGTCCGAGCAGGCGGGGGTGACCATCACCCCTGCGGCGAGAGCGGCAGCCGCCATATATTTTAAGAAACTTTTCATGGATTCTGAGAATGGTGGTTAGAATGTGATGTCGAGGCCGAAAGAATAGAGCCGCGAGGGGATGTAGCGGTTGTAGGTATCAACGCCACGTGCAGTCATCGATGTGCCCGCCAGGTTCGAGGCCTGGGTCGAGGTACCGCCGATTTCAGGATCGATTCCCGAGTATTTCGTGATGGTGAACAGATTCGATGCCGTGAAATACACGCGGACTTTGTTGATATACGCTTTCTTGGTGAGACGCTGGGGAATTGTATAGCCCACTACAAGATTCTTGCACTTGAGGTAATCGCCCTTCTCTACCCAGAACGAGCTGATGGTGCCGTAGTTCTTCGAGGGATCGCCTACCCATGCGCCTGAGTCGTTTATCATACCGCAGCGGGGCTGGTCGGTGAGGCCGTTGTCGCCGAAGAACGAGTTTTTGTAGATGTCCATTGTAGTGTTGCCGTCGGTAGCGAACGTCTGGGTATAGCCTTTGACCGCGTTGTAGATGTCAAAACCTGCTGCGCCCTGGAATACGGCCGAGAGGTCGAAACCGCGCCACTGTGCGGCCAGGTTGATACCGTATGTCATCTTCGGCCAGGGATTGCCGATGTAGTCCTTGCAGTTCTCGTCGACATAGCCTTGACCCATGTCATCGAAGATAATGTCGCCGACACCGGTATTCTGCTGCCAGTAGTAGGGACGTCCGGCCTCCTGGGCCTTGGCATTGTAGGCGTCAACCTGCTCC
>ERZ1673743.2516-NODE-2516-length-15876-cov-5.477909_pt1 | contig 15876 bp, 13 predicted proteins | sample MGYA00580197_ERZ1673743 | MGnify/ENA primary metagenome ERZ1673743 (study PRJEB41218, sample SAMN15661795) | gut metagenome | host: Homo sapiens | place: Canada: London | collected 2015-08-20/2019-03-30 | study: EMG produced TPA metagenomics assembly of... | reverse complement strand
GCCCATCCATGGGGTATAGCCTATCTCGAAGTTTTTCAGACGCATGTAGTTGCCGTTCTTTACCCACCATGTCGACGGCCGTGCATCGTTGTTGTTGGCGCCGTATGACAGACGGGGGAAGAACACATTGTCTGACGGGTTTTCAGGCGTCCAGCGATCATCGACGTTCGATATTATGTTGCCGAGGGTACCTTGGCCGACACCCGGGATGAAGAGCGAGCCGCTGAGCATGAAATCCGTCTTGCCCACGCCCTGGAACATTGCGCTGATGTCGAACCGGCGGTATCGGAACGAGAATCCGAAACCGTAAACGATTTCCGGAACATTCGGGTTGCCTATGGCCGTCATGTCATCGTCGGTAAGGACGCCGTCGCCGTTGAGGTCACGGTATTTGATGTTGCCGGGTTTCACGGTACCCCATGACGACACGGGCAGACCGGGCTTGAGCACGCCCGCCTCGGGATCGACGAAATCCCCGGTCTTGTACAGGCCGTCGGCAATCAGGCCGTAGTTGGCATTTATGCTGTTGCCGGTGTGGGCACGGGTGGTTCCCACGACACTGGCGGCCTCGTCATATTCGGTAATCTCGTTGTGAGCATAGGTGAAGTTGCCCATGAGACTCAGATAGGTGTCTTTGTTGAAAGCCTTATAATAGGTGAGGTTCAGCTCCACGCCGTCGTTGTTGACCTTTCCGTAGTTTGCCCAGGGTGCATTGACGAAACCGGCGAGTTCAGGTATGGTCTTGCGCTGCATGAAGATGTCCTTGCGGCGCTCCTTGAACCAGTCGACATTGAGGGTTAGGCTGTTGTTGAGCACCGACACGTCAAGACCCACGTTGGTCTTCGTTGCGGTTTCCCAGGTGAGGTCAGGTACGCCGAACTGATCCTCGCGCACGCCGTTATACCATGACGTGTTGGTATAGCCGAAATTGTGGCCGGCGGCGTTGGGGTCAAGCGTCGTGAGATAGCCGAAACGGCGTCCTCCGCCGATCTGGTCATTGCCGGCTTTGCCCCATGAACCGCGCAGGCGCAGACTCGAGATCTGCTCAGAAAGATTCTCCATGAACTTCTCGTTCGATATCATCCACCCCACTGCGACCGAGGGGAAGAAACCATAACGGTATTTCTTAGCGAAGTTCTCAGACCCGTTGTATCCGAAGTTGAACTCGGCGAAGTAGCGGCTGTCAAAGTCATAGGCCACGCGGCCTGCAAGACCCTGGTGGCGGTAAGGGAAGGAGTAGATTGCCGACGACGCATCCTCGTCGACATAACTGCGCATGTTCCAGAGAAGCAGGCCCTCCACTTTGTGCTTGCCGAAACGGCGGTTATAGGTCAGGGGTATCTCGAAGTAAGTGGCGCGGTTGCCGCTGTAAGACTTGCTGAACCCGAGGAACTCGTCACCGGCCGAGACAAGCGATGTTATGAGCTCGCCCTGGTCGTCACGTCCCGAGGCAATGTGATACGAGATCGAGCGTGTGCGGTACATGTTGTAGCCGTGCGATATGTCAAACGAGAATGTCGCCTTGGCGTGCAGACCCTGCAGAGGCTCCCAGAGAGCGCCGAGATCCTGGTCAAGCGTGGCCACGCTCTGAATCTGGTCTGAATAGGTTTTCTTGAAACCCTCCTGCGTAGCCATGGCCCAGGGATTCACACGGTTCGACAGTTTGGGATACTGGCCGTTTGAATACACGGCGGGATGCACCATCGGCGGGGTTTCCATGGCATAGCCGAGCAGGGTGTTGATGTCGGCTCCGGGAGCGCGGCGATCCTGTATGAATCCGCCTATGCTGACATTGAACATCGTGGAGCTGGTTATATTCAGGTCGATGTTCGAGCGCACGTTGTAGCGTGTGAGCTTGATTTTGCTGTCATAGCCCACATTCTTGTCTGACTCGATGATGCCCCCCTCGTTATATACGCCCAGCACGAAACGGTAGCGCAGCAGGTTCGTGCCTCCGCTGACATCCGCACTGACGCGCATGTTGGGAGCGTAGTCGCTGGTAATCTTGTCAAGCCAGTTGACCGAGGGATACAGGTCGGGGTCGACGCCGTTGCGGGTGTTGTCAATCTGCTCCTGTGAGTAAGGCATCGTGGCCATGCCCGAAAGCCGGGCGGCGGCGTTGATGACCTCCATGTGCTTGGCGCCATCGACGAATTCGGCGATCTTCAGTGGCCTTGACACGCCGAAGTCAAGCTTGAAGTTCACTTTCGGAGCGCCTACCTGCCCGCGTTTCGTCTTGATGACAATGGCACCGTTGGCACCGCGCACACCGTAGACCGCGGTCGCCGACGCATCCTTCAGCACCGAGAACGACTCGATTTCCTCCGGCGACAGGGCGTCGAGACTGCGCTCGATGCCATCGATGATTATCAGTGGCCTGGCGTTGGCGCCGAAGGTGTTGATGCCGCGGATCCAGAAGTCAGAGGCATCGTAGCCCGGCTCGCCGCTGCGCTGCACGCCGATGACACCCGGAAGGGCGCCGACCAGGGCGTTCGAGATGTTGGCGGTCTGGTTGCGCGTGAGAACCTGGGGGTCGACGGTGCTGATTGCGCCGATTACACTTTCCTTCTTGCGCTGTCCGTAACCGACGACGACAACCTCGTCCATCTCATTGTAGGGAACCATGCGGACCACCATGTTGTCGAGTGCGCGCCTGACGTCAACAGTCTGGGTCTCGAATCCGACATAGCTTATCTTGAGTTGCCTGGCGCCGGTAGTGATAGTGAATTTGCCGTCCATGTCGGTGACGGTGCCTTCAGTCGGCGAGGCATACACGGTGGCGCCGATCAGCGGCTCGCCGGCATCGTCGACTACCGTGCCTGCAAGGGTGCGGGACTGTGCCGCGCCCGTCGGCGACATCATTATCGCCATCATGGCGACAATGATGAATGACAGATACTTATGCATTGTATTTTCTGGTATGAGGGTTAATTAGAGGTCAATCTCCTCGCATTTGAGTTTCACTGCGTGTACACCGTCAGAAGTGTCGATGGTGATCCGGTAATACTTGTCGTCATTGGTATACTGCGTGGCCACAATCTGACCGTCGACCATCTGCTCGAAGTTGCCGGAACCGTTGACACCGAACCATACCGACTCTACCGACGCGTAGTCTGTGCCGCCGAACTCTCCGCCCCAGCCTTTCTGCCAGAAGAACTTGATTGACAGTCCGAGATACAGCTTGACCGTAAGCTCATAGGTGTGGGGGCCGGTCTTGGCCATACACAGGCCGCGGTCGGTGTTCCAGTCAACCTTATTGTTTTTGTCGGGCTTGCCGAACTCGGCGTTACCGATGCACCAGATGGCAAGCTGGTCGCCGTCTTCCGAGAATCCGGCGTAGTCGTTGCCGTTCATGCGCTCGACACGAATGTAGCCGAACTCATCCTCGCGGGTCACGCGGTACGAGCCTTCCTCGGCACGGAACACATAGTGGTCGCCATCTTTCCGGAAGAAATCGACGTCAATCCATGTCGACGGGTCAAGTCCCTCGAAGAATATGGTCTGCCCCTGCCTGAGGGTCTTTGTCACAGAGGCCCTGTCGCTGCCGAGAACGAATGTTGCCGGGAGCATCGGCACTTTGGCCTCATAGCTGAGGGTGTTGTAGCTCAGAGTCACGTTCCTGACAACGGCATCGTCTGACGCAATCAGATTAATGTTTGAGACAGTGCCGTCTGAGGCGCCGTCAGAGCCCCAGAAGAGTTGCCGCTCGCCACGTGCATAGGAGTCGTCGGACGGCACCGGCGATGCGAAATAGCCCGATAGCTGCCCCGGGAGATTGCCGGTGTAACCGTATTCGTTGGCTGAAAGGCGGCTGAAACGGAAGGTCTCGCCGTCATCAGCTACAAAATCGATGTAAGGATAGTCACGGTGGCTGCAGCTGACTTCCTGAAGAACCTCGACGTGCCGCGACTCCTTGTCCAGGGCAAGCGCCATGGCCGTAAGCCGTGTATCGCCGAGATTCTTGACTGACGGCACATAGATACGCCCGGTGCAGACGCCATCGGCATCGCACTCGGCCGTGGCCTGTGACACGACTTCATTGCCGTTTATCAGGGATACCGTGACATTATGCAGCGCGCTCGCGTCTGCCACTTTTACGGTGAATGCCACCGGATCGCCATAGCAGACCGAAGAGGGAATCTCGAGCGAGACGATCTCGGGATACGGCACCTCCTTGTCATCGCTGCACGAGACGGTCAGCAATGCTACTGTCCATCCGATCAGGAATAATCGTTTATTCATGCGATTAATTTAGGGTTAGGTTGATAATGGTGTTTGGTTATATTGTTGGTTTATGGATGAGGGAGATGCTGAAACGACAGGAGGAAAGTCTTCGGTTATGTAGGGAGGTGATTGTGTCGGGTAACGGACTATTGATACTGATTGACTTTTATCCGGGGTACAGCAACCGCTGATCAATGCTGGTTTTTATGACCGGTGCAAATATACTACGCCTGTTGCCAGAATGGCGAAAATAAAAGGCCGATGGACCGCGCATGTAAACGAGCCACAACCGCATTTCACTGCAGTTGTGGCGATTACGTTCAGTGCAACAATGGAATTTGTAAACCTTAATCCATGCTTTATAAAACCCTTCGAAACGATTGCGGCGCCCCCTGACCGGCGCGGGCGACTCCCAGCAGGTTCCGGCCGACTTACCGGTTCCCGTCTATGGCCTTTACGGCGGCATCGAACGACATCACATCCTCTTTGGCGCGTTTGCGCATCTTCATGCGGTAATTGTAGATCGTGCTCAGCGAATAGCCCAGAAGACGCGCTATGTCTGACGAAGAGTCGATGCCCAGACGGATTACGGCGAAAATGCGGAGTTCCGGCGAAAGTACCCCCTCACGACGCAGGGCAACCTGCTGGTCAGGGCGCAAAAGGGCATTGAATTCTGCGACAAAGCTGGGAAACATGTTCAGGAAAAGACGGTCGAAATGCTCGTTGCGTTCATCGAATGTCTGCTCTGAGTAACCGAACTGCTTGACCATATCCTCGATCTCGCCATACTTGTGTTGCGTGAGTTTGGCGTCGACACTACTGACGAACTGATGGAGAGTGTCCATGTTCTTTACCTAAATCTCAAGGAAAGACTTTATGGACTGCTCCTTTACCCGGTCAGACTCGACAGCTTTCTCCCTGAGCCGCTCGATAAGCTGTTTCTCGCTGCGCAACTTCTGGTTGAGCCGGTGAGCCAGGCGCATGCGCGACCATACCAGAACCAGCAGCACCACCGCCGCCAGCGCCAGCAGTGCCGCCATAAGCGACATGACGGTCTTGCTGGCGTTGGCCTCACGCAACTGACGCACATGGGCCTCGTCGGTAAGATAAAGGAGGTTCCGAATTCTGCATCATGCGCCTGGGACTGTTGAAGAACAGCGCATCGTTGATTGATTCGGATATGTAGCTCACCGCGCGGTCTATGTCGCCCATGGCATAAAGCGCCCGGGCGCAGTCTGCAAGCGAGGCATTGTCCATAATGCCGTTCCTGACATCAGCTATGGCCGACCGCACGACCCACTCGAGATAGGCTGTGCTGTCGCCGGTTGCCGCATATATGACATACCGGTTATATGCTACTGTGGCGGCATGCGGGCTTTCGGGATCAATCTGCTCCCACTGACGCCTGTTCAGTTCCATGGCCCGGTCATAATCGCCTCGGTCGCGTGCCCGCATCTCTGCGTAAGCAAGCGCCGTCATCGATTCAGGCGCAAGGACCGCCAGCAGAGAATCGGCATACTTACCGGCAGTCAGACGGTAATTCTTCCTGGCCTGCGGATCTTTGCTGTCGATGTTGCGGTAGAGATAAGCGTTCACCTCATACCAGTTTTCCAGGTTTGCCGAGTCCAGAGCCTGCCGGTCTATTTTCCCGAGATCGCTAAGGGCCTGGTGGAAAAACCCGATGCTCACGTTAAGGCGCGCACGCCGCAGCCTGTTGAAAAACACAAGCTGACGGTCGCCGCTCTGTTCGGCAAGCGACAGCATCTTCTCGACGACAGCGAACGTCGAGTCGAACTGATATGCATCGTATGCCGAATAAAGCCGCCCGTAATGTGCATACAGCTCCTCGCGGGTCATGCCATGCGTATCTGCTCCCCTCAGCGAGTCAATCACATGCTGGCGCGTGGCTGAATACCGCGCCCCGTCGGCCACTGTAACGTCAAGTTCGCACAGAAGCGAGTCACATACCGGTGACCGGTCCTCCAGGCCTGAGTTCCGGCCGCAAGACACAGACACCGCGAGTGCGGTAATGGCTATAAGTGCAAGCAGCAGATACCTGAGACCACGGCATGACCTGCCGAATGACGCTTTCATGTGGCCGAAAGCCATAGCAGACGAATCCGTACCTGACATTTCAATCATTGGATATGAGGGGCTTTTATTTCGTGTGTATAAAGAACAGTTCCTATCAGTGCGCTGTGACCGTATATGTGCGCTTGTCCGGTCCGACGCCTTTGATTGTCAGCGATTTCCACCGCTCAGGCAATCGGGTTGGCAACTGCACTATACCGCTGTCAGTGATGCGCAGGCCACCGAATCCGTTTACCACGGCCTGAATCAGGCCGCCCGCGCCTGTGGCGAAATACGGATTATTGGAACTGGCCGACTCACTGAGGACGCCGAACGGCGGTCGTTTGTGAGGCTCATAGGTTTTCCTGAAATAATGATATGCCTGGCGTGGTTCACCCAGCTGCGAATACAGCACCGACAGGATGCAGTTGCCCATTGCCGGGCCGTCAGGATCTATTTTCCTCGCATAATATTCCAGATCCTGACGCACACGCACCGGATCGCTAACCAGCTCCAGGGGATAAGCCAGAAGATTTACGTCGGCCTGCTTTATGGTCTGGCCATGGTAAGTGGCATTTTCGAGCATGGTGCCGTCGGGCATATAATGGAACTTGAGCCCCTTTGCAACCTCAAGCCATCTCGGATCAGGAATATTGCCCGTGATTTCGGCGGCGCGTGCCGTGTATTCGAGCGCGCGTTTCGCCGCCCCGTTGGTGAAGGCGTTGTCGTCGATATTGGCTATGTACTCGTCGGCGCCCACGACGTTGAGAATCGAGTAGGTGCCGTCGGAATTAGGGGTAGAGCGCGACACCCAGTAGTCGGCCGTCTCCTTCATGACGGGCCACGCCTCGGTTTTCAGCCATTCGAGATCACCGGTCACGCGGTAATAATTCCACAGGGCAAGTGCCACATCCGCGGTGATGTGGATCTCAAAGGTGCCGGTAAGACACCACGTGGGGGTAGCCTCCTCACCGGTATCATCGCTCTCCCAGGGATACATGGCTCCGTCAAGGCCGAACTGGCGCGCACGCTGGCAGGCCTTCGGCATGCGGTCGATACGGTAGTCGACGCATGACCGCGCCATTTCCCGGTTAAACATCAGCAGCACAGGATACATCCATATTTCCGTATCCCAGAATATGTGGCCATTGTAGCCGGAGACTGTCGACAGCCCCATCGGAGGCAGACTCAGACGCGTGTCCTCTCCGGCAAACGAATACAGGTTATACAGCGCCAGGCGCACGTCGCGCTGCGCCTCGGGGTCTCCTTCAATCTCTATATCGCCCTGCCAGAGCCTGTTCCATTCAGCCTCATGACGGGCAGTCACCGTTTCGGGGCCGTTCAGCATAGCCGTGACCACCATGCGGTGAGCCTCGTTGGCGGGGAAACTGAACTCATGCCCGCTGGTGACAGCGCCGGCAAGCCAGAAACGGAATTTACGGCCTTTCGTCATCTTTTTCGAGAACGACATGTCAGGGTCGCCGGGCGATGCGTCGACCACCGGACGTTCGCCGTCGAACAGGAAACTGGCGGCCGTGGTCAGATGCTGGCGCCGCGTGTTGCTCCAGGCATCGGTCATAATCACGGCCATCGGTTTGCCGTCGCCGTCCATATAGGTATAGTAAGCCTTGGTGTCAAGCAGCTCTGACGGAAAGACCGGGGTGTTGGTCACCGTGAGGTCGAAATCCCTCAGCGGAGTGACCTCTACCTCTATCAGCCCCATATAGGGCATATTGCGCAGGGCGCGGATGCTATAGGTCACCTGCGCCTGGGGCACAGAGAAACCGGTTTGCATCACGGCGCGACGCATGTCAAGGCGCTGATGCCAGTCGGAAACATCTCCGTCAGTGAGTTCATGGCCGTCGATAGCCATTGTGAGATTCGTGAACAACGGCGCCCTCACAATACGGCTGACAGACTCGGGATTAGTGCTTTCCCGATCGTAGATACCGTTAAGCACGATGTCAGACACCTCGAAAAGGCTCTTGCCGCTTACGAGGCCGATGCGCCCGTTGGCAAGGGTGACTCCGTTGTAATTGTCGCGTGACGCGGTTTCCACCGACCACCCGGCATCCGTATCTGTAGCGGCGTTTGCGGCAACTGCCGCTACAAGAGCGGCCAGGCATAATAAAAGTTTGAGATTCATGGTTATGAGATGATTGGCTCTGATGAAAAGCTCAAGCGCGACACAAGACTCTGCGACACAGAGGCTGTCGTGGATGGATTTTCAGGTTGTTTTTGCAAAAATACAACATTTTTCCCCGATTCCGTCATATCAGTGGCGAATATATCCGATTTTTTCTCAACAGGTTGCAGGTCAGAAAAAAATATTGTAACTTTGCAGTCGGTTTTGGCACACGTGGCTCGGCCACCTTCCGGCGGCCAGAGTGCAGACTCGCCAAGACACAACTCTATTTCATTAATCATCAAAAGGTTAACAATGAACCATTACGAAACCGTTTTCATTTTAACTCCCGTTTTGTCTGACGCTCAGATGAAGGAAGCGGTAGAAAAGTTCACAAAAGTGCTCACCGACAACGGTGCAGAAATCGTGAACCAGGAACTCTGGGGCCTGCGCAAGCTCGCCTACCCCATCCAGAAAAAGTCGACCGGCTTCTACTCGCTGGTGGAATTCGACGGTGATCCCACCCTGGTCAAGAAACTCGAGACCGCTTTCCGCCGCGACGAGCGCGTGATCCGTTTCCTCGTATTCCGCAACGACAAATATGCTGCCGAATACGCCGCAAAACGCCGAAACCTCCGCGCCAACAAACCCACCGAAGAACCCGTAGCAGCTAACAAGGAAGACTAAATCATCATGGCACAGACTCAATCAGAAATCCGCTATCTCACCCCGCTGTCGGTCGACGTCAAAAAGAAAAAATACTGCCGTTTCAAACGCAGCGGAATCAAATACATCGATTACAAGGATCCCGAATTCCTCAAGAAATTCCTCAACGAGCAGGGTAAGATCCTTCCCCGCCGCATCACCGGCACCTCGCTGAAATTCCAGCGTCGCGTGGCCCAGGCCGTAAAACGTGCCCGTCACCTGGCTCTGCTCCCCTTCGTAACCGACCTGATGAAGTAACTGTCGGCTCGCGACTGTCCATCTATTCACATCCCATTCAGAAAACAAGTTATGAAAATCATACTTAAAGAAGACATCCACGGCCTCGGCTACAAAGACGACGTCGTAGAAGTAAAGGACGGATACGGCCGTAACTACCTCATCCCCCAGGGCAAAGCCGTAATCGCCAACTCGTCAGCACTCAAACAGCTCGCCGAGAACCAGCGCCAGCGCGCCCACAAGCTCGCCCAGCTCAAAGCCGATGCCGAGGCTGTAGCCGCATCGCTCGAAGGCGTAGCTCTGACCATCGGTGCCAAAGCCTCGGCCACAGGCACCATCTTCGGTTCGGTCAACAACATCCAGGTTGCCGAAGCCCTCGAGAAACTCGGTCATAAGATCGACCGTAAGCTCATCTCGATCAAAGAAACCGTCAAAGAACTCGGCAACTACACCGCCAAGGTCAACCTGCACAAAGAAGTGTCGGTTGAGATTCCCTTCGAGGTGGTTGCTGAATAAAGCATACCCCCTGGCCCCCCGGCATTCCCCACCCGCATCGGGGGGCCATCTATCCCCAACCTCAAAGCCGTTTTGCGTGAGCAAAGCGGCTTTCAGTTTTTATGTTTATAAGGGGGCACGTGGATGCGTTTGATTTTAGGGGGGCGGCTTTTTACCGCTTTAGTGACGTTGGTGGCTTAATGTTTTTTGTGGCCTTTATTGGTGCCTGCATTTCAGCAATGCCGGTCGTGTTATCGGCCGAGCTCGGCCGATAACTGAAACAGAACCAACGCCTGGCAAAAGCAAATTTGTGTAATAGAGCACACGGGCACCGGGCGGCCACAAGGGTGCCCGCCGTGGCAGTTGGCGCCCTTTATTTGCGTTTGAAGACAAAGAGCAGCGCCTCACGCTGTATTTTTGAGCCCAGCAGGGCGTTGGCGCCAAGATATATGGCCAGACCGGTGGCGCCCTGCAAGGTAAAGAGGGCCCAGGGGTTGGTGAGCCACAGCGATTCGGCCCACATCGCGGCCATGGCAACCAGGGTGAGGGCCGCGTAGGGTGCGAGATCTTTAAGGAACGCTCCGATGCCGCGGCCTGTAAGCGGTGCAGTTTTCATAAGAGTGACGATCCAGGTAACGAACGAGGCAAGCAGTTGCCCCCAGAGCAGAATCTCAAGGCCCCAGACCATGTTTCCGTCGGTCTCGACGGCTATCCAGGGTATGGTCACCGCAAGCAACAGCAACGCCACCGAATCGCGCACAACCTCAAGCCAGAATACCAGGCGCGTGCGCGCAAGAGCTATGGCATAGTTGGCGTACGTGGCGTTGAGCACCGTAAAAATCCCCCTGACAAGAAGTATCTGGAAAAGCACGATCGACAGATTCCACTTCGTGCCGAAAAGGCAGTGGAATATCGGCGTGGCCATCACTGTCAGGAACCCCATCAGCGGGAAGAGCATATAAGCCGTGACACGGTTCATCTTGGCCGAGGCGCGGGCAAAGCGCGCAGGGTCATCCTGCACCTCGGAGAGTGTGGGAAGGAAAGCCGACACAAGCGTCTGCTGCACGGTCGTCACACCCATCTTGCTCCACTTGTCGGCCTGGGTATAATAGCCTAACGGCGCCAGACCCGCCTTGTAGCCGATGAAGAACGAATATATGTTCTGAAAAAGCGTGTTAAGGAAAGAGGTGGCCATCATCGACGAACCCACTGCGAAAAATGATTTCAACGATGCTCGCGAGAACCTGAAAATCGGCGTCCAGCGACCGGCAATCCAGAGCGTGACACCTTTTATGGCGTTCAGCGTCAGCGTCTGCCATACGATGGCCCAGGCGCCGTATCCGGCCACGGCAAGGCCTATACCCACAATGGCACCCGCAAAAAGTCCGGCCGAATTCGATAGGGCCACGACCTTCACGCGCATCTCTTTCATCAGGCGGTTCACCTGCACGATGCACGCCGCGTTGAGTATGAAACTCAGGAACATCACGCGGCTCAGCGGAATCAGACGCGCGTCATGTCCGAAAATCGCGGCAATCAGCGGCGCGCAGGAAAACAGCACCGCATATATGGCCACGGCCACCGCGAGATTGAACCATAGCACCGTGGAGTAATCGAGCCGCGAAGGGCGTTTGCGCTGCAGCAGCGCGTATGAGAATCCCGAATCGACCAGCAACGACGCGAACGCCTGAAACACAAGCACAGCGCCCACAAGACCGAAGTCAGTGTCGCTGAGCAGATTGGCCAGCACCACACCGGTCACGGCATAGAGCGCCTGCTGTGAAACCTTGTCGATGAAGTTCCACTTTACAGATCCGGCTGTCTGCTCTTTAAGACGCGGTGAGGATTCGCTGTCGGTCATCGGCTGGATGTCACTCTGACGCCATCGGGATAATCTTCACCCCGACAGAGTAATTCTTTATTTTTTCAGGCTTGCCCCGGTAGTAAAGCTTGCCCGGCAAAGCCCCCTTGACCTGCAGCAATTCAGTGACCCAGACCCCGGTCGTACCCTTGCCGAAGAAACGGCACGATGCCCGCTCGGCCTTGAGATTGTCGGCCTGAATGGTGCCCACGCCGGTGTTGGTCAGCGTGGCCTCGGTGCAGGTGCCCGTGACCACAAGCGTGCCGTTGCCTGTGTTTATGGCACCGTCGAACTTCGAGCAGTCGATGTCGCGCACCACAATGCGGCCGTTACCAATCACTTCGGCCTTGAATTTCACAGTCGACTTCGGGCTGTTGACCACAAGGGTCGAGTCGCCGCTGTTGCGCACTTCGGTAAGAAAACGCGAATATACATGCAGTGTGGGCAAGCCGTACCGCATCTGACCCGCCTCGTGAAACGCTTTCTGAATCACAAGTTTCTCTTTTTTCACCTCGAACAGTATCTTTGAGGCGATATCGTTGGTGGTCTCGAATGTGATCATGCCGGCCGAGTCGTCAGAGCAGTGATATTCCACGTTAAATCCGTCGACAAGGTCAATCTTGCTGAAATCGGCCACTTTCAGGTCATACGCCCCGGTGCGGTGGGTGCGCTGGGCCGATGCGCCTGTGAAGATGGCGCTCATCAGTGTCAGTAACAGAAATAACTTTTTCATTTCTCGGTTATAGGTCGGTTATATATTATACAAACGAGGGGAGAATCTCGTTCTGCACGTGCCCGATTATCGCCATAAGCTCGTCGCGCGTATCGGCCCTGAGCATGGCTATGCGCGTCTCGCGGAAGTTGGGTATCCCCTTGAAAAGCCTGCTGACGGCCAGATGACGGCGTATATGCAGGATTCCGCGGTACTCATCGATTTTGTCAATGCTCTCGTCAATCTGCCGGCGCAGAATATCGAACTTCCTCGCCAGCGTAAGCGGCTCGAAACGCGGGTCTTCGGGGTGGAGCGCCCTCTGCAGGTCGTTGAAAATCCACGGATTGCCTATCGACGCGCGGCCCACCATCACCCCGTCCACGCCGTAGCGGTCAAAGGCAGCGAGCAGTCGCTCGGGCGAGTCGATGTCGCCGTTGCCGATCACGGGTATGCGCAGACGCGGATTCTCCTTCACGCGGGCTATCATCTCCCAGTCGGCCTCGCCTGTGTACATCTGGGCGCGCGTGCGTCCGTGCACGGTCAGGGCCGCAATGCCGCAGTCCTGCAGCTGTTCGGCCAAATCGACGATGATGCGGTGGTCGTGATCCCAGCCAAGACGGGTCTTTACCGTCACCGGTAGTTTCACCGCATCGACCACAGCGCGGGTGATCTCAAGCATCCGCGGAATATCACGCAGCATCCCGGCTCCGGCACCCTTTCCGGCCACCTTCTTGACGGGGCAGCCGAAGTTTATGTCAATCACATCGGGGTGCGCCCCCTCGACAATGCGTGCCGCCTCGACCATCGGGCCTACCTCGCGGCCATAAATCTGTATGGCCGTGGGGCGCTCGCGGTCATTTATGGCGAGCTTGCGGGTGGTGGCCGCGATATTGCGTATCAGGGCATCGGCCGAGACAAACTCGGAGTATGTCATATCGGCGCCCAATTCCTTGCAAATCAGGCGGAACGACGGGTCTGTCACATCTTCCATGGGGGCGAGCATCACGGGACGTTCCCCCAGATCCAATCCGGCAATCTTCATTGTTCCAGTTTCAAAATTACCATTTTCAGCCAAAATCACCAAGATTTTAGCTCTTTTGGGGTATTATTGACCAACAACGGCGCTGTTTAGCCTAAAGTCAGCCAGCTGCATAAGTCAGGCCTGAGACGCTGCGCCGTGTCGGCAAGCGCCATAGGGGTGACGGCCTCTATCGCTGCCGCCACAGCCTGCACCGACGGCGCATGACCGAAATACATCATGGTGCGCGCCATGTTCATGGCCGACTGCTCAAGGTTCTCCGACCCGATTACAAGCTGCCCGAGATACTGCCGTTTTGCGGCGGCGAGGGCCGAGGGTTTCAGCGGCGTGTCGGCCACCTGCGCGAGTTCACGGTTCACTAACTCGTGACAGCGGTCATTGTCGCCCGGGTCACAGCCGTAATAGACGGTGAACACGCCGCAGTCGGTAAACCTGGTCACAGCCGCCTCGACAGTGTAGACCAGTCCTCGGCGCTCGCGCAGGGCCACATTGAGCCGCGAGTTCATTCCCGGGCCACCGAGTATGTTGGCCAGCAACGCCATGGCGTGCCGGTCGGCTTCGTACAGGCTCCCTGCCGTAGCGCCGATGACCGTATTGGCCTGATGCGACGCCGCCGGGCGCCTCTCTCCGGCAGGTGCTGTTGTCTGAGGCGCCACGCGCACGGGAGGGGTTCCGGCAGGCAGCATCCCCAGATGGCGTGTCACCATGGCCACGACCTTGCGCGGCGGCTCGGGGCCGAGATAGAACACCGTCATACGGCTGCCGCAGAATGTTTCCGTGAGGTAACGACGGCAGACATCTGACGTGAACGTGTCGAGCCCCGCACTGTCGCCAAGTATGTTATGGCCGAGCTGTGAGCCGCGGAAAAACAGATCCTCGAAATCGTCGAACACCGCCTCAGAGGGGGTGTCGAGATACGAGTCCATCTCGTCGCGCACCACATCGCGCTCACGGTCAAGCTCGGCAGCCGGAAACACAGAATCGCGCACCAGGTCGGCAACCAGGTCGACGGCACGCCCCAGATTCCCGTTGGGGAATATGGTGTAGACGTATGTCTCTTCTTTCGACGTGAAGGCATTCAGCTCGCCCCCCACAGCCTCCATGCGGTTTATGATATGACATGCCCGGCGGTGCGTGGTGCCCTTGAAAATGGTGTGCTCGACGAAATGCGCCAGACCGAAACACCCGGCCCTCTCGTCGCGGCTGCCGGAATTGACAGCCACGCCGAAATATTCGGCGCGGGTGGCCGTGCGGCAGCATATCACGCGTATGCCGTTGGGCAGTATGGCGGTCTCGAACCGGCGCCCCGACAGATCACCGCATGCCGTCATGCCTGGGCGGGATTATGGCGGTCAGCGGCGATGCGCCCGTCGGCCCGAAGTATCTCAAGCAGGCGGTCGACAGCCCGGTCTGACTCTATGTTTTTCTCTATCAGCTCCTTGTTGCGGTACAGGCTCACACGGCCCACGCCTGCGCCCACGTAACCGTAGTCGGCGTCGGCCATCTCGCCGGGGCCGTTGACAACACACCCCATCACAGCAATTTTCAGGCCGGGATAACCGGCCACAGCTGCCTTGACGCGGCGCACGGTCTCCTGCAGGTCGAACATGGTGCGGCCACATCCCGGGCACGACCCGAATTCGGTCTTTGTGACACGGCAACGCGCCGCCTGGAGTATGCCCAACGCCAGCGAGTCAAGCTCGCCGCGGGTAAGCGTGTCGGCCTGGATGTCGAGGCCGTCGATAAGACCGTTGAGCAGCAGCGAGCCGAAATCAGCCGACGCCCTGATCACCACCTTGTCGCGGTCAAGGCCGTCGTATGCAAGCCGTGCTATTACAGGATGCCGGTCACCCGCGCGCCAGAGCGCATGTATGGCCGCCGAGAGACGCGCCACGGGATTGGCGTGGGCTGTGACAAGGCAGAGCGCCGTGTCAGCCCCCAGTTCAGCGGCACGGGCCACAAGCGCCGCATCGTCGGTCACGTCAATGTCGATGACAGCGGTTTCAGCGCCGAAATCATCGTAACCCGCCACAACGGGCACCTGCGTGCCCCCCACCTTCCCTGCGGGGTCGGTAGGACGGCGCTGACGCAGAACCGGGTCGAAATCAGGCGCCGCCTCGCCCGGCACGGAGGGCGCGCCGGCACGTGCGGTCAGATATTCCACAAGCTCGCGGGCCACGGGCACTTCAGCCTCAGGCTCTTCGCTGAGCGACACGCGGATGGTGTCGCCGATGCCGTCGGCCAGCAGTGACCCTATGCCGACGGCCGAGCGGATGCGGCCATCCTCGCCGTCACCGGCCTCGGTGACGCCAAGATGAAGGGGGAAATGCATATCCTCGGCTTCCATGTCCCTGACAAGCAGACGCACCGTCTGTGTCATTACCACGGTATTCGACGACTTTATCGAT
>ERZ1673743.2494-NODE-2494-length-16026-cov-6.745414_pt1 | contig 16026 bp, 15 predicted proteins | sample MGYA00580197_ERZ1673743 | MGnify/ENA primary metagenome ERZ1673743 (study PRJEB41218, sample SAMN15661795) | gut metagenome | host: Homo sapiens | place: Canada: London | collected 2015-08-20/2019-03-30 | study: EMG produced TPA metagenomics assembly of... | reverse complement strand
AAAGGGGGCCATTCTCTTTCACAAAAGAGAATGGCCCCCTTTAGATCCCCCAAGAGAAAGGCTTGGATTGGCAGTCTCAGGGTTGAATGACCTTTATGCCTCCGGAATGGGAATGCCTGCGCGCGGCGTCGCCGCGGTTAGAGCTGCAAGACGATTTGATTTGCTTCTATCTTCGCTGTCGCTCTGCCAATCTTGCGCAGGTGCAGTCTAATTTCCGTCTACTGATGGTGCCAATCAATGCGGCGAGCGCAGCAAAGCCGCATTCGGCACGCAGTCTGCCGCCGAGGTAACGTCACTCGCGCCTCACGATAGTAAGGCGCGGTTGCTGGATGTGTCGAAACGTAGGGATTCATGGCGAAGCCATGTACACCGCACCTGATTACCCGCAAGGGGTATGCCACATCCGTAAGGCAGCAGAGCTGCCAACGGCTGTGCAATGCGCAGCGCGTGCAGCTCTTCAAGCCCCAGAGCGGCAATGTCGGGGGGGGCGAGGGGCCCTCCCCTCGCGTTCTCTTGGGGGTCAAAGGGGGCCATTCTCTCACGTGAGAGAATGGCCCCCTTTATTCACGCAGCCCTTGGGTTGCAATATTCTTCCCTTAAAAGGGAAATTTTCCAAAAATCAAATGAGATTCTTTTCAGAATCAGAATCAAACAAATGCACCAGTTTGGCATCAAACCCAAACTTCACCGCCGTATGCCGCGCATACGCCATCGGATCAATATTCGCGGTGGGAATGACCGCCACAACATCCTGCCCATTCGCGGCAAGGTGCAGATGCAGCTCGCTGCCCATCAGCTCGCTGACGTCGACCTCGGCAGGGATGCCGCTCTCGCCGAGCGCGATATGCACGGGGCGCACGCCCGCGGTGACGCTGCGGCTCTCGACGCCTGCGGCGGCGAGCTTTGCGCTCTGCTCTGCGGTAAGCGTGACGGTCTCGCCCATGACGGTGAGCGTATAGCTGTCGGCGGTCTTTGTGAGCTGGCAATTTTCAAAGAAATTCATCTGCGGCGAGCCGATGAAGCCCGCGACGAACAGGTTCGCCGGATGGTTGAAGACCTCCTGCGGCGTGCCGATCTGCTGGATGTAGCCGTCGCGCATGATGACGATGCGGTCGCCGAGGGTCATGGCCTCGACCTGATCGTGCGTGACGTAGATGAACGTGGTGTCGATCTTCTCGCGCAGCTTGATGATCTCCGCGCGCATCTGGTTGCGCAGCTTCGCGTCGAGGTTTGAGAGCGGCTCGTCCATCAGCAGCACCTTGGGGCTTCTGACGATGGCGCGGCCGATGGCCACGCGCTGGCGCTGGCCGCCGGAGAGCGCCTTGGGCTTGCGGTCGAGGAATTGGGTGATATCAAGGATCTCCGCCGCCTCGCGCACGCGGCGGTCGATCTCGTCGTTGGGCATTTTCTTGAGATGCGTCTTGCCGTCCGCGTCTGTTTCCGCGATCTTTTTGAGCTTGAGCGGGAAGGCGATGTTTTCATAGACGGTCATGTGAGGATAAAGCGCATAGTTCTGGAAGACCATCGCGATGTCGCGGTCTTTGGGCGCGACGTCGTTCATCTGCTTGCCGTCGATGAAGAGCTCGCCGCCGCTGATCTCCTCGAGACCGGCGATCATGCGCAGCGTGGTCGACTTGCCGCAGCCGCTCGGGCCGACGAGCACGATGAACTCCTTGTCGGCCACGTCGATATTGAAGTCCTGCACGGCGACAACGCCTTCGTCAGTGATCTCCAGATTGTTCTTCTTTTCGACGGCCTCGTCCTTCTTCTTTTTCTTCTTGCTTTCGGTGTTGGGGTAGACCTTTCGGACATTTTTCAGAATGACCTCTGCCATAATCGTGAACCGCAGCCCTGCCGCCTCCGCGATACAGGACCTCGCAGCCGCCTGAGCGCGCCGCCTTACGGCAGGTCTCCACACTGCCGCACCGCCGGTTCGGCGGAAAACGTTCCTCCTTTTGTATTTCCCGCGGGCGGTACGTAAAAGGTGGAGTAGCGCAGGCGGGAGGGAATGGAAGTGAGCAAAACTGCTCAAAACCAGTATACGGCAAAGCGCGGCTTTCCACAATGGAAAACCGCGCTTTCATACTGCATTTTGGTAAGATAGATAACAAAAAGAACCGAAATTTATGCCTTTTTACCACGGCGGCGGCGATAGACGACCGCCAGCCGGTCAATGAGCAGATCGTAGACAAAAAAGAGCAGAAGCCCCATCGCCGCCGTCGCCCACAGCAGCCAAGTCGCGCTCTCGGAAAACTCCTGCACGACGGCGGGGAGCTTGAAGACAAAAATGATGAGCGCGTACATGACGCCCATACTCACGGTGCAGAGGCCGAGCTTCGCCAGAAGCCGCAGCGCTTTGGACGAGATCGCGTCAAGATTCGGCTTCACGAGGGGATAATAGCCGAGAAAGCAGAACACAAGCGCTGCTTCCTTGTCCGCGCAGAGAAGAAGTCCCAAGACTGCCGCCGCGGCAAAGCAGCTCCATGCGTAGCTTTTGCGGCATTCCTCGCGCGCGGGCAAAAGCGTAGCCGATGCGAGGATCGGCCAGGCGTAGGTCGAGAGCGGAATGACGCCGCTGAGCCAGAGGAAGGCGACCGCGAGCGCGCACAGTACGCCGCACAGCGCCAGTTCATGTGTTTTCTTTGCCAAAATTTACTTCACATCGCTTTTACAGATATTCCGGCTCCATCGCGTCGTGGAGCACGGTGGTGATCGCGTCGGAAAAGACGCTGTCGGAGTGCGCGTGCAGGGCGTTGAGCGTCTCCGCCACGGCGGCGACCTTCACTTTGCCGGTGGAGTACACATCCTGATCGAAGATGAAGCGCACTTCCTTTTCCTGCACCTGCTGGACCTGGTTGCCGCTGCGGATGTTGCGCTGGACAAAGCCGGGGCCTGCGTGCAGCTTGAGCGCCGCGAGCGTGTCGAGCTTGCGCTCGACGTCGACCGAGCACTTGGCGACGCTCGCTTCGTCCACGCCGTCCTCGTCGAGAATGCCGAGGTATGGCGGCTGGAGCAGATCGTTCCAGCGGCGGCCCGTGAGGCCGAGCTGCTCGCGCGAAATGGCGTTCACAAAGCGAAGGCCCACGCGGTCAAAGCAGTTGGGACGGTAAATCTTGATAAACTGGCCGAGCGGCTCGTCGAGACGGGCGGCAAAGTCCTCCCAATGCGTGTAGCGCATGGTAGAAAGGGCGATGAAGTCCTTCGTGAGGCTCAGCTTGTAGCCGCCGTCTTCGGAAATGAACGTGTGGTTGTTGACCGTCCGCGCGGGCGCGCCGTTCACGCCGGGCAGCTTTTCCACCTGGCACTGGTAGCGCGGGAACGCCGCGCGCACGGTTTCCTGAAAGTCGGCGGGCTCGCGCGTGTCGATTGAGAGAATGGTGGGGAAGCGCAGCTGGCAGATGACTTCGATGAGCTGAGATTTGCCGTAGGCGTAGCGGCGGTTATCGGAAGAGATCATAACGTAAATACCTCCGTCATGTTGCATTTAATTATAAATTATAGAGGAAAGTAAAACGATTGTCAAATCAGCGTTCGTGCGCGAAGAAGCGCTGATAAAACTTACCAGCAGAAAAACTGCATATCCGATTTTTTATGAGTCAAACTACCCTTGCGATACCCAAACAGCAAAACTCTTTCAAACAGGTGAAACCAAAAACAATTGTAGGAAAAGGAGAAAATCATTATGTCCAGCAAGAACAGCAACAAGCTCAACATCCCCGAGGCCAAGGCCGCTATGAACAAGTTCAAGATGGAAGCCGCCAGCGAGGTCGGCGTCAACCTCAAGCAGGGCTACAACGGCGATCTGACCTCCCGCGAGGCCGGCTCTGTCGGCGGCCAGATGGTCAAGAAGATGATCGAGAGCTACGAGAAGAACCTGTAAAAAAGGCTCTTTCGCAAATCGCAGACAAAGGGCGCGGCCAACAGGCCGTGCCCTTTTTGCTGTGATGGACGAAATGACAGAAGATATTCTGCAAAGCCTTCCGGCACGCTCGCTCCGCGCGGGAATATTTTCCATTCCCGCGCGGAGGAGACAAAAGGGCAGGGGACTTGCCGCCCTTGGTGCTCATTTTGCGCAATTTATTTGCAAAAATACCTTATTGCATTTTCTGTTGATTTGATATAAAATTTCAATAACTGTGCATGTATTACTTCAAACGGAAACATACGCGCGCGGGAAAGCGGCGAACCGCGGCGGGCGGCCTGCCGGAATACGCAGGGAGGTGTCCGTATGCGCGCCATCGAGCACTTTAAAACCATCACGCATCATCGCCATCTGGTGCAGCAATACTGTTTTCGCCTCGGCCTGTACTATCAGGGGTTAACGCATGACCTGAGCAAATACAGCCCCTCGGAATTCTGGCGCGGCGTCAAGTATTATCAGGGCTACCGCAGCCCGAACGACGCTGAGCGGCGCGAAAACGGCGTGAGCCTTGCGTGGCTCCACCACAAGGGGCGCAACCGCCACCACTTTGAATACTGGATCGACTACTGTATTGCCGACGACGGTAAGGTCTACATGGGCGGGTGCAAAATGCCGCTCAAATATGTAGCCGAAATGTTCTGCGACCGCATTGCCGCCTGCAAGGTCTATCAGGGCGACAAATATACCGACGCCTCGGCCTACGACTACTACGAAAAGTCGCGCGGCCATATCCTCATCCATCCCGAGACCGGCGAGCTCATCGGCAAGATGCTGCTCGTACTCAAGGAGCAGGGCGAGGACGCGGCGTTCGACTATGTGCGCGCTCTTCTGCGCGAGGAAAAGCAATGTCCGACAAAATGAGAAAACTGTCAGAAGATCGCTTGCAATCCTGCATATTTCAGAGTAAACTATTTTCATTATAGAATTTTAACAGAGGACGGACAAGAACCAATGACTCATCCCTACAAGACGCGCGAGGGCGGCGCGACGGTAACGATCTTTGTACCCTACGATTGCCGGAACCACTGCCCGTTTTGCGTGAACAAGCAGGAATACGCCCATGCTGAGGGCTTCAGCGTGGAGGCGATCCTCAAGAGCATCGCCGTGATGGACGAGATCACGCCGCGCTGCGACTTTGTTTTCACCGGCGGCGAGCCGTTTGCCAACTTAAAAGCGCTCCAGCGCATGCTCGACGCCATCCCCACGACCCACAAGGTCTATATCAACACGACCTTCCCCGTGCAGCCTGGATGCAGCGCGGAGGAAATGATCGCTTTCACCGAGCGCAATCGCGACAAGATCACCTGCATCAACATCTCGCGCCACCTGACGAAGTATGTCGAGGAGTCACCCGACGAGGTCGTCGCCCGTATCGCAACGCCCAAGCGTGTGAACTGCGTGCTGTACATGGACTATCCCGCCGACGAGCTTGTGGACTACGCAGAGCGCTGGCGCAAGTACAACATCCCCGTGCAGTTCCGCTACGACTACACCGAGACGACGCCCGAGAACCTCTATCAGGAGGAGGGCGACAAGATTTTGGCAGACCTTAAAAAGCGCTTCACCTACAAGGGCCTCGACGGCTGCCGCATGCGCAACGGCTACCACTTCGACTACAAGGGCCTGCACATGACCTACCATAAGACGCTGCCCTATTCCACCATCGTGGAGACGGGTGACGACGGCGTGACCTACGATATCCTCTATGATATCCTCATCAAGCAGACCGGCGAGATCCATTCCGACTGGACGGGTGTGAAGCTCGACGTGGACGCGTACCGCAAGGTGGTCTACGAGCCCTATGATCTGCGCGTGCGCGAGGGCACGATCGACTTTTGAGAAAGGCGGCAATGCTATGAGCTATCAGGCGGCAGTCATCACCGTGAGCGACCGCGCGTCCGCGGGCGTGTACGAGGACAAGAGCGGCCCCGCTGTGGCCGCGATGCTGAAGGAGGCTGGCTACGAGGTCGTGTACACGTCCATCGTGCCGGACGAACAGGAGAAGATCAGCGAAGAGCTCATCTCCTGCGTGGATGAAAAGCACTGCGACCTTGTCATCACGAGCGGCGGCACGGGCTTATCTCCCCGTGACGTGACGCCCGAGGCGACGCGCGCCGTGCTCGAGCGCGAAATTCCCGCGATCCCGCAGGCGATGATCTATTACAGCTTGCAGATCACGCCGCGCGCGATGCTTTCCCGCGCCGTGGCTGGCACGAGAAGAAACAGCCTCATCCTGAACCTCCCCGGCTCGGAAAAGGCTGCGCGCGAAAACCTGAGCGCCGTGCTCGGTGCGCTTGACCATGCCCTCAAGATGATCGCCGGCGGCGGGCATTGAGTAAAAAGTATAAAAAAAGTTCCCACGTATGAACGCGGGAACTTTTTTTATACCTTTTGCAGGGGGATCATGATTTCAGTGACGAACTTTTCCGTGTCGGGCGTGAAGCCGTAGTCGATGACTGTAATCTCGCGCGAAAATCCGGCGGCGGTGTAGCCTTCCTCGCGGATGAACTGCATCAAGCGACGGTACTGCGCGGGCGACTCGGCGTGGTGTCCGCGGAAGCGCACGCACGCGCAGAGCGAAGCGGGCAGATCAATGACGTCGCCCGTAAAGCGGTCGGCCTCGTCAAGCACGAGGAATTCGCCGTCGTACTGCCCGAAGCTGCCCTCGTTCAAGTGCTCCTGCGATACGCTGAAGCCGACCTTGCCGAGGAAGACCAGCGCCTCGGCCTGCGCGGCGGCAAGGCGGCTCGTGGAGAGCTCGAGCGCGGAGTAGTCCGGCGCGGTCAGCGCCGTGTCGATCCAGAAAAGGCGAAGCGCGGGCGAATGGATGAGCGTGATCTCGCCGAGCGGCGCATGCCGCACATCTTGGAGCTGGCTGAGGCGCGCGTCGAGCTTGCGCTCGATGCGCTTGAGCTCCTTTTGCTTCTGTACGACGGCGGCCTTCTGCGCGCGCAGCTTTTCTTCGATCGTCTCCACGTCGCGGTTTTGCAGAAAATCGGCGATCTCGGTGAGCGGTATGTCCATCGCGCGCAGATACCGGATGGTGTTGAGCGGCTCGAACTGGCGGACGCTGTAGTAGCGGTAGTTCGTCGACGGGGCGACGTATTCCGGCGTGACAAGGCCGAGCGCCTCGTAGTGGCGCAGGCTGCTCACGCTGAGATGGAAAATTTTTGCCATTTCGCCGATGGAGAAAAGCTGGGGAAGAGCCATTTATGATGCCTCCTGCGCACGTTTTTCCCGCCGCGTGAGGATGGCGTAGGCGATCACGCAGACGAGGATGGAGAAAAGCGACCCCGCGGCGTTGGCAAGGCCCATGGGCAGCAACGTCTGCGGGAAGTATTTGGACGCAAGGTACGCCCCCGGCACGCGCACGAGCAGGATCGAGAGCGAATTGTGCAGAAACGAGATGCCCGACTTGCCGCAGGCGCAGAAATAGCCGCTGAAGCTGAACTGCACGCCGGCAAAGAAGCTGTCCCAGATGTAGCCGCGCAGATATTGCCCGCCCGCGGCGGCGACGGCGGCATCAGGCGTGAAGAGGCCGACAAGCGGCTCGGCGATAAACAGGGTGAGGATGACGACCGCGATGCCGAACGAGCAGGCGATCATCGCGGCGTAGCGCAGTGTGAGACTCGCGCGCTCGGGCTTGCCCGCGCCGATATTCTGCGCGCCGAGCGCCGAGACGGTCGAGAGCATCGACGACGGGATGAGGAAGAGGAAGCCGATGATCTTTTCGACGATGCCGACGGCGGCCGCGTCCGTCAGGCCGCGGCGGTTGGCGATAATCGTGATGATGACGAACGAGACCTGAATAAAGCCGTCCTGCAGAGCGACGGGCACGCCGATCTGAAGGAGCTTACCCATGACGGCGCGCTGCGGGCGAAAGTCCGCGCGGCGGACGGAGATGAGCCTGCGCTTCAAGATGACCGCGAGCGAGACGAGGACGCTCACCGCCTGCGAGAGCGTGGTGCCGAGCGCCGCGCCCGCGGGGCCGAGGTGCAGCGTGCCCATGAAGTAGTAGTCGAGCGCGATGTTGACGACGCAGGCCACGGCGATGAAGTACATGGGGCGCTTGCTGTCACCAAGGCCGCGGAAGATCGAGGCGATGATGTTGTACGCCGTGATGAACGGAATACCGATAAAGCAGACCGTGAGATAGGCGAGCGTGCCCTGCACGGCCTCCTCCGGTGTGGACATGATGGAGACGATACCCCCGCGCAGCGCGAGCAGCAGTGCCGTCAGCGCAAGAGACAGCAGCATGAAGAGCGTGACCGTGTTGCCGATGGCAGAGGCGGTGCGCTTTTTGTCGCCGCCGCCGGCAGCCTGCGCGATGCTGACCGTCGCGCCCATCGCAAGGCCGACGAGCATGACTGTGAGCATGTGCATCACCTGCGAGCCGATGGAGACGGCGGTCGTGCTGGCGACGCCCTCAAACTGGCCGATGATGAAGAGGTCGGCCATGCCGTAGAGCGTCTGCAAAAAGTAAGAGAGCAGATACGGCAGCGAAAAGGACACAACGTTGCGAAAGACGCTGCCGGTGGTGAGATCGTTTTGCATCGGAAAGGACTCCTTATCAGTATAGCATGGAGTCATCATAAACTCTATAACAATTGTAGAGTCAAGCGTAGATTTTTCCGCACGGAAAAAAGTCTCACTTTCCCGGATAGCCCAGTGCGGCGGAAAGCATCTGCCCCGCGGCGACGACCGCGCGCTCGGCGTGCGCGAACTCGTCCGAGTGCACGGAGCGGAACATCCCCAGTACGCTGACGACGTACTTGAGCGCGCCGCCGCCGGTGAACACCGGCGCGGAGATGGAGCGAAGACCGATCTTATACTCACCGTTTTCCACGGCGAAGCCCGCTTCGCGGCAGGCGGGGAGCGATGCGAGCAAAGCACCCGCGTCCGTTTCTGTGTGCGGGGTGTAGGGCGTGAGCGGCACACGGGCAAGGAGAGTCGCCGCCTCGCTCTCACTCATGCAGGCAAGGACAATCTTGCCCTGCGAGGTGCAGTGCAGCGGCAGCCGCGCCCCAGGCGCGGAGACGATGCGAAGGCTGCCGCGCCCCTCGGCCTGATCGAGGGCGACGATGTGCCCGTTTTCATAGGTGGAGAGCATGGCGGAGGCGCCGGTCGCTTCTGCCAGATGCTCGAGGTAAGGCCGCGCGAGGGACGAGATGTTCCAGAACGCGCTGGCGCGGCAGCCGTATTCAAAAAGGCGCAGGCCGAGGGCGTATTTGCCGTCTGCGTGCTGTGTGATGACGTCATAGTCGCGCATGGTGGTCAAAAGGCCGAACACTGTGCTCTTGGGCAGCCCTGCGCGCTCGCTGATGGCCGTGAGCGTCATCGCCTCGCCCGCGTCGCTGAGGAGCTGCAAAAGCTCCATCGCCTTCGCCACGGAGCGGATGGTGTTGCCGTCAGTCATAAATCGGCCCTCCCGGTCAAAAATCGTTGCTTGTATTCTAAAAAATACTGCGGAAAAAGTCAAGATTACGATAATATAAAAATGCATTTCGACATTATCGGACAACTGTGTTGCGTAAGAGCGTGATATTTGCTAAAATATCATGCTGTACCATGGAAGAAAGAGGCGTTTCAGATGCTGGACGGCTTTGCAAGATCAATTACATACCTGCGTATCAGCATCACGGACCGCTGCAATTACCGCTGCCGCTACTGCATGCCGGACGGCGGCATTGAAAAGTGCGCGCACGAGGACATCTGTTCTTTGGAAGGGCTGCGCGACATGGCCGCCGCGGCGGTCAGGTGCGGCGTCAAAAAGATCCGCGTCACCGGTGGCGAGCCGCTCGTGCGCCGCGGTGCGGTGGACTTCTGCCACATGCTATCAGAAATCCCCGGCGTTGAAGAGCTCTGCGTCACGACGAATGGCAGCCTGCTCAAGGAGTTTGCCCAGCCGCTGCGCGATGCGGGCGTCACGCACCTCAACATCAGCCTCGACACGCTGAACGAGGAGCGCTTTCGCGCCATCACGCGCCTTGGCACGCTGCAGGATACCTTGGACGGTATCGAGGCGGCGGAGCGCGCGGGCTTTGCGAAGATCAAGCTCAACTGTGTGCTGCTCGGCGGCGTCAACGACGACGAGATCGCCGATTTTGTGGACTTAACGCGCGAACATCCGTGGCAGGTGCGCTTCATTGAGCGCATGCCGATGGGCTGCGGAAAGGATTTCGGTACATACCTCCCCTCGCAGGCGGTTTTGGACCGCTGTCCGGAGTTGGAGGCCGTTTCGCACGACGGCGTGGCCGCGTGCTACCGTCTGCCGGACGCAAAGGGGACCGTCGGCCTCATCGCGCCGATGAGTCATGCGTTCTGCGCAGAGTGCAGCCGCATCCGCATCACGGCGGACGGGAAATTAAAGCCGTGCCTGCATTCGGACGCAGAGATCACGCTGCGGGGCTTGTCCGGTGAGGAATTGGAGCAGGCCATCCGCCGCGGCATTCTGATGAAGCCGGAGCGCCACCACATGGACGAGACTGGCGTTACGGAGACGCACCGCGGCATGTTTGCGATCGGAGGCTGAGGATGGAACTGACGCATTTTAACGAACAGGGCCGCGCCCGCATGGTGGACGTGAGCGAAAAGGTGCAGACCTATCGCGTGGCGCGCGCCGCCGCGACGGTCCGCATGGCAAAAGCGACGATGGACAAGATCAAAGAGGGCTCCATCGGCAAGGGTGATGTGTTGGCGGTCGCGCAGGTCGCGGGCATCATGGCCGCGAAGAAAAACAGTGAGCTGATCCCGATGTGCCACCCGCTGCTGCTCACGAAGGTGGACATCTCATTTGAAATCGAAGAAACCGCCCTGCACATCCGCAGCGAGGTCCGCTGCCACGGCGAAACGGGCGTTGAAATGGAAGCGCTGACAGCTGTCAGCGTCGCCGCGCTCACGGTGTACGACATGTGCAAGGCCGTGCAGCGCGATATGCGCATCGACGGTATCCACCTTCTCTATAAAGAGGGCGGCAAGAGCGGCGTTTATGAAGCGGAGGAATGAAGAAATGGCACAGGTGACCGCTGTGAACATCAGCGAAAAAAAGGGCGTGCGCAAGCACGAAGTGCCCTATATCGACGTAAAATGCCGCCACGGCATTGTGGGCGACGCCCACGCGGGTGACTGGCACCGCCAGATCAGCCTGCTGGCCGACGAGAGCGTGGACACGATGCGCGCTATCTGCCAGCTTGAGCTGGATGCGGGTATCTTTGCCGAAAACATCAACACCCGAGGCATCGAGCTCAAGACGCTCCCCGTCGGCACGCGCCTGCGCGTGGGCGAGACGGAGCTTGAGGTCACGCAGATCGGCAAGCAGTGCCACAACGACTGCGAGATCAAGCGCACGACGGGCAAATGCGTGATGCCGACCGAAGGCATCTTTGCCATTGTGATCAAAGAAGGCCGCATTCAGGCCGGAGACGAGATCGAGGTGCTGAAAAATGAAACTCATTAAAACCGAGGACGCGGTGGGCCATGTGCTCTGCCACGACATGACGCAGATCATCAAGGACCAGTATAAGGACGCGCGCTTCCGCAAGGGCCACGTCGTGACGGAGGAGGACATCCCCGTGCTGCTCAGCATGGGTAAGGAGCACCTCTATGTCTGGGAAATGACATCCGGCATGGTGCACGAAAACGACGCGGCGGAGCGGCTTCTGGCCCTCTGCGGGCAGGAGAATATGATCCGCAGCGGCGTGAAAGAGGGCAAGATCGAGCTCAAGGCCGCCTGTGACGGCGTGTTTCTGGTCGATTCCGCGCGCCTTGTCGCCGTGAATAGCCAGGACGAGGTGATGATCGCCACGCGCAAGGGCGGCATGGCTGTACGCGAGGGCGACAAGCTCGCGGGCATGCGCGTCATCCCACTCATCATCGAGGAAGAAAAGCTCCGAAAGGCCGAGCAGGCCGCGGGCGATAAGCCGCTGCTGTCTCTCAAGCCCTATGTGCGCAAGACCGCCTGCATCGTCGCCACCGGCGGTGAGGTCAAAAAGGGCCTCATCAAGGATACGTTCACGCCGGTCGTCATCGACAAGCTCAAGACCTACGGCATCGAAACGCTCAAGGTCGTCTACTCCGGCGACGGGGTGGAGAATGTGCGCGACGCGGTGCTCGCGATGCGCGAAAAGAAGCCCGACATGATCCTCTGTACCGGCGGCATGAGCGTCGACCCCGACGACAACACGCCGGGCGGCATCAAGGCCGCGGGCGCGAATATCATCGCCTACGGCGCGCCGGTCCTGCCGGGGGCTATGTTCCTGCTCGGCTATTTTGACGACGGTATGCCCGTCATGGGCCTGCCCGGCTGCGTGATGTATGCGGGCGCGACGGTCTTTGATCTGGTGCTGCCGAAGATCGCGGCGGATGTGCCCGTCACACGCGCGGATCTCGCGGCGCTCGGCGAAGGCGGGCTATGCCTTGGGTGCAAGCCGTGCCACTATCCGATCTGCCCGTTTGGAAAATAAAACTTCAAAACGATGGCGGAGCCATCGTTTTGAGGGGGGACAGCCTGCTGCGCGCACTCGCTTGCGCTCGCACACTTGCAGGCTGAGAGGTGTTTTTTGCCACGCGCATGAAAATTGGCGAAGCGCCGCCAGCGGCGGATGGAGCGAGCCAGTTTCGAGGAAGCGGCACGATTGACACGCCCAACGGGCGCGGGAATCGTAATGCCGCGACGGTGACCGCGGCAAAAAACGGATCAAGATTATTTGCCGCCGTGCGCGGCGGCTTGGGCAGCCGTTAGCGGCTTTGCCGCTTTACGGATGCCGCATCCCCCTTGCGGGGAAAAGTCTGCGACGCTGTTTCGCGCCCCAGGGGCGCGGGGTTAGGGGGGTAGGACTGATGGATTTTTGAACCGAATGAGACGGTGCTGTTTGACAACTTTAACGCTTCGCGCCTGCGGGCGCGAAATCTTGGGGGAGCGCTATCTATTTTGAGGATAGCGAAATGATTTTGTCCAAGTTCCTCGCTGGGGATTGGAAATAAATTGCGTGCGGCGTGTTCTTGCCCGTTCCTGTATCGCCGCGCTTTTCAATGAACGTGCGAAAAAGAAAATTTTTGAAAGGAAGTGCCCAAACATGAAAAAACTGTTGTCTCTGCTTCTTGCCCTCTCACTCGCGCTTGCCCTGACTGCCTGCGGCAGCAAGGATGACGGCGCGAACGACGCTGACACGCAGGATGATGCGGCCGAGCCGGTCGAGCTGATCGTCTTCGCTGCCGCCTCCATGACCGAAACGCTCAATGAGATCGCCGGGATGTACAAGGAGGTCGCGCCGAACGTCACGCTCACCTTCAACTTTGATTCCTCCGGCAAGCTCCTCACCCAGATCAGCGAGGGTGCTGACTGCGACCTGTTCATCTCCGCCGCCCCCAAGCAGATGAACGCCATGGACGGCAGCCTCATTGACGACAAGGACAAGAACCCCGACGGTCTTGACCTCATCGTGACCGACAGCCGCATCGACCTGCTTGAGAACAAGGTCACGCTCGCCGTTCCCGAGGGCAACCCCAAGGGCATCGAGAGCTTCGACCAGCTTGCTGAACTCCTCAAGAGTGGCGACGTGCTGCTCGCCATCGGCAACAGCGACGTGCCCGTCGGCCAGTATACGCAGAAGATCTTTGCCTACTATGGCCTTGATGAGGCGGCGCTCACCGACTGCCTGACCTACGGCAACAACGTCAAGGAAGTTACCACTCAGGTGAGCGAGGCCAGCACCGACTGCGGCATCATCTACGCCACCGACGCTTACTCCGCCGGCCTCACAGTCGTCGACAGCGCCACCGCCGAGATGTGCGGCCAGGTCATCTATCCCGCCGCCGTCCTGAAGGGCGAGAAGGAAGAAGCCGCCCAGGCCTTCCTCGACTACCTCCAGACCGCTGACGCCATGTCCGTGTTCGAGAGCGTCGGCTTCTCCCCCGCTAACTAAAATAAAAGCCTAAAAGGCTTTCATTTTAAAGAGCTGCACTACGCTCTGCGCCTTGGCCGCTCACTTCGGTGAGCGGCCTTCGACGCTCGCTGCGTGAGAGGTATTTTTTGCCACGCACATGTCGCGGCAAAAAATTTCAAGATTATTTGCGCCGTGCGCGACGCAAAGTCTGCGACGCTTTTTGATATCTCTTTCGGAAGAGATATCCCCTTTTGTCCCGTTTCGTGCCGCAGGATGCGGCACGAACTTTCCGCCGCCACTGGCGGAAAACCCGCTTGTCTTGTGGCAAACTTTTTTCGCCGCATTTGCGGCAGCTGGAGATCGCCTGAATCTCCCAAACTCCAGAAAATCGGAGGTCACTTATGGATTGGTATCCCTTATGGAACTCGCTGCGCATTGCGGCGCTCTCCACGGTCATTATTTTCTTTGCCGGCATTTTTGCCGCCTATTATATCGCAAAGCTTCCGCGCCTGGTCAAAGGTGTGCTCGATGTGCTTCTGACGCTGCCGCTCGTGCTGCCGCCGACGGTCGTGGGCTATCTGCTGCTGCGCGTGTTCGGCCCCAAGCGCGTCATCGGCGCGTGGGTGCTCGAAACGTTCGGCGTCAAGATGGTCATGACCTGGTGGTCGGCCATCTTTGCCACGGTGGTCGTCATCTTCCCGCTGATGTACCGCACGGTGCGCGGCGCGTTCGAGTCTTTTGACGAGACGCTGGCCTATTCTGGACAGACGCTGGGCCTGTCGAATACCTACATTTTCTGGCGTATCCGCATGCCGTACTGCCGTCAGGGCGTGCTGGCCGGCACAGTGCTGGCCTTTGCCAGAGCACTTGGCGAATACGGCGCGACGAGCATGATCGCGGGCTACACACCCGGCAAGACCGCGACGATCTCCACCACGGTCTATCAGCTCTGGCAGACGAACAACGATGTGCTGGCGACGAAGTGGGTATTGGTCAATATTGCGATCTCCGCCGTCGTGCTGCTGGCGGTCAACATGCTCGAGCGGCGTGACTTTCTCACGGATGCGAGCAAGGCGAGGAGGGCGAGAAGATGAGTTTGTCTGTCGATATTGAAAAAAAGCTTGGCGCGTTTTATCTGCGCTCACAGTTTGAAGCGCCGGACGAGACGATGGCGCTGCTCGGTGCCTCGGGCTGCGGCAAGAGCATGACATTAAAGTGCATCGCAGGCATCGTGACGCCCGACCGCGGGCGCATCGTGCTCGGCGGCCGCGTGCTGTTTGACAGCGAAAAGAAGATCAATCTGCCGCCTCAGCAGCGCAGGGTCGGGTATCTTTTCCAGCAGTACGCGCTGTTCCCGAACATGAGCGTGGAGCAGAATATCCTCTGCGGCATCCGCAGCGGAGATAAGGCGGAAAAGCGCCGCGTGCTGGCGGAGAAGATTCGCATGTTCCACCTTGAGGGGCTTGAGAAAAAGCATCCCGCGCAGCTTTCCGGCGGCCAGCAGCAGCGCGTGGCGCTCGCGCGCATTTTGTGTTCCGAGCCGGAGGCGATTTTGCTCGACGAGCCGTTCTCCGCGCTGGACAGCTACTTAAAGTGGAATCTTGAGATCGAGCTTGCCGACCTGCTCGCAACGTTCAACGGCCCCATCCTCTGGGTCAGCCACGACCGCGATGAGTGTTACCGCAACTGCCGCAGCGTCTGCGTGATGGAAGACGGCCGGACCGGCGAGGTCACGCCGATGGACGAGATGATCCGCCATCCGGGCAGCGTCAGCGCGGCGCGCCTCGCGGGCTGCAAGAACTTCTTCGCCGCCGAGGCGAGAGACGGCAAAGTCTACCTGCCCGAGTGGAACGTGGCGCTGCCGCTTGCTGGCATGGAAAATACCTTTACGACGATTGGCATTCCAGACAATGCCGTCACCATGAGCGAGAACGGCGCCATGAGCTGCACCGTCTGCCGCATGATCCTCGGCGTGGAGGAGAACATTCTCCTGCTGCGTCCGGAGGGCAGCGCCGAAGGCGCGCCGATGCTGCGTATCACTGTTGGACATGAAAGTGATCTGCAAGCGGGGGCAGCCGTCCGCGTTGCGCTGGACTACAGCAAACTGTTACTCCTGTGAATTGAAAAGTGAGAGCAGGGCAATACCCAGCTCTCTTTTTCCGTCAAAATATAAATACAATTCGTAATATTTTGCCAAAATATAACGAAACACGGCGGTTT
>ERZ1673743.2482-NODE-2482-length-16077-cov-5.009549_pt1 | contig 16077 bp, 6 predicted proteins | sample MGYA00580197_ERZ1673743 | MGnify/ENA primary metagenome ERZ1673743 (study PRJEB41218, sample SAMN15661795) | gut metagenome | host: Homo sapiens | place: Canada: London | collected 2015-08-20/2019-03-30 | study: EMG produced TPA metagenomics assembly of... | reverse complement strand
CCATTGATAACTTTGGTTGACGCTGTAGCTCAGAAAAATGATATACCCGAAGTACAGGATCTCGGAGACAACTACCCGGACAGAAGATGTTCTCTCAGCCATAAAATCCAAAATATCCTTTTGGCCTACACAACCGGGGCAACACCTGCCGTCAAATGGACAGGAACACAGTCAGCTTCAGGCGGTTTGTTGGTTGTCGAAAAGGACGGAAGAGTAGTTTGCTTGGAACTATTAAGCGGAAACGCCGTCGGAACTTATCTCATAGAAAACGCATATTTCGTGCAACCGTCCGCCGATAGGAACCAAACGCATCAACTGATTATTGCTGAGGATATGGTTACGATTGACTTGCAACTTCAGATTCGCATTCAGCATCCATAATCTTGTGCAAGCCGAATTTCAGACCAAACGTGTCGTTAGTCGTCGTCTTTTTTGAGAATGGCTTCAACAGACTTCTTTGGTTTTGTCAGAACTAAATGCTTGCCGTCTTCGGACAACTTAACATTGTCGTAAAAGTCCGTGTAATGGGGCATTACCATTGACAGGCAATTTAGGAACTTGATTTTGAAGTCTCTTACCGACAAGGAGCTGTTTGGGTCGAATTGCTTTTGCAACAGGGGGAATTGCAACGAAACGGAATAATGCCTTTGTTGCTGAAGAATAAACAGTCTATAGGGGAGCCAAATATACAAATCCATCGCCATCGAAGATTTTGTCAGGCTTGCGTAACGATGGAAATTGAAAGGGATTCCGCCTTTGGACTTCACAAAGTCAAAAAATTTACTGGAAACTTGAAGTTCTCCAAGCCAAGTTTTCTTGTGAGTTGCTTCGATATTTTCCCAAAACACACAACGATCCGAGATGTGAATCCAATCAAAAAGATTTCCCCGTCTTCCGTTGGAATCACTTATTCCAGCTTCGGGTTTAATCTCAATTTCAATCATTGACCGAAACAGATTAAGGGCTTGTTGATTAAATCTCCGGATGGTTCTTCCATCTTTCTCCAACCCCAGCATTTCAAAGAATTGGTTTTGATTCTTTCCTAAAGAAATGATCGGTGAATCAGTTTTGATGATCTGAGTTGTTATATACGAGAGCAAAAGCCTTGGAAAGCAGCCGTAGGGAAGTTCAAAGCCGGAGGAAATTCTTAAAGCATACTTTTGACTTTCCACCTCCCAAATTGTTCCGTTGACTTTCCTGTGGGGAAGACAAATTTGAGCAAAAAGCGGCGACCAAAAGAATATTTTTGGACCTTCCTCCAACTCTTGTTCCAGAGCAAAAAGCGTTAACGCTTTTTCTCTGTAGCGGTCTGCTTTTTCGTTTTTTCGAAATTTCTCGAGAGAAACGAAAGGTTGTGCTTCCTGTTTTTTCATTTGCCCATCCACAAAATCGTAGACAGTTTCACACAGCAAAAAATCAGCCCCGGCTGAAAAATGGTGAGTCTTTGCTGTTTGCCAAGCAGAAAAAAAATAAGTCTTTTGTTTAAGGTTCTTTAGAGAAAGAAGACCGGAAAACGTAGTGCTACGTTAAAAAATTAAATGGAGAGCAATTTTGTAGGGTCACGAGTTGCACCAAAAATTATGGTCGTCAATAGAGAAGTTATTAACAAAAATGCTGTTAATAAGTAAAGTTATTCACGTGCTAAATCTCGCGCAAATACGTGCTAAACCTCGCACTCGGAAATCTGATGAAACCTGCGCTTTAGAGTTATTCACGTGCCAAACCTCGCGCTTTTACGTGCTAAACCTCGCAAGGGTTAGGGGTGAAGAATAGTAAAAAATTTCTCGTAGAGAGGATGCTAATAACTTTTGTCAACTCCTACTATAGTTACTGTAGTTATTAATAACTGTAATAACTGTATTAATAGCTCGAAAAAAATTGTTGATAACTCCAAAACCGTCACGCGGCAAAAAGCTCAGTTTGTCGCTTCGCTCTTTCCCATACACAGAAAGAAGGTCTTTTCAAACAAGGTGAAAGGAAGCCAGTATGTTCCTGTATAGGATGCTGACCTGGTGACTTCTCCCCGCCCTGATCGGGCGAGGCTTCTCACTTCAATGACTCCTGCCTTTCAATTGAAAGGACTTACGGTGCCTCCATGAGGTGCGGCTTATCGCCGCAAGACGGCAAGCCCTGCCGCCTTTAACTGCACAATACCTTCTCTTTTGATATTTATCGCAGCGGCATAATCCCGCAGGTTTAAGCCGTCGCACTTCGGACATACCCACTGCCTCATGGCCAGAGTCAATCCGTCAAACTTGTATTGACATCGCGGGCAAATCTTCGAGGACGGAAAAAAGCTGTCCGTTTGTATGAAGAGCTTTCCGCTTCTTTCCGCCTTGTACTTGAGCTTGGACAAAAAACCGCTCCAGCCGGCATCTGCTATTGCCCGAGCGAGCTTGCGATTGTGCATCATGTTCTTGATTTTTAAACTCTCCGCGATGACCGCTTGGCTTTCGTCAATCAAACGCTTCGAGACCTTGTGCTGGAAATCCTCGCGTTTGCGAGAGACTTTCCGATAAACTTTTGCGAGGCGCCCGACCGCCTTGCTTCTCCTTCTGCTTCCTTTTACCTTGCGGGAGACTTCCCTATGCGCTTTTTCCAATTCCTTCAGTGCGCTTTTGAGTTCCTTGGGATTGTCAACGGTTCTGTTGAAAGAGTCTGTCAGAAAGTCCTTTATTCCAAGATCAATGCCGATCACCTTAGACTCTTCGACTTCCGTCGGTTTGTCGGGAACCTTCTCCGGCGTTTCGCTCAGTATGGAAGCAAAGTAGTCGCCCACTCGGTCGCGGGATACGGTAATGCTCTTGACCTTACCTTGTATCGGCCGATGGATTACTGCTTTAATCGGCTCGCACTTCGGAATCTTGATGAAGTCTTTTCCAACGGACAAAGAGGTACAGTGATAACTGCTTTGTCTGTTCCGTTTACTTTTGAATTGCGGAAATCGAGCCTCTTTCTTAAAAAATTGCTTATAGGCCGTATCCGCATGCCGAACTGCTTCTTGAAGGCTCATAGAGTCGTATTGTGAGAGCCACCCGTACTTTCTTGACTTCTTGGCGACGGACAACAGCGGCTTAATCTCTTTGATAACGGACAGCGAAATACCTTTCCTACCGTAAAAGTCCCGCTTCAGAGCAACGGCTTTGTTGTAGCAAAACCTCACCGCTCCGAACTGGCCGTTTAAAAAACGGCTCTGTTCGGGTGTCGGGTACAGTCTTACTTTCGTTGCTATTAACATCTTCGGCCTCTCGGAATGATTCTATGACAAATTCCTTGGATTATTTGGAAAAACAGCCCCTCTCCTCCCCGCCCTCTCGGACGGGGGTTCCCCGGCGGTTGAGCTGAAAAGGTGTGATCAAATCGGTAAAAGATTAAGTTGTGGTCTTTTTCACATAGTTCATTTTTTTTCATGGAGTTAAAGGCACCCTTTGACAAGGTTTTGTAAGCAGAGGCTCGCAATCCTCTTCTCTAACATGGAAGAACGGACACTCGTGCGTGTCGCCCTGTGTCAAGAACACCTGAATCCTTCTTTGTCTCGTGGAGAAAATAAGTGAAAAAGACCACAAAGTTGTTAGCGTCGGTCGCTTGTACGGCAACAATTGTTCTGACAGGTTGCAGTACGGAGCCGAAGACCAAGGTTATCGTTGTAGAGCCGGAAGCGGTCATCCAGTCAAATGTTTACGTCCGTTATCCGAAGAGCGCCTATGAAAAATTGCAAATGGGAGGAGCCGCTTGGCGTTTAAACTCTTTTGAATACACACTAAACGATTCTCAGGTGCCTTTTGAAGACATTAGACCTTGCGAACCCTGCGAGCCCCAACAAGTAAAGCAGGTAATTCAAAAACCCAAACAGGTCGTTAAGAAGACAATTAAGACAAAAGTAAAAGCACGAGCCGCTTCAGGCACGAATAAGAGCATTTATCGAACTCGAAAAGCTGCGAAAAAGACCACACCGAAAATTGACTGCAATCTTTATCGGACATTGTGTGAGAAACCGGCCGGTGTTTCTACAACTCAGGACACCGCTCGGAAAGCTGCTGAAGCATTTCAAGGCGTAAGCAACCGCGTTGTAGAAGTCAACTTGGCTAAGTAATCCTTTTTCAGTCCTTGCTCCGGTCTCGGAGGAAGGACTATGGCCTTAATTGTTGAAATCATGGCACAAGAGAAAAGCTGGCTCAGGTTCGCCCTAAAAAAAGTGGTTGAACTGTTGTTGGAGGTTAAATGGATACGACTGGCGTCCAAAACTATTGACGACGGCTTATATCTACGGAAAACCTACACCGACAAGCTTAAGCACGAGTTCAATCTTAAATTCAATCGCGAGTATCGCTACGAATACTATTTGAAGTTGGATATCGGGTGCTCTGCTCAGCAGCTTTGTTTTAATCCGGAAACTTCGGAAACGCTTACTTCACTTTGCCATAAAACCCGGCTTATTCGGGATGCAAGATTATCCGACTGTTCCGAAACAGGATATCCCAATGTTTCCCTCGATGCAGTGATTGCATACAACGCAGGAGCGGTAAGAGCGCTTTTTGCGGCTGTGGGCCTATCCCAGGAAGAACTGGATAAGTACCTGTTGCCGACTATAAGAAGGGTAGCTGCGATGGTCCACTTGCTCCCGGCCTCGGGAGGTTACCATCATAAGGAATGCGGAGGACTTCTTGAACATAGTCTTGAGGTTGCCTGGAAAGCCGCGCAAAACGGTAAGAGAGCTTATTTCTCCGACGATCCTGCGAATCCCAATAAGGCAGAAAACCAAAGGAAGTGGCTTCTGGCAACAGTTCTGGGAGCTTTGTGCCATGACTGTGGAAAGGTCTTATCCGATGTTGTCGTAAGAGATGCTGCGCTGACCGGAGATAAATATCCGGCGTTTACCGGTACATCATTGGCCGAATGGTTGGAAGGCAAAGGGTGCAGACGATATTACGTGTACTGGAAGGGTAACGGAAAGGAGCACGAGAACCAACTGGTTCATCTGTACCGAGACTTGATTCCTGTAGAGACCAATCGTTATTTGGGCGATATGATTTCGGGAGACTTGGCTGAATACTTCAGAATGAAGCTCCCAAAAGGGAAAATGGTCTTGAATGACATCATTACCGAAGCGGACGCCGAATCTACGGCCAGAGACAGAGAGCAGGGCCATTACGACCGCAGTCAAGGCAGACAGCATGATCGTGAATGTCAGAACTTCTTTGCGGCAACAAAGAATTTGATTCTCTTCGGTTCAAGGCATAAAAGTTCTACAGGAGAATCCATTGAGTCTGAGTACAAAGGTTTTCGCATCCGAGGGTGGACGATAAATACGAGCGACAGCGCCCTCATGTACACCTTTGACGAAAAGCTTTTTGTTGACTGGAGACAACTCCCCGAAATTCGGAAGATTCTCAGGATTGAGAACGTATCCTCTGACATTTTGAATATCAACCCGAATCGAAAATTACAAAACGAAGGAAAAAACCAAGCAGAACCAGATTCCATAGAAAAAGAATTTGAGAAGAACGATATTGAGGGAGAATTGTTTGCACTTCTCAAAGAATTGAAGGACGGCGGGTACGTCGATAAAAATGATTTTGGCGGTACTTACGATAATGAAACACTGATCTGGCAGGTGGGCCGTTTTGATACTGCTCAACCGGGGAACGATATCATTACCTACAAAGCCATTTGTCTAAATGCCAAGGCGATAAACGAAATCTTTCAAGATCTGACGAAGCTGCCGAGGCCGGTTCCTGCATATGCTCTTTACGACCCCAAGCATGATGAGACCTTATTGTTGTTCAAGGAGAAAACAACAACACAGACACCGTTGGAACCTCAAGTTTCTTCTGATACAAACGAAAATTCAGAGGCTGTTTCGAACCCCAAAGCAGCTTCGGATGCTGAAGTTTCGACCGAAATAAACGATTCAAACGCACCGGATAATGCGGACGGATCGGCTGTTTCGGACGCAGAGGGCAAAGAACAAGAGACAAAAGAAGGGGGGGGGGAAGCGAAAGGATCATCTGACAAACGAGATGAATCACAAGAAACGGTGAGTCAGCGACAAACCATTTGGATTGACGAAGATGGAGTAATCCACAATGGATCAAACGCAACAATTAACGAAGAGGAAGTTGATCCCGATGACATCCCCGACCCGACAACTTCGATCAGCGAAGACGACTCGGAATGCGAAGACGCCGAGATTCCCGACATTACCGATGAGGACAATGAGTCGGAGGCAATGACTGAAGAAATTTCCGGAACTTCAAAAAAAGAAGTAACGAAAGAAGATAACGATTCTGAAGATACAGACGAAAAAGAGGAAGCAACCGGAGATGAGTCTGAGGATGAGAATTCCGGCTCCGGATCTGATTCTGAAGTGCCTCAAAACTCAAAAGACCAATCGGAAGAACCTTCTTCTCCTGTAGGGGAAACCAACCTGGAATCCTCAGGAACTTGCTACCGCAAGCCATTGAGCGGAGAGTCAATGGAACTTAACCTTGGCTTGTCAAACAATTTGACCAAGCCTAAAAGCCGCCAGCATAAACGCAAGAAAGCCGTTAAGAACGAAACTCCCAACGTAAACTCAGCCGCCAACCCGAACCCTTCTGTTAATTCATTTGATGTTCATAATCTTTCCTCCAGAGAAGCGGAGGGGACGGCCGAGCAGTCTGGGGAGAAACCTTGCGTCAACCTCTCCGAGTCTTCGGTGAGTGCTCAGTCTTTAACACAAGGGACGAAAAAGTTCGACGCGGCTAACAATGAAGCATCCGGGGAAAATAACAAAAGCGAAGCTGACTCGCATTCCAAGGATTCCGGAGAGCAGCTTGGCAATCCTCAGGCCGAAGATCAGAGCCAAACGCCGAGGAGAGGAGGCGCTGAGGTTTTTTTAGAATCGCAAAACTCAGCAGCGCCTCCTTTCTCCTCTCCTTCAGTGCCTAATTCCACATCTTTCGACACTAACGCGACAAACGAAGAAGCAGAGATTCAGAAAGTAATTGACCAATATATGGGAGCATCTCCTGGATTGGAGGAAATTACAGGTTACTGCCCGACATTTGACGATGGCTACGACGATGTGGCTTTCTACGAACCCGAGCAGCCTTATATTGTGAAATCCCGTCCGTGGAAACTTAACATCTTCTCCGCCAAAGACGAGCAAGGTCGCAGCGTGCAGTACAAATTCGAACTCAAAGGCGATGAACCGGAAGCAAGCTGGCAGGCTGAAGTTTTGATTCCTGACGGTTTATCTTGGCCCTTTGAGCCTGATCCAAGGTATCGCATCAAGCATCAGGATGTTGTCGTTCGCAAAAGCGTTAAACGAGTAGAAGTTGCAGTGAAACCCGCGGACGATTCCGCTCTTTCGCAAGAGGAGGAAAAGGATACACAGTCTTCGAAGAAGATCGAATCTCCCGGACAGGAAACGGGAAACGTTGCCGGAACGGTTTTATCCGAAACTGACGCCACAGATATTGACACGATGAACCCGGATGGATCGAGGATCAAACGTTATCCCTTTGAATTGAAAAAAGGCGAAAAGATGTCGCTTATAGATTTTATTTCGGCCTTAGCCGATTCAATAAACTGCGGGCGGGCATCACCCTCAATAACTCTATCTTGTTTTCCGGATAAGGGCTACTACATAACAATGGATCAGCTTAAAGAGCTTGCCTTTTTAGCCAGCGGAGGCGACGAGGCAGTTTCTGAAAAATATGCTTCTTGGATTCCAGCCCGGATTCAATATGAGTCGCTGTTTTATGACCGCGACTTGCAGTGCGTATTCCAAAAAAAGAGGTAAGAATAAATGGCTTTCAATTCCGACGGTTATTCATACGAGATGCCTTGGAGACAGAATTTCGAGGCTCGTGCAACATTAGGTTATTTGGCAGGAATTGCAGCAGCCGGCGTATGTTCTGTCACAACGCCAATGCCCGCTGCACCCTTTTTGTGGATGGGAGCTTTTTGCGCAGCATCCGGAGCTTGGTGTGCAGTGGGCGCTTATCGCGTCTGGCGAAGAGTCAAACTTTTGAAAGGCTACCCGTTCTCTTTCGCAACTGTGGAGGACATGAAGGAGAAAGCCCACGACTCGCGCCATAAGGAGGAGCAGTACATCGGAAGAGGTTTTATCTGGGAAAACCGCCATGCACAAGCGGCTTTTGAGATTACAAAGTCCGACTACTACACCACATTTATTTCAGACGGAGGGTGTGCTCACAATTTCGGTATGGGCTGGCTACATGGAATGGAACCGAAAGAAACAGACCTTTGGCAGCTTCTTGCACACACCAACGGTCATACTCTGATTACGGGTGTCCCGGGTTCAGGTAAGACTCGTCTCTTCGATATGCTGATATCGCAAGCAATCAGCAGGGGCGAGGGCGTCATCATTATTGACCCGAAGGGCGACAAGGAATTGCGAAGTAATGCGCTCAGAGCTTGCAAGGCCAACGGTATTGAGCACCGCTTTATTTGGTTTCATCCTGCGCACCCTGACGAATCCGTGGCTCTTGATCCTTTGAAGAACTTTACGCGAAGTACGGAAATTGCTTCCCGTATTACTTCTCTCATGCCGTCCGGAGGCTCAAGCTCTTCCTTCTCATCATTTGCGTGGAACGTGCTTTCAAGCATCTCGGACGCAATGATTTTGTGTGATGAGAAACCATCTCTGGTAAAACTCAGAGGGTATGTGGAAAATGGTGTTGATGAATTACTTTGCCGCGCCGTAAGGTCTTATTTGGAACATCTTCCTCCGGAACAGAAAGACTACCTTGATGAGTTGGACGAAAAGATCGACCGTCTCGAAAGAGCATACGAAGGGTTGAAAGCTCAGAATAAAACACCGACAGTACCTTTTCATCGCCGTAAAGCAGAGATTCACGCCGAATACTACAAAGAAAATGTTGCTAAGGATCATCCCAGCAGGGAGTTGAGCGGTCTGTTAAGCATTTTTGAACACGACCAGGCTCACTTCTCTAAGATGATTACCAACCTTCTTCCGTTGCTCGGAATGCTGACCAACGGGAAAATGGGCGAACTCTTGAGCCCTGATGATTTTCCGAATCCGAGACCAAAGTTCGATTCAAGCTCCATCGTAAACGAGCAGTTTGTCTTCTGGCTGGGATTGGATTCCCTCTCTGACGCAGAAGTTGGGCAGCGGGTCGGCGCTTTGATTCTTTCCGATCTGGCAAGTGTGGCGGGCGCTCGATTCAATTTCGTTGATCCCGATAAAATGCGCCCGGTAAATATTTTTGTGGACGAAGCTGCGGAAGTGTTGAACGAGCCGTTCATTCAGCTGCTCAATAAAGGCCGCGGAGCTGCGTTGAGACTTTACGTTGCTACACAGACAATTGCCGACTTTGCCGCAAAAATGGGAGGTGCAGATAAAGCCAATCAGATTCTCGGCAACATCAATAACAAATTCGCCCTGAGAACTACCGATTTGTCCACTCAGAAATATTTATCCGAGCATATGCCAAAGACGGTAATTCGTTATGTGACACGGGGGCAGGGCGTAGGAGGAGCATTAGATAAACCGCTCATGCACTCCGGACATTTAACGGAAAGCCTTATGGAAAAAGAGGTGCCGCTTTTTGCTCCCCAGTTTTATGCGTTACTTCCGAATTTGGAATATCTGGCGTTCATTTCCGGCGGTACTACCGTAAAAGGCAGAATACCCATCGTTGTGGAAAACAAAGAAAAAATCAAAGAAATCAGGGAAAAGATCGAAGAGACCTACCGCGAAATCAATTCCGTGAATCCTGAATCAAAGGCCGGACAGCATGGCGTCAAACTCGAAGACGAGGATATGAAGAGTCTTGAAGAGATGACGGAGGCACCCTCTTGGGCTGTAAGGGAACCTCAATCCGACAAAATGGGGAGAAACTAAATGCCGAGTTCTCAATCGAAAAGCTCCAAATACGTTTGGCTTTACATAGCCCTGATTGTTGCAATGATGGCGGTGGTTAAGGTAAGCACCGTTGAAACCGCTATGAAAGCCGAACACAGGCTCGTCACTGCTGCTCTTGGTCAGACAAGTTCAAATTATGTTTACAGTAACGCTGCGGATTGGTACAGAACCATAGCAGTGGATTGGGGAATGCACAGGACGCTGGAAAATATGTTCATTCCGACCGATGAAGAACGTGCCAGATCAAAAGGTTTGGAAGAGTTCGGGAATTATCTCTTCAAGTATATGCACGAGCGTCTTGAAGCATTTTGGCGCGGTTTGTATATGCTTTTTACTCGAATGTGGATTTTGTTTCTCTGGCTTCCGTTTATTCCGATTGTTGTCTTCCCGGCAATCAACCACGGCTGGCAAATCCGTAACATCAAGCGAACTAATTTCGATTATGCGTCACCTACGAAACATATCTATGCCGTTGCGACCATCAAGGCTTTGCTGGTTATTTTGCTCACGCTTATCGTGGCTCCGATCCCTATGACGCCATTGATCTACCCGGCAATTCTTATGATTTGCGGAATTTTGGCGGCTGTGTCGGTTGCGAACATCCAAAAACGGCTGTAACCGATTGGGGTATTGCGGTTAATAGCGTAAATAAGCTAAGGTGTAACCCTTATAAAATTGTTGATCAACAACATTTTGCATAAAAAGGCGAGAGGCTTTTTAACACCTCTCGCTTTAAGTTTGGCCCTGACCTCTAGGGCCACCCAAGGAAAATACTACAAAAATTAGTGACTAAAAGCGGAATCTTGCCTCGATCTTGAAAAGGTGATCCTGCTTGCCTTTTGCACCGCCGATGAACCCGTAGCCGGCTCCGAAGGTTGCACGTCCTTTTTCGGCTTGGACGCCAATGCTTACCTTGGTGCCGAACTTACCGGAGAACTCTCCTTCAACACTGTCCGATGCACCGTAGCTGTTCGTAAGCTTGGTCTTTACCTTTGTGTCACCGAACTGCGGAATAAGAGAAACATCAGCTTGCGGTCTGATCATCCAGCCGGAGGCAGTGGGAAGGTCGGCCTGGAGAGCCAAACCGATAGGCATTTGGAACGTGTTGGCAGAATCGGCTTTATTGCTCCAAATCTTCTTTCCCTTGACTTTGGTGTCAAATTTATCGGCTTTGGACCATACATAACGAAGGCCGGCGTGCGGAACGATGGAAGTCTTTCCTACGGGAATGGAACTTTCGACTCTTGCTGCAACGCTAAAGAGGTTGCTCTTAACATCCGCCTCTGCTTTTTCAATACCTGCAGCATTAACGTGCTGGGAAATATCGGAAGAGTTGTGCATCCAACTCAGCATTCCGATAAGGTTGAGTTTTTCAAGAGGAGCATAAGCACCGTAAGCGTGCAGACCGAACGAGTCGTACTTATTCTTCGTCTTGGTCACGTTGCCTAAAGAATCCAGAGATCCGTGGTTGTAGCTGAAAGCGCCTCCCAGAACAATCGGTTTTCCTTCAAGCTTGCGGTCGAAACCCATGACAAAACCGAAGGAGTTTGTATCGAAGCCATGCTTGCTCAAGCCGGAAGCACTAAGGCTCTTGTACTTTTGTTTGCCGCCTTTCACGTCAATCCAGAGATCGTTTCCTCGATCTTCTTGGCGCATCAAACCGTTCAGGAAAGCGTCTCCCGCCATCGACAAACGATTCTCAAGAGAATCTAACGCTGTGCTGAGGTCTTGCAGCGATACGGCAGTCGCACCGCCGACGGTGAGGATATTCGCTGCGGAATTAAGAAGCTCGGTCTTATTCGCAACGGATAGTTCTTTGTCCTTAAGAAGGTTAAATGCAAAACCTTCTTCAGCTTTCTTGATTTCGCTGTTGGCGATATTAGGAATGACCAGATCCGGATAAACGGTCCTTACGTCAGAGAGAGTTGCTTGAACGCGAATCTGAGAAGTTTCATTCACAAGCTCAAGTTTCCAATTGACGCCCGTACCGTCTTGAGACAAGGCAATCAATTTCTCGCCTGTCCAACCGCCCGTCCAGCCGTTGGCATCCGTGTTGCCGGTTGTGTCATAGCCTTTGACGATAGTGTATTCACCGGAATCCTTGAGGTTGCCAAGAACCAGAGTCGCGGTCGGATCTACCGTAACTTTGGCATTTTCGTCGTTTGCGGAAAATGCGCTCTTTCCGTTGGTGAGGATAGAGGAGTCAATGACGGTTGTTGATCCTTTTCCGAAAACAAGGCTGCCGTTGCTTAGATCGGCATGAACCGCTTCACTTGTCCACGTACCGTTTCCTACAGCGATACCGCCGGCGGAAGTTGTAGTGATGTTTTGTGTAACGGTCAGGCGTCCTGTTCCAATCGGAGCACCGATACCGGCTGCAAAATCAAGAGAGTTGGCGCCTAGACCCAGGTCGCCGTCTTCCTTTACAAAGTAGGGATTGTTCAGTTCCGAAACCTTTGCAAATTCAGCTTTGCTGTAGGCATTTTCAGATGCAGACTTCAGCATTGAATTTCTACCTACGACAATCGAGGTTTCCGTCACATCAGCATTTGCAGCTTTGAGTAAACCTCCCGTGACGTTAAAGATTGCATTTTTGACAGTCAGGTTGGCTACCGTCATCTGTCCTTTGTTTTCGAAAAGACCTTTGTTTACTGCAACGCTGTTCCATTCGGAAGTTCCTTCGTTGTAGAATTCAGCTCCTTCACGGACGGTGAGGGCATTGCCATTGTCTTTTCCGAGGTTCGCGTAGGAGGCGTCTTTGCTGATTTCGAGTGTGTCGAAAGAAGCGTTTCCACGGTTTTCGAGATTGCCGAGGAGCTTGGAATCGGCAGAAGAGGCGTTAAGAGTGCCCTCGTTTACTGTGGCGGTTGAGGCCGCGACCGTGAGACTGGATTTCGCTTCCAACGATCCTTTGTTATCAAGCGTGCTTCCTTCATTGACCTCGATATTTTCCCAAGAAGAAGCGCCCGTGTTGTGAAGGATACCGTGGAGAACCAGAGTTTTTCCGTTTGCGTTTCCGGAATTGACCAATTCTCCGTCAGGGGAAATCTCGGCAGAGCCGACAGTGAGGGATTTGGCGTTCGTGAGGTGTCCGGAAACCTCCAAACATTCGGCAACATTGAACGTCCCGGCATTGGAAAGCTCACCGGAAATAGAAACGTCGGCAAAAGATGCTTTTCCGCTTTCCGAATTCTTAAACACTCCGGCGTTATTCAGCAAGGAAGCGTTGGCAGTTCCGCTGTTTTCGAAAACGGCCTGTGCCTTGTTGGTCAAAACGTTGCTCTTGGTTTCACCTTCATTATGGAATGAGCCTTCGTTGATTGTTTCTGACAGTGCTGAAGTATCAAAAAGAGCGTTTGCTTTATTGGCAACAGTTCCCTGCTGGACGAAAGAGGCTGCGGTTCCTGCGTTATCTTCCAGTTCGAGTTTTCCGTTGTTTGTCAGGGTCCCATTTTTATTAACATTGAGGATATTAACGTGCAGCAAAGCGTTGGAAGCAATGTCAGCTTTACCGCTCAAGTCAACATTCCAAACAGCAAATTCTCCGTTCTTGACATTCAATGTTCCTTTCTCTTGGAGATCGGTTGAGTCGATCCAGCCCACGGATGGTGTATCAGCTCCGTGCGTTCCAAGAGTGAAAGTTCCTTCTGTAACGCAAACGCGGCCTCCGTCAGAGGAATCCTTCAGGAGTTTGCTTGTTTCATCCCGGTAGGAAGCGTCAGGAATGGAGCTAACCGCGTTGCCAACCAAGACCAATTCCTTACCGCCCGCAATAACAACAGAGTTAGCTAAAGCGATGTCTTTGAATCCCATACTCGCATCAAAATGCTGACCGGAAGCAGGGGATGTTCCGCCGATCTGCAAAGAAGAAACGGGAGATGTCTCGTCAGCGCCGTTATAGAGCGTGACTGTATTGAGAACGACCGGAGCTGAATTCGATGCTAACTGCTTCGCGCTTTCAATATTGAAAACTCCGGAAAGCGAACCCAGGAAGTTAAGGGTAATACTCTCCAGTCGTCCGTAAACCTTTTGAAGTTCTTTTGCAACGCTCGAAACGAGATCTGCTGAATAATGGGCGTCATCAATAACGAGGTTGCCGCTCTCAAGCGAAAGGCCGCTGCCGATGGAAGATTTGACGGCTCCGACAGAAGTGGAAACCAGAGTACCTGCCGGGAGTTCTACCGTTTGGCCGGGAGCGGAGGCGTCAATCTTAATGGCCTCACTCGTTGCGCCTGTGAAAAGTTGATTGCTGGAAGTTTGAAGAGCCCCGCCTTTCAAATTGATTGTGGGTTTGTTGCCGTTCAAGCTGATTCTTTCTACATCAAAAACCGAGCCGGATGCAATGTTAACCACGGTTTCGCTTGTGATTTCCTCAGCAATAAGCTGTGTCAGAGAATCTTTGTACTGATTCTTTTTATCCGGAGAGTCAGAGTCATTGATGGGCGGGACGCTGTTTAACCCGGAAATATTGTAGGTGTTGTTTCCGAGCGTTCCTCCAATATCGACGGCGTTGATTGTTCCGGCATGAAGGTTCAAAGTGGAGTCCGTAAACCATCCGTTTTGTGATGTGATTCCGTTTGTTCCGTGTTGTGTATAGGTGACTCCCTCAGCCTGAAGATTATTAATCTTAATGGAGCCGTTTTCTTCTACAGTGATAGAACCCCCGTTGGCGTTGAGATTCGCGACATTGAGGGAGCCGTTTTCTACGGTGATCGAGGCTCCATCGGAATTAAGCGTTGAAGCGCTCAAAGGGTTCCGGCTGATTACGATTTCCGAACCTTTTTCAGCAGTAAGAGCGGAAAGATTGGAATCTACGGAAGAAATGAATTTTCCTGTAGAGGAAAGAATTAGTTCCGGAGTTCTGATGCCGCCGGCATTTGCCAGGCTCCCACTGACAGTGATAGCCGAATTGCTCTGAATCGTGCCTCCGTTGTCAAACGTATCTTCTTTATCGAGGAAAGAAGCCCCGTCTTCGAGTGAAAAGGTTCCTGTGTTATTTGTAGTCTTTGCAGAATAATAAGAATTGACGGCAATAACTCCGTCGTTGTTTACTTCCTTAGCTTTGAGAGTCGTTGCCGAAAGGGAACCGTCGGTTAAAGTCTTCACAGAAGCATCCGGGCTTGAAAAGTCGCTCAAAAGAACATTGCCTTTGCTGACTGTTAAAGACTCTGCTTTCAGAGAACCGTTACGAAGATCCAAGGCATCCGATTTATTGGGAAAATTGAAATCTACATTCTTAGTGCTTAAAGAACCCGAATTCATTTTCAACGAATTGACATCTTTCAAGCTCAGAAGATTCTTTACTGTGGTTGTCCCGGCATTCTCAAAAGTAGAACCGGTTTCCAAAGCCAGATCGTAAAATTCCGCAGCATTGTTGTTCTTAAAAGTACCCGAAATTGTGGAGGCACTCGTTGAGCCGGAACTCAGCTTAATATTGCCGTCGTTTGTGACGGTTGAACCGGCTTCTGAAATCAATGCTGCGAGTGTTGTGACAGCTCCTTGGCGGTTTTCGAATGTTCCGCTGTCTTTCCCATCAGTACCGTCTGTTTTCAATAACAAAGTTTGGAGAGAAAGTGAAGGGCTTTCATTTACGAGATCGCCTGTTACATTAGCGTTTCCTGTTACAGTAAGCTTGCCCTTATTTGTGAGGGCGCCTCTTATTTTTAAGTTGCTGCCCGCTATTGAATTACCTTCAATGTTAAGTTCATTGACTGCTAATTCGGCACCTTTCTGATTTACGGAAGGAATGTCGGCTAAATTGGTATGTGCGCCCTCTCTAAGGGTTAGTTTGCCGATCTGGGCCGAACGTTGATTTTCAAGATAACCGGAAATATCAACTTTTTCAGCTGTTAACTCGCCTAAGTTAATTATTTCTGCTTGATGCAAATTGGGCCGGGCCATTTCCACATTCGCAATATGCAGTTTTCCGGAATTTTGTAAAAAGCCTACGACATCGAGATAGAGGTTATCTACTGAGACATTGGCAGAATTATCTACATAAACACCACCACCGAACGACGATGCTTGGGTGTAAATTTTTCCTACAGTAAATACACCGTTTCTGAAGCGTAATTCTCCTTCGGGGGAGACATTGTGCATTTTGTCGGGATTCATGCCGACATAAACTGCGTTAATGGTGCCTTTTGTAGGTGCAAGGGTTTCCTGATTGCCGATGATTAACT
>ERZ1673743.2481-NODE-2481-length-16079-cov-10.022654_pt1 | contig 16079 bp, 17 predicted proteins | sample MGYA00580197_ERZ1673743 | MGnify/ENA primary metagenome ERZ1673743 (study PRJEB41218, sample SAMN15661795) | gut metagenome | host: Homo sapiens | place: Canada: London | collected 2015-08-20/2019-03-30 | study: EMG produced TPA metagenomics assembly of... | reverse complement strand
GCACATTTAAGAGAAAAGTACATATTTGAAATACAAGGAATAGAAGAAGCTGGATTTGATAAAGGATCTAAATCAAAACAAATAGAAATTGCTAAAAAAATGAAAGAAGATAATGTTGATATAAAAGCTATTATGAAGTACACAGGTCTAACCAAAGAAGAAATAGAAAAAATATAATTTAATTCAAAAATAAATAGATTTTAAATAGCACGAATCACTTTATATAGTTTATAAAGTGATTCGTTTTACTATATATGATTATTTAGTTTTATACATTTTCCATTCAAATAATCTAAAATACCAGAATTAGTAGAAAAATTAAATTTCAAAATGTAGCTTTGTAATTGCTGATATTTAAAATTAAACTGTTTATTTACTTGGTTTATTCCATACTTTCCATCACCTAAAATAGGATAGCCTATATGAGCTAAATGTGCTCTAATTTGATGAGTTTTGCCTGTATGAAGTGTTACATCTAATAATGATATATTTTTAGATTTATCAGTTTCTAAAACTAAATAAGAAGTTGTAATTGGTACATATCCTTTATGAGGCTCATCAGATATATATACCATAGATTTTTTATTATCTTTAAATAAAAAAGCATTTAATGTTTCTTTTTTATTTTTAGGAATACCATATACATAAGCTAAATAATGCTTCTCAATTTCTTGATTTTTAAATTTTTCAAGAATAATCTGCTTTGCTTCGTCATTTTTAGCAAACAAAACAAGACCAGTGGTATTTCTATCTAATCTATGACATGGTTCTAAGTAAGCATTTGTGGTATTAGAATAAAGAGATGCTTTTAATTTAGATGTAAGTGAATCATCTCCAACTACTTCTAGCTCAGTAGGCTTGTTCATTATAAGTATATTGTTATCTTCATAAACAATATCAGGAGAAAATGTTTTAAAAAGCAAATTATCAGTAATAAATACTTTTATTTCATCTCCTGTGTGGATATTTACATTTTCTGTTACACGAATATTATTAACTCGTATATCTTTCTTTCTTAATGCTTTATAAAATGTTGAAGAAGAAAGATTTGGAAAATGCTCGAATAAAAATATATTTAATTTTTTTTCATTATACTTTTTTTCTACAATTAAACTTTGCATAAATACTGCCCTTTCAAATATATTTAATTGTATTATACATTAAAAAAGACAGGTTTCAATAAAAATTGTAAAAATTATTAAAAATATTTGCATTTTGTATTAACATATGTTACAATAAATAGCGTTATAAAGACATAAGAAAGAGGGATTATTATGGTAGAAATAATAAGAAATATTTTATTAGTAATATATGCAATAGTTTGTGTTGCTTTAATTATACTTGCAACAATACAAACAAAAGATTCAAATGGTGCATCTGGAACAATTACAGGTTCTTCTAGCAATAATTTTTATGAGCAAAATAAAGGAAGAACAAAAGAAGGAAAATTAAAAAGATATACAATTATAGCTGGTGTAGCATTTGTTGTACTTGCAATTGTTATTTCTATATTATTTGTTATGTAATTAAAGTTTGAATTTTATAAAAGGCATATATTGTGAATATATGCCTTATTTTTGTAAAAAATATAAAGGAGAATTATGAAAAAAGGAAAACATTCTAAATTAATGAAATCTGAAAAAATAAAATTAATTAAATATCAAAAAGATGATATGAAAATTGAAGGAGACACAATTGTTGGAACATTTAAGTATAGCAGAAACTTTGGCTTTGTTATACCTGATGATAAAAAGACTATTGGAACAGATATTTTTATATCAAAAAAAGACATTCATAAAGCAAAAAATAATCAAAAGGTTGTTGTGCAAGTAACTAAAATGCCAACAAAAGATAAAAAAGCTGAAGGAAAAATTATAGAAATTTTAGGAAACATAGATCAAGCAGGAATAGATATGATGTCACTTGTTAGAGAATATGATCTTCCATATGAATTTCCTGAACCAGTTCTAATTGAAGCGAAAGGTATAAAACAAGAAATTGATGCAAAAAAAATAAAAAATAGATTAGATTTAAGAAACGAAGAAATATTTACAATTGACGGGGAAGATGCAAAAGATTTAGATGATGCAGTTCAAGTAAAAAAATTAGATAATGGTAATTTTATGCTTGGAGTTCATATTGCAGATGTTAGCAACTATGTAAGAGAAGATAGTTTTTTAGATAGAGAAGCAATAATTAGAGGTACAAGCGTGTATATGTTAGATAGAGTAATACCAATGCTTCCAGTAGAATTATCTAATGGTATATGTAGTTTAAATGCAAAACAAGATAGATTTGCTCTTTCAGTTATAATGGAAATTAATAAAGAAGGACAAGTTATATCATCTGACATAAGAAAAACGGTAATATGTGTATCGGAGAGAATGAGCTACAAAGGTGTTCAAACCGTTTTAGATTATTATGATACAAAGATAAATGATATAAAAGACGAAGAAAAAAGAAATATATGCGAAAAATATAAAAAATATAAAGAGCATTTTAAAAATATGGAAGAATTAGCTCATATACTAAAAACAAGAAGAGAAAAAGCAGGAAGCTTAAACTTAAATATACCAGAAACAAAAGTTATTTTAGATGAAAATGGATTTGCAGTAGATATTACAAAATATGAGCATTTTTTTGCACATGAAATTATAGAGCAATTTATGCTAACAGCAAATGAAACAGTTGCAGAAAAATTCTTTTGGCTTGAAGCACCATTTATATATAGAGTTCATGAAGAACCAGATTTAGAAAAAGTAGGAGAGCTTAATAAGTTTTTATTTAATTTTGGATATAAAGTAAAAGCAAACAATGAAACAGTTCATCCAACAGCTTTTGCAGAAGTATTAAATAAAATACAAGGAACTCCCGAAGAAAGAGTTATATCAAATTTAATCTTAAGAACATTAAAAGTTGCAAGATATGAAGCAGAAAATTTGGGACATTTTGGTATTGCAAGCAAATATTATTGTCATTTTACTTCACCAATAAGAAGATATCCTGATTTATTTATTCATAGAATAATATCTGAATATATTGAAGAAGGGTATAATCTAGATGATGAAGAAATAGAAGAATATAGAGCAAAAGCTGAAAAGTATGCTAAACAATCGTCAGATAGAGAAAAAATTGCACAAAAAGTTGAAAGAGATAGTGTTGATATTAAAATGGCGGAATATATGGAGAATAAAATTGGCAATGAATATGATGGCATCATTTCAAGTATAACATCATTTGGTGCATTTGTAGAACTTGAAAATACAGTTGAAGGATTAGTTAGATTTGAAAGCTTAGGAGACGAATATTTTATTTATGACGAAGAAAGAAAAACATTACTTGGAGAGCAAACTAAAACAATGTATAAAATTGGAGACAAAATTAGAATACGAGTTATACGAGCAGATAAAGTATTAAGACAGATAGATTTTGAAAAAGTAGATGAGCAAGAGGAACCAATTGAAGAATAATTGAAAAAAAATAATTTCTATGTAAATGATACATAGAAATTATTTTTTCTTTAAACACCTGTAAGTAAAAATGAAGAAAGAATATTAGTATTTACATATACTTGAAAGAAAGAATCTTTAAAATGGTCTTTCCAGCCATAATCGTTAAAATCCTGTACTGTAGCAAAATGATAAAGACAATACTTTCCAAAGTCATCTATATCAACAGTGTATTCTTTTGACATTTTATATAAATAATTTGATAGCATATTTTTTATATACTGGTTTGCAGATTCTGAAATCTGCTCAGTAAGTTTTCTATCAGAAAAATTTGAAGTGCTGTCATAAGAAGAAACTTTTGCTTCTAAACTCATATCAATTTGTATAAGAGGACTACCATTTACAATATCTACTTTAATTTTAGGTTTTGATTTATTGTATACATATAAATCTATTATAAGTTTTGCATCATCTGGATGGGGAATAGAAATGATGCAACTATCTACTTGATTAGTAATTAGCATATGAGCAAGAGTCTCTTCAGCAGAAAGTTCACCGAACTAATGTATCTCCTTTAAAAACACAAATTCCCATAAGTGCTGAGATACCCTCATTCTCTATAGGAGATGAATTGGCTTTTGCTGAAAGAGATGGATTATAAGAATCATTTGAAGCTGATTCATAATCGTGATGATTTGAGATATTAAGTCCTCCGAGCATTGCAACAGGCTCACAAGTATTAGAAGAAAGCTTGTTAAAAAACTCAGAAAGAACTATATTTGAAATGTATCCGGTGTAATCACTGGAAATAGGAACAATTTCATAATACTTAGCAATTAAGGTTTCTAAACTTAATTTAGTATTTTTAATAAAATCCTTGGCTAAACATTTACTTATAACTATGTTCGTATCTGGTCTAATTTGAACTTTATTTAGTAAACAATGAGCTACTTCAGATATACCACTTGCAGCTAGAGATTCTGATATAATTATAGCTTTACAATGAGAAAGGTTAATCTCTTTACTAACATATACATTCATTAAACTAATAGCAGAATCTATAGATGGTGCTTGAACAGAATCTATAATTGTAGATGATTCTTCAGATGAAGAACCTTCACCATTAGAAGTAGGTTTAGTAAATTCAAATGTAACTTGGTAAGCATCTGTACTTCCTATATCAATTCCAAGTGCTATTAAATAGGCAGAATCATCAACACTTTGTATACTAGATAAATTTATAAAGGGAATACTTATTGAAAGTATGATAATAAGAACAATTACATATCTAATTTTTTTTACATATTTATTCAATTGACTTATCTCCCTTCAATAAATGATTTTTCCTTTTAAACTTAATAGTTGCTAAAATTAATATAATAAAACTTATTCCGAAAACAATTATTCCCACTGCATACTTGAAAGTTTGAGTTTGCAAAAAGTACACATCTGAATAATTTTTGGGTAGTATGCTTAGCAATAAACAAATTATAGAAACTATATAAATTATCAGATAATTGCTTTTTATTTTCGTTGTATGGATAAATATTTTTACAATATATGACACTAATATTGAAAAATAAGATGTCATAGAAAAAATCCATATTAATAAAAATAAAGGATCTAAACGTTGAAAAAATCGACCAAATTCAATAATTCGTGAAGCAAGGTAAAGTGGTAAAATATTATTTTTGGAGTAGGTAGATGGAAATAGGAAGAGTAAAGCAGCTACACTAAATAATAACAAAATTCCTGAAAGAATTACTGAGGAGCGAGCTATTCCTTTAAATTCTTTAGAATCCTTTAATTCTGACGGTATAAAATACAAAAAAGCAATTCCTGAAAAAGCAAATAAATTGCTTAGTCCACTTATAAATGTAGCATCAAATCCATTTCCAAGAATAGGTAATGCATTAAAAAAATTAAAATTTCCGAGATTTGCAATAAATACAAATAATATGCTAAATATAATAAGAGGCATAAATATTAAATTAGCACGAATTATAGCTGTTATTCCTAATCTGCAACATATAATAGTTCCTAATATAAATAAAATAATTAAATATATTATAGGAGTTCTTGTAAAAAATATAATTTTTAAATTATCACAAAAACTTCTAAGATAAATGCTCACACAAAAGATAAAGTAAAAGATATAAACAAAGCTAATTGCATATTTTAAAAATTTTCCACCAAGATATTCCGAAATATTTATTATATTTTGGTGAGGAAAATATCCAAGTAATTTACAAATTAGAAGTACCAAAAGTAATGCGACTATTGTAATATAAATAACATTAATTAATGATGAAGAACCTGATAAGTTAATAATACTTTGAGGTGAGTTTAAAATAATGTGATTAATTGTAATAGAAACTATTAAAAAAATTGCTTCCATTTTTCCAAGTTTTGACGTTTCAATCATAAATTTACTCCTTTCTGTTTCTCCATTTCATACTAATATGATCTTGTGAATCTGTTTTTTTAGCTGCTAAATAATCTGGTCTTTTTTCTCTTTGCCAGATAGGTGATACGAAAAAACCATTACCCTTAGATCTTGTTTTTGGTGCAAATGGAGCCATGTATGGTACACCAAAAGATTTTAGACTACATAAAATTGTAATATATACAAATAAACCAGCACCAATGCCTAAGAAACCTGAAATAAAACCGAGAAGCAAGAAGATAAACCTCATTACGCGAATATGAAAGCCAAATGAAAAATCAGGTATGGCAAATGATGCAATACCGGTAATTGCAACTACTATAATTAAAATAGGGCTAACAATACTTGCTGAAACAGCAGCTTGCCCAAGTACCAAGGCACCTACTATTCCTATTGTAGGACCAATAGGAGAAGGAACACGCAAGCCAGCTTCCCTTATAAGCTCAAATGATATTTCCATTACTATAATTTCAAAAATTACAGGAAACGGTACATTTTCTCTTGAAGCTAAAATAGAAAATAGAAGCTCTGTAGGAATAAGCTCTTGGTGAAAATTTACTATTGATATATATATTCCAGGAAGTAAAAATGTAAGAGCTATAGCAATCATTCTCAAAACTTTTAGAAAGTTTGAAAACTGAAATTTTAAATTTGTATCTTCCGGAGATGCTATAAAATCAATAAATATTGCTGGTAACACTAGAACATATGGATTTCCATTTACAATTACTGCGACTCTTCCTTCATATAAATATTTTGTAACTTTATCTGGACGTTCTGTTAATAAAATTTGAGGAACGCTATATTTATTTGTTTCTGAAATTAATTGTTCTAATTGACCGAGAAGATAATATAGAATCTACACTCAAATTATTAATTCTATATTTAACTTCTGCAACTAAATCACTATTTGTAATATCTGAAAGATAACAAATAGCACATTCGGTTTTACTAATATCTCCAACTTTTATACTCTCAATAATAAGATTTTCATTATTTACAATTCTTCTTACTAAAGAAGTATTTGTTCTTAAATTCTCAACAAAAGCTTCTTGAGGACCTCTAATAACAATTTCATTATTAGGTGTATCTACGCTACGCTGTTTAAAACCTTTTACATCAATGTCAAATGCAATATTTAATGTATCTATAAATAGAGCGCAGTTACCTGCATTAATACCAGAAAAGATTTCGTCAAATTCTGTACGCTGTTTCACATCATTTTGAGGTAACAAACAACTTGAAATATAAGTTACTATATCAAATTTTTTAACTTTTCTAACAGTAATATTATTGGTTACAGCCTCTGATACAACATAAGATTGATTTCCATCATAAGTATTTGCAGGATTTTTAAGCATTAGAGGTTTTAATACATAATTATTAATTAGGTCAGTATCAACCATCCCATCAATAAAAAGTAAAAATGCTCTATATTGATGGTTTCTAGCTGTAATTGTAAATTCCCTTATTACAACATCACTATTAATTAATGCATTATATTTAACCTTTACATATTCTAAATTTACATCAATGCTAGGATATATATTTTTAACATCTTGAATAGAATTTACAGATGCTATATTATTATCTATTGTGTTACTTGTTCCAAAATTTAGACTATCATCAGGTAAAGAAAAATCGTATGTGTCAGGAGGGTTTAAAAATAAAATATCTTTAAGTATTTGTTTTATATTCATAATTTAACTATGCTTCCTTTTTATGTGTATTTTGATATATTTTTTCCAAAATATTTTAAATTATGTATTGTGACAGGATAAAAATAGATTAAGGTATAAATTGACAAAATACCCAATAAATATTTTGTCGAAATTTTTGTAAATTACTTGATTTTTAAATTATAACAATGTTAATATTGTAATATGAAACAAATTTATTAAAGGTATGCAGGAGGTGAAAAAAATAATAACATTTACAAAAAAATAAAACGAAGGGGAATAAAAATGAAAAAAATTTTAAAAAATTTAACTAAAATATTGCTATTACTTACATTAATTATAACGGCCTGTGTAATTTTAGCAAGGCCAACTACAGCAGATGTTGGATATCATTCAAGTTATAGTGGAGGAAGCTCATCATCAGGTTCGTCATCATCACATAGCTCATCATCATATAGTTCTTCAGGATCTTCATACAGTTCATCATCAAGTGATGATTCGTCAGGAGGAGGTTTTGTTGGAGTAATTGGTTTTATTATTATAGTAGCAATTATGCTTGTAATAAGCAATGTTAAGAAACCAAATACTAATAATGTATTACATACAGTACAACAAAGTCCTGACAATACAAACAGTGTAGAAGCACAAGTAAGAGCCGTAGATCCAATGTTCTCAGCAGAAAACTTTATGGCATGGAGTAGAGAGGTATTTATAAAACTACAAAACGCATGGATGGATAGAAAGTGGGAAGATATTAGACCACTTGAAAGCAGTGAATTATTTGAACAACATAGAGGTCAATTACAATATTTAATAGATCATAAACAAATAAATATGATGGAAAAAATATGCGTAAGACATACACACTTAAATAGCTACAAACGTGATGGAGATAAAGAAATTATAGTTATGACATTAAAGGCAGCTATGAGAGATTATACAATAGAAGAAGACACTAAGAAGGTTGTTCAAGGAAATCCAAATGAAGATATTTATATGGTTTACACATTAACATTTATGAGAAAAGCTGGAGTAAAGACAAAAGAAGGTACAGCAGATACAAATACAACAAATTGTCCAAACTGTGGTGCACCAACTAAGATTACAAGTTCAGGAAAATGTGAGTATTGTGGAAGCATTATAACAACTGGCGAACATGATTGGGTACTTTCTGGACTTGAAGGAACGCGTGGAATGTAATATGGAATTTTTATTAGGATTTTTAGGTGCAATATTAGGAATAGTGTTAGTAATAGTAGTAATTGCACTAGTAATACTAAAAAGTGTTGGCAAAATGGTAGGAATTAATGAAATGAAAACTTTAATTGGAGCTGCCAAGAATGCAAAACAAATAGCTAAAGAAGATGCATATAGACAGAAAAATGTTAGTGGGATTACAAAGTTACTTGAACCTGAAATTTTAAGAGATTTTCCGGATTTTAATAAAGATTTATTATATTCAATAGTAGAAAGTAATTTAAGAAAAATATTTTCTGCTATTGAAAATAAGTCTTTAGCTGGAATAGAAAATGATAAAGATTTGATATTATTGTTACCAAAATTAAAAGAAAAAATTAAAGATTTAAAAGAAAGAAATGTTGATATAAAATATGATGATGTTATATTTCACGAAAATGCAATAAAAAATTATATAAAAAGTAAAGGGATGGCAACAATTGAAATATCAACAACTTTAGAATATTATTACAAAAATAGTGACAAAAAAGACGATTTATGGGATAATATTAAAAGACAAACTAGATATACAAGTCAATTTGTATATATATATGATGAACAAAAAGTTGAATTAAAAAATAAAGATGTAATAGTTGTTAGTTGTCCAAATTGTGGTGCACCATTAAGTGGATTAAATGGTGGAGAATGTACATACTGCTCATCACATTTTGAACCAATAAATTTAAAATTATGGAAAATGTCATCATATAAAGAAGATTATAAATAAAATATGGAGGTTTTATTATGGGATTAATTAAAGCAGCAATTGGTGCAATAGGAAGCACTATGCAAGATCAATGGAAGGAAGCAATAAGATGCGAAAATATGCCAAATGATGTATTAATGGTTAAAAAGACAACACCAAATGGCGTTATTTCAAACAAAAGTACAATTATAGTAGCACCAGGACAATGTGCTATTATATATGATAATGGTAGAGTTATAGATGCAACAGCTGAAGAAGGAGCTTATACTTTTGATAGTTCTTCAACACCATCTTTCTTTGCAGGACAATTTGGTGCTGTATTTAAAGAAATGTGGCAAAGATTTACATACAATGGAGCAACAGCAAAACAACAAGCAGTATTTTTCTTTAATATAAAAGAAATAGTAGATAATAAGTTTGGTACACCTGCACCAGTTCCTTATCAAGATTGGTCACATCCAATACCAAACCAAATGACAGGAACAGTTACTCCTTTAAGAGTAAGTGTTAAATGCTTTGGAAAATACACATTTAAAATATCAAACCCAGCATTATTTATGAATGTTATGTCAGGAACAGCTGATATATATAGAAAAGACCTTGTAATTGAACAAATAAGAACAGAGGTTATTGCATCATTCCAAAATGTGTTAAATGAGTTAGGAAATTCTGTACATAAAGTACCAGTTCTAGAATTACCAAGTCAAACAGATGAAATAAAAGAAATAATGGATGAAAGAGTATTTGACGAAAAAATAAGAGAAAGAGGAATTTCATTAGTAGGATTTGCTGTTGAATCAGTTACATTAGATGAAGAATCTGAAAAGAAGATAGACGATTACGAACTAAGTTCAAATGCAAGTATGCAACAAGGAAGACTTGTTGGTGCATATGCTGATGCAGTTAAAGGTGCAGCAAATAATAGTAATGGAGCAGCACAAGGATTTATGGGAATTGGTATGATGAATATGGCAACAGGAGGAATGATGGGAGGAGTAACACAAGGACCATGGCAAAATCAAAACAATCAACAACCTCAATACCAACAACCTACTCAACCTGCACAACCAGTTCAAGAACAACCAAGTGAGCCAGCAGAAGAACAACCAGCACCAGAAGCAAAACAAGAAGAACAAGTACAAGAGCAACCACAACAAGAAGCAAGTAAAGCAAGATTCTGCACAGAATGTGGAGAAAAAGCAGATGATGATGCTAAGTTCTGTTCAAAATGCGGAAACAAATTAAAATAATTTGAATAATAAAAATATAAAAACACAGTAAAGAAAATCTTTACTGTGTTTTTGCTATGCAATAAAAGGTTATGGCTTGACACCATAACCTTTATTATTATAATATAATACAAATTAATCCGCCACTACCTTCATTTACAATTCTTTCTAGTGTTTCTTGAAGTTTTGCTTGTGCATCTTCTGGCATTTTTGATAATTTGTTTTGTAATCCTTCGTTTACAAGTTCGTGCAAACTCTTTCCGAAAATGTTTGATTCCCAAATCTTTTCAGGATTATTTTCAAACTCAGAAAGAAGGTAATTAACCAATTCTTCAGATTGTTTCTCACTTCCAACAAGTGGAGATACTTCAGTTTCTATTTCAGCTTTAATTAAGTGAACTGATGGGGCACGTGCTTTTAGCTTTACACCAAAGCGTGAGCCTTGTTTTACAATTTCAGGTTCCTCTAAAATTAATTCATCAATTGTTGGAGTTACAATACCATATCCGGTAGCTTTTACTTGCTCTAAGGCACTAGCAATTTTATCATATTCACGTTTTGTATTTGCAAATGTTGTAATAGTAGAGAATAAATCTGCCTCGTTTGTAATTTGAACACCAGATATTTCTGTTAAAACTTTATAGAATAATTCATCAAGTAGATTAATAGAAATATTTACGCTACCATTTCCAAGTTTTATTTCATCAACTGTTGTTTTTGTAATAATTTTTGTATTTTGAAGTTTTGCAACACTACCATCAATTTGTTTTAGTATTTTAACACCATTAAAAGCATCCTTCATTTCACTAAATAGTTCTTCTTTTAAAGGATGAGATGCTGGAATACCATCAACCCACTTTGGAAAGTTTATATTAATTCTTTCAATTGGAAATTCATATAATATTCTTCCAAATATATCTTCTATATCTTCCATATCAAGTTCAGAACAATTTGTAGGTATTACAGGAGTTTCATATTTATCCTCTAATTTACGAGCAAGTGATTTTGTATAGTCTGAAAAAGGATCATCAGAGTTTAGAACGATAACAAAAGGTTTATTAAGTTCTTTTAGTTCACTTACAACTCTTTCTTCAGCATCTATGTAATCTTCTCTTGGAATATCTGTAATTGAACCATCTGTTGTAACTAATATTCCAATAGTTGAATGTTCTTGAATAACCTTTTTAGTTCCAATTTCAGCAGCTTGCTCAAAAGGTATTTCTTCGTCAAACCATGGAGTTTTTACCATTCTTGGCATATCATCCTCTAAATATCCAATTGCATTATTTACTAAATAACCAACACAATCTACTAAACGAGTTTTTAATTTTAAATTATCACCAACAGTTATTTCAACTGCTTCATTAGGTATAAATTTTGGTTCAGTAGTCATGATGGTTCTTCCACCAGCACTTTGAGGTAGTTCATCTCTAGCTCTTTCTTTCTTATACTCATTATCAATGTTAGGAATAACGAGTAAATCCATAAATTTTTTAATAAATGTAGATTTTCCGTGTACGAACAGGACCAACAACACCAACATAGATGTCTCCCTGAGTACGATCGGCTATATCTTGATATAATTTTAAATTTTCATCCATAATAACAAATAAACCCTCCTTAAAAAATGTTTGTACGAAACTTTAATTAATGTATATTAGACAAATTCATACCTTATGACTATTTTTATAAAAAAATTGATTAATTTTTTAATATGTGATACAATAAGGGCAATTTGAAAAAAATTGAATAAAATATATATTAAATAATGAAAAAAAGCTTTAATTAGAAAGGATTGAAAAACTATGGAAAATGATATGATGGCAATTGTAATGGCTGCAGGAAAAGGAACAAGAATGAAATCAAAAAGTTCAAAATTAGTTCAAAAAATTTATGGAAAAGAAATTGTAAAAAGAGCAGTTGAAAATGCAAAAAAAGCAGGAGTACATAATATTGTGGCTGTTGTTGGCTATATGAAAGAAGCTGTAATGGGAGTTTTAGGAGATAGTGTAAGCTATGCGGTTCAAGAGGAAATGCTAGGAACAGGTCATGCTGTTATGCAAGCTACAAAATATTTAGAAGGAAAAAAAGGCAAAGTTTTAGTATTAAATGGAGATGTTCCAATACTAAGACCAGAAACTTTAAATAAATTATTAAATAAAAGTATAGAAAATAAAGAAGCTGCAACACTACTTACTGCAATATATGATAATCCAACAGGATATGGAAGAATTGTAAGAGATGAAGGTGGCAATGTTAAAGGTATTGTAGAAGAAAAAGATACAAGTGATGAACAAAAATTTATAAAGGAAATCAACGCAGGAATTTACTGTTTTGATATTGAAGCATTATTGGATGCTTTAAAGGAAATTAAACCAAATAATGCTCAAGGAGAATATTATTTAACAGATGTTATTGAAATAATGAATAAAAAAGGTTTAAAAACAGGAGCTGTTGTTGTTGAAGATAACACAGAAATTTTAGGAGTAAATGATAGAGTTCAATTAGAACTTTTAACAAAGGTTCTTCAAATGCGTATTAATACAGAATTTATGAAAAAGGGTGTTACAATAGAAGATATAAATACAACATACATTTATGATGATGTAGAAATAGGAATGGACACAATTATTCATCCGAATACAACAATTAAATCAGATGTTGTAATTGGCGAAGATTGTGATATTGGACCAAATGCGTATATTCGTGAAGGATGTAGATTAGCAAATAAAGTTAAAATAGGAAGCTTTGTTGAAATAAAGAAAGCAATTATAGGTGAAGGAACAAAAGTACCTCATTTATCATATATGGGTGACTGTGAGATAGGTGAAAAGTGTAATATTGGATGTGGTACAATAACATGTAATTATGATGGACTACATAAGAGTAAAACTATTATAGGAAATCATTCATTTATCGGTTCAAATACAAACCTAGTAGCTCCTGTAACTTTGGGAGATAATACTTTCGTAGCAGCAGGTTCTACAATTACTGATGATGTTCCAGCACATGCTTTAGCAATTGCAAGAGGACGTCAAGTAAACAAAGAAGGATGGAATAAAAATAACTAATAACTAAAGAGTAGAGGAGAATTAAATTGGAATATAACATAGTTACTTATTTTTTATTATTTATGGTATATTCAGTTGCAGGTTGGATTATGGAAGTAACTTGCAAATCTTTTGAAGCTAAAAAGTTTATTAATAGGGGCTTTATGATAGGTCCTTATTGTCCTATTTACGGATGGGGAGCAATCTTTATTACAATATTGCTTAAAAGGTATATATCAGATTGGATAGTATTATTTTTCATGTCTATGATAACTTGTGGAATTTTAGAGTATTTAACAAGCTATGTAATGGAAAAACTTTTTCATGCAAGATGGTGGGATTATAGCAGAAGAAAATATAATATTAATGGTCGTATTTGCTTAGAAACATTAGTTCCTTTTGGACTTTTAGGTTTAACAATTATGTACATCACAAATCCAATAATATTAAATGGATTACAAAATATACCAGATAATATTTTGAATGTTATAGCTATAGTACTATTTGTAATATTTACAATTGATGGAATAGTATCACTAAAAGTTGTTTCAAATGTTAGAGCAACATCAACGAAACTTAATAAAGAAGCTAAAACAATGGATAATACAGAAGAAATAACAGCAAAAGTAAAAGAAATATTAAGAAATAAATCTGTATTAAATAGAAGATTAATTAATGCATATCCAAATTTACAAACAGTTTTGAAAAAGAAAAAGGAAGAGATTAAAAGAAAGACAGATGAAATTAAAGAAGAAATAAAAAGTAAAAAGAAAAATGCCTAAAAGTATACAAACTTTAGGCATTTTTCTTTTTGTATATGTGGTCAAGCCTCTTTTCTTATAAAAACAAATATAAAAGCATTAAATGAAGCGGATAAAAAATATAAAGTAAGTATTTTATTTTTATTCCTTGTTTTCCGTTATATAATAATATTAGAAATATTGGTGCAATTGTACAAATTAAAAGTCTAATATAAACCATGTGAAATCCATTTAAAAGTATCATATAACCGTATCTAAAAATACAAAGAATAATATATGATATAAACATTGATATTTTATGGTCTTTTAACAAATAAAATGTAAAAGGAACAATAACACCGAAAAAGCCATAATCAACATGTATTAATTGACCAATAGAAGCAATTGAAATAGCACTCAATATGCCAATTATATTTTTTATTTTTACACCAAATAATTTATAATCTAATTTTGCACTATCTATGTTAGAAAAATAATCATAAGAAACCATACTAATAAAACCAAGTAACAAAGTAAAACCAATATTTAAAATAGTATCTGATGTAGGTAAAAATTTATTTAAAAACAGTGAAAATGGAATTTGTGAAATTAAGGCAAATATAGTAAGTCTAATAAAATATTTTTTTCTATTTTTGGTATGTATATAACCTTGTGACAATGTAAATGCAAATATTGGAAAAGCAATTCTACCAATTAAATTAAAAAAACTATACTTTCTTGTAAATGCATCTCCAAAGTGATCACAAAACATTAAAATTACTGCAATTAATTTTAAAGCAAAACTTGTCATTTATATTCTCCTAATAATTTAATTTTGAAATATTGTATCATAATATAATCAAATTTTAAATAAAAATGTATTTACAAAGTAAAAAATTATGTGTAAAATAAGAATAAGCAAAAGCTAAAAAAATAAAAGGAGCACACAAGAAAATGCAAAAACTCAAAACCGTTGATACTCTAAGAGAGAGAGAGAGAGAGAGCTATATTCTAATAAAATAATAAAATTAGAGGCAATTATTGCCTCTAATTGTGATGGTAAAATAAAACAGGCTATTATTGCATAAAAGCAAAGTAGTCTGTTTTTTGTGTGATTAAAAAGAAAGATAGGAGGAATGTTTAGAAATGAAATTAGAAAAACAAATGAAGGGAGAAAAAAGAAAAATGGAAAACTTAAAAAACAAGGAAAAAACAAAAAACAAGCGGAATAACATTAATAGCACTAGTAGTAACTATAATAATATTAATAATTTTAGCAACAGTAAGTATTAATGTAGTATTTGGAGAAGGAGGATTAATAAAAAGAGCAGAACAGTCAAGTGATGTAGCTAAAGAGTCAACGGCAAAGGAAAAGCTAACAATGAAGTTAGAAGAATATGTGATAGATGTACAGATGGAAAATATAAGAGAAACAGATGCAAAAGACGCATATTTATGTACAAAATTAAGTGAACTAGGACCAACAAGTGTAGCAACAGATACAAAATATTATGAAGTAGTAGTAGATGAGTATGTATTTTGGG
>ERZ1673743.2470-NODE-2470-length-16155-cov-9.111491_pt1 | contig 16155 bp, 21 predicted proteins | sample MGYA00580197_ERZ1673743 | MGnify/ENA primary metagenome ERZ1673743 (study PRJEB41218, sample SAMN15661795) | gut metagenome | host: Homo sapiens | place: Canada: London | collected 2015-08-20/2019-03-30 | study: EMG produced TPA metagenomics assembly of... | reverse complement strand
AGAAATAGCCAACAATATTAACTACATCATTAAAATGCAAAATGCTTGTAAATTAGTAATTAATGAGACGATTGCTAAGAAAATGGGCTTTGATATTCAGCTTTATAAAAATGAGTTCAAAAATTCAAATCAACTTGCAGATGAGCAGTCTAAATTGTTAGGCATTAAGATTGAAAAGTCTGATTATATCCAATTTACCAAAAATAAGAACGAATTTGCATTTAAGTGCAATGACAAAGAATTTTTGCCGGATATTTTCATTCATTTTTTGTCGATTTGGAAAAATCAAATTGCTCTGCTAAACACAATGCAAAATCAATATTTAGTCGAATTAAGAGATGCTTTGTTGCCGGACTTAATGTCAGGCAAAATCTCATTAGACGATAAAGGAGAAGGATAATGAAAATAAAAAAAGCATTCGACATATGCAAGAAAGCAAGAAAAATAAAATTATTTCCATCTTCGGCAATGAACAAGGCTACGCTGTCGCTGTATGTTATGGTTGCGACGAGGCAAGCAAAAAAATATTAAAGTATTTGAAATTAGGTGAAATAAATGAGTGAAGAAAAAAAGAAACGAGGTCGCAAGAAGAAACTCGACCGAATAGACAGAATGTGTCTTTACTGTGCCGATTACAATGCAAAGCACGGCACAAACTACAGCTACGGAGAATTTGTAGCGCAAATCGCCGCAAGAAAAATTAAACCGCTCGGTTTGTACGATTACGCAAATTAGGAGGAAAAGAAAATGATTGAGGAGAGTGATTTGGTTGAGTCAGAGAAAATCGATATCAAAAGCAACAAGGCTTAAAGTTTACGAGAAGTACGGCGGCCGCTGTGCGTACTGCGGTTGTACACTCGAATTAAAGGACATGCAGGTTGACCATATACAGAGCGTGTACTGGTACAATGGTGCGAATGACATCGAAAATTATAATCCTGCTTGCAGAATGTGCAATTTTTATAAGTCAACAAGGACAGTCGAAGATTTTAAAAAAGCATTGGGAAAGTTGCTTTCGGGCCTCGAAAAGGTTTTTATTTTTCGATTAGCGATAAAATATGGCCTCATTAAAAAAACTGACAATCCTGTTGTATTTTATTTTGAAAAGAAAAATAAAGCAGGTAAGGAGAGTGGAAAAAATGATGACTGAACCCAAAAAAACAATTCCAGTGGAAACGCAGGACAAGCCGACACCGGCAGAAACATTGTCGGAACTCGACAAACTTGTGATAGGTTTTATTGACGGTGACCTTGATGTGGCTACGCTCAATAGCTTGGATATGTTTAATCGTTGGTTAGTGTTGTCGATGTCTGCCATATACAGCTGCACAAAGATAGGCTTACTATCCGCTAAGTCTTGCGTCAAGGCTAAATATAAATTATTGCAAGAGTATCGCAGATTTAGAACTGACACATTTTTTGCTGGCAAAGAGCATATCGAGTGGATTAAACGCACAAAAGAAACCTCCTGCAAGCTAACGGAGCTGTCAAAGGCAATTGCTGATCACGATACTAATATGTTGCAAATCGCTTTACAGATAATTGACCTGCTCACAAAGCATGACGTTTATAATAAACTTTTTATTTTATCGGACGCATCGGATACATACAAAGAAAAATGTTTAAAAACACTAACCGAAAATGATACAGCGTTTTTGGATGAGTTCGGCAACATACCATTTGTGGATTTGCTCTTTAAATTTTACAAGTCAACAGAAGAAACAAGAGCAACTGAAGTCTTTAAGGAATTGGATGCCGACAACATCAGAACTGTAGCTTGTCACGTGCCGGTTAAGTCGGATGATTGCCGAGGAATCGCAAAAAGCTACAAAGAATACTTCAGTATTTAAAGTAAGGCAATATTCTTGCCGTGTGCAAAATCTTAAAGAAAATTCAAATCAAGTTAAATCCTATATTCAAAAAAGTAATCAAAGCGACGACTTCTGCTTTTGATTAAGCTGTTAAAAAAGAATGCACCAAAAATTAAACACACAATTGCAGCGGCAAGGTTGCACAGAGCAGTAGTTCGGTGGTCAGACGGACTACTGCATATTTATATCATCTGACTTTTTTAATACGAAAATAGAATAATAATAGTCACAAAAAGGAGTTGAGATACTCCTTTAATAGCCTGCTCAAGGAATTAATTAAGTGACCGTTTTAGTTTTTACATATATAATGGGAAGTTTAATATGTTTACATACAAAACTGAAATTAAATCAGGACCTTTGCTCGAGGTCAAATATTATAAATCATTTCGCAGACGGAATAAAAAAAATCTTGCTCGACAAATCAATCAATCCCGAACAAACGAAAAGCAAGCCAAAGCAAACCGTATCAGAGGAGAACAACACACACAGAGGCTTATCCTCTGCAACTTCTCTGAGGGCGACTGGTTTGCAAGATTCTCCGCTCCGTTTGGCGAGTTTACCGAAGATGAATTTGAGAGGGTTGTCTCAAATTTTTTTAAAAGAGTAAAACGCAGGACAGATAAAAAACAAATTAAATTTAAGTACATCGGGTACTGCGAATGCGGCAAACTCGGTAGAAACTGGCATTTGCACATCGTAATTGAGGATTGTGTCAGAGAAATATTAACGGAATGTTGGCCGTGGAAAAACGGAATAAATTTCACTCCGCTCTACCAAGACGGAAACTATGCTGACCTTGCAAAATACATACGCAAAGATGTCAATGGTAAGAAGCGCTTGAAAACATCTCGCAATCTCAATAAGCCTGAGGTCAAAGTTGTTGAAGGAAAAAAACGAGAATACAGAAAACTCGAACGAGGTGAGGCTTTGCCTTGTCCCGATGGATATTATTTTTATTGTGATGAAATGTGGATAAATGACTTCACGGGTGCGTCTTTTCATTTTACTTACTTGGCCAATAGCCATAAACACAAGAAAATCGGAGGTGCAAGAATTTGAGAGATACAACGAGAGACTATACAATTGCACAGTTTAGACTTTATGCTTCTCTTGGTTATCCGAGCAAGGCACAGGTTGTAGCTGACAAAACAATGCACCGAGCATTACAACTTGACCTGCTTGCTGTGGCAGATACACTTAATGCCTTGACCAATAGCGGTAAAGACTACATCTGTCAAGCTGTCAGCGCTGTTTACTTTGTTGCACCAACAAAACCGTTGCACAAAGGTGAAATAAATTTGAGAGTGACCAAGTTTGCAGTTAGCAACTATACCGACGAACGCACGGTGTTTCGCTGGCTCAAAGAGGCACGATTGCTCTGTGCTGATTACCGAGGCTTAAATATTGGCACCGACAAAGATGTCAGTAGAGAAAGCAGTTGATGGTTTATACTTAGAGTATGAAAGACTATGCAAAATCTTTTTACTTATCGCAATCTTGGAGAGCTTGCAGAGATGCTTATTTCCGTAAGCAAAGCGGAGTGTGTGAGCGTTGTGGTAATGCAGGCGACATAGTTCACCACAAATGCTACATCAATCCTGACAACATCAACAATCCAAAGATAACTCTGAGCTTCGACAATCTCGAATTGCTCTGTCAGGATTGTCACAACAAAGAACATATGTCAAAAGGCAAAAAGAAAAATAATACTCGCTACTCTGTCGATGACGAAGGAAACATACTACCCCCCACCTCAAAAAATAATATATCCCCCTGAGAACCGAAGGGAGGGACTTAATTTTTCCTCTCTCGTGTGTGCGTGCGTGAAGGGGGGGGTGAAAGGAGTGATTTGATGGAAAATGAAAAAACATCTGAGCTTTTAATTTCAGATAAAGCAGTTAAACAGGAAATGAACAGACTTAAAAAGATTTTTAAAAAGCATTATCGAGAAATTGACGAAAACGGAAAATCTCATAACAGCGACAAAGGAGAATTGATTGAAAGGCTGATTTCCGAGGCAGCTTTCATTCGTTGCGTACTTTTAGAAGCTCAAAGGCTCATCAAATCACAAGGCCTTGAAACCACAACGGTGAATGCCTCGCAGAAATTCCGCAAGGCAATTCCTGCCGTTACAATTTATTCTGACTATATGCGAACTTACACCTCTGTAATCAACACTTTGATTTCCTATATCCCCGAAAAATCAGAGAGAAAGCAGTCAAGACTTGAGGCGTTAATGCTTGGCAGTTAATTATATTCAAGAATATTACAATCGCATTTGTAGCGGAAAAATCGTAGCAGGAAAATGGATTAAAAAAGTTTATGCAATGGTTCTTGAAGGCATTGAAAAAGGCTTATGGTTTTACGATGAATCAAAAGCTGATAAGGCTGTAAAATTTATCGAGAATTTTGTGCATCACAGCAAAGGCCGACACGATTTGTTGCACCTTGAGTTGTGGCAGAAAGCTATTGTAAGTTGTCTTTTTGGCATAGTCGATAATCTTAACAACAGGCAGTTTCATGAAACTTTGATCGTAGTAGCTCGCAAGAACGGTAAGACATTATTTGCAGCGGCAATTGCTGAATATATGGCATATGCTGATCGTGAATACGGAGCTGAAATTTACTGTCTTGCCCCAAAATTGGCTCAAGCAGACCTTGTATATAATGCTTTTTATCAGTCGGTTAAACTCGATGAAGAATTATCATCAGAAGAGATGACGAAAAAAAGAAAGAACGATATCTATGTCATTCCGATGAACACTACGATTTCAAAAGTCGCATTCAATTGCAAAAAGGCTGACGGATTCAATCCACATCTTACAGTTTGTGATGAACTTGCCGCTTGGCCGGGACAAGCTGGTTTGAAACAGTATGAGGTAATGAAATCAGCCCTCGGCTCACGAAAGCAACCGCTTATTTTATCGATAACTACAGCCGGATACATCAACGACGGAATTTATGATGAACTGTTCAAGCGCTCTACAAGATTTCTCAAAGGAAAACTTGGAGTAGGTGAAATGAGATTACTCCCGTTTCTGTATGTGATTGACGACATACAAAAATGGGATGACATCAACGAACTGAAAAAATCAAATCCCAATCTTGGAATATCAGTTTCAGAAAGTTATTACCTTGAAGAAATTGTTGTGGCAAAAAATTCAACCTCGAAAAAGGCTGAGTTTATGTGTAAATATTGCAACATCCTGCAAAACAGTTCTATTGCTTGGCTTGCATATGAAGATGTTGCTCTTGCAGGTGGTGAACCTCTTAGGTTAGAAGATTTTCGTAAATGCTACGCTATCGCAGGTGTTGACCTGTCAAGAACAACTGACCTCACGGCGGCAACTGTTGTAATCTGCAAGAGTGGCCACTTCTACATTTTTACACAATTCTTTATGCCCGAGGACAGTTTCAAAAAAGCTTGTGAAAATGAGCCTGAAACAAAGTATGAAGTGCATAGAGCAAAAGGAAGAATTGCCATTAGTGGCCAGCATTTTGTCGATTATCACGATGTGTTTAATTGGTTTGTAATGCTTCGCAAAGAATACAAAATAATGCCGTTAATGATTGGCTACGATAGATACTCGGCGCAGTATTTAATTCAAGATTTGGACGCATCAGGTTTCAAGGTTGATGATGTCTTTCAAGGTACAAACCTTTCGCCAATTATGGATGAATTCGAGGGCTTGTTAAAAGAAGGCAAAATACATTTTGGCGACAATGAATTGCTAAAAAAACAGTTCCTTGATGTCGCTGTGAAAATTAACGATTCAGATGAACGAAAGAAACCGGTAAAAATTGAGAGCAGATTGCACATAGACGGGCCTGTTAGTGTTTTTGATGCTTTTACGGTAAGAAGTAAGCATTATAAAACGCTTGGCAAAATGTTAGAAAACAGAAAGGCGGGATAACTTGGGGATTTTTCAAAAACTTTTTAAACACTCGGCTAAAGCATTCCTGAATTTTTCCCACAGTGAAAGCGGAAATAATTATAACAGCCGTAGTGAGATTATCAACAGTATTGCAGATAGAATTGCGACACAAGTATCGAAACTGCAACCGCAGGTTATAAGAAATTCCGCAAACGGAACAGTAATCAAGAATGACAGTCTTGCTCGTTTGCTGTCAACCCGACCTTGTAAAGAGCTGAATACTACAGATTGGCTTTATAAGATAGCCTATCAATCGGTTATAAGCGGTGACGGTTTTGCTATTATTTGCTATAACGATGATTTCTCGGAAATTGAGGCTATTCGTCCTGTAATCTGTACAAATTATCGCATTTTTGAAGATGAAGGTATATTATTTTTTCGGTTTATCTGGTCGTATGACAGCAAGGAATATACAGTTCCCTATGATTGCGTTATTCACTTGAAAGACCGTCCGGGTAAAAAACGATTCCTCGGAAGTGATCCTGATGATGATTTAGCTACATCGGTGGAAATGCTCGACACCACATATGACGGTATTAAGAACATTGTGAAAAATTCCGCTCATCTCAGAGGTTACTTGAAATTCAACAACTTCATTGATGAAGAAGATTTGAAAAACAAAATCAAAGAATGGAAAGAAGCTTATATGACCGCCGAGAATGAAGGTGGCATTGCAGGTCTTGGCTCGGAATTTGAATTCAAGGAATTAAATCAAACTCCAAAAAGTATTCCAACCACACAGCTTTCATTTTTCAAGACTAACATTTATGACTATTTCGGAGTATCTGAAAAAATCATTAGAGGCGAATATTCCGAAACTGAGTGGAATAACTTTTACGAATCGAAAATTGAACCTATAGCGATGAAGCTGTCACTTGAATTTACCTATAAGATATTCTCGGAGCGCGAAAGAGGGTTCGGAAATAAAATTGTTTTTGTTGCTAACAAATTACAGTATGCTACTACACAAACTAAGATGACCGTTATGCAAGCGTTGTTTGACCGTGGTTTTATTACTATCAATCAAGGTCTTGAGATGATGGATATGCCGAGCCTCGGCGAAGAAGGAGATATCAGAATGGTAAGCCTTAACTATGTTAAGACTGATGACCAGTCATTATATCAGACAGGAAAGGAGAACAATGATGCCCCAGATTAAAAATAACATTAACGAAATTTTTCACATTCGGAATGAAACTGAAACATCAGCGGATTTGTATTTTTACGGTGACATTGTGAGTGACCGTTGGAGCGCTTGGAGTGATGAGGACCAGTACCCGGAAGCCATTCAGCAGTTGCTCAAAGGTCAGGAAGGCAAAGACCTGAATATCTACATCAATTCAGGCGGTGGTGATGTTTTTGCCGGTATGGCAATCTATAACATCATTAAAAGACACACAGGCTTTAAAACCGTTTATGTTGACGGTCTTGCCGCATCGATTGCATCGGTTATTGCAATGGCAGGTGATAAATTGGTAATGCCAAAAAATGCGTTCCTGATGATACACAAGCCGTGGTCTTTTGTTATCGGTAATGCAAACGATATGTTGAAAGAAATTGAATTGCTTAATGCCATTGAGCAGAGCATTGTCAATATTTACGCAGAACATATTGCTGATAATGTTGACACCGAAACAATCGCAAAAATGGTTGATGCAGAAACTTGGCTCACTGGTGAACAGGCGGCTGAATATTTCAGCGTAGATGTTGCAGCGGAAAAACAGATTGCTGCTTGCACGAATGCTCGATTTAAAAATCAGCCCAAAAATCTTGTAGTCGTGACTACTGAAAGAGAGAAAAATCTTTCGGCAAAGTCATCAAAAATAAAATCGCTGTGTATCAGCGGAATTTTGAAGGGAGAATGATTAGTAATGACTATCAAAGAACTTAAAAACAGACTTAAAGAAATTGCTGTTGAAGCAAAGGCCGCTGAAACAAGCGGTGATGACGCAAAGCTCGACAAATTGATTGAAGAAGCAAACACAATCAATGATAAAATTGAGCGTGCACAGAAGCTTGCTGAAATCACCAAAAATGCTACAGCGGCAGAGGAAAGTGAAGGTGAACAGCAGGAATCTACACCTGAAAACCTCGCAGAAAAAAGGGGCAAAAAGCTCAAAAACGGCGAAACAGTAAGAATGAACAAGACGATTGTAACGCCAAAAGCGGCAATCAGTACAACAACAATTGCTATGCCACATCACACAGCGGAAGATGTCAGAGATACATTCAATGATGTTTCAAGCCTTATCGATGCGGTTAAGATTGTTCCTCTCGACGGTGGCGAAAGCTATCAGAGAGGTTTTGTAAAGTCATATGGTGAAGGCGACTACACAACAGAAGGTTCAGACGCGGCAACAGCAGAACCGACGTTCGATTATGTTGATATCAATAAAACCTACATTACTGCATATGCGGAAGAGCCTAACGCAATTCGCAAACTTGCCCCGGCGGCTTATGATGCCGTAATCAGCAATTCTACATCAAGAGCCGTAAGAAAGAAGCTCTCAAAGCAGATTCTTGTAGGCTCAGGTGAAACCGGTTCAATTGTCGGCATTTTCAATGCACCTGCAAAGGTAATTGATCCTACCACGGATATGGAGGTAACCGCAATCACAGGAACCACCCTTGACGACATCATTTACTCATACGGTGGCGAAGAAGATGTTGAAGGTTTTTGCGGTCTTATTCTCAACAAAGCCGACCTCAAGGCTTTTGCAAAGCTCCGTACAGATGACGGCAAGAAGGTTTACGATATTAAGAACAACGGTAATTCCGGTACAATTGACGGCGTTCCGTTCATCATCAACTCAGCTTGTAAAGCTGTTTCGGCAACCGGAACAACCAAGGGCGAGTATTGTATGGCGTATGGTCCGTTCTTTAACTATGAACTTGCTGTTTTTTCTGACATGGATGTGTCAATCTCAACTGAGTACAAATTTAAATCAGGACAGATTGCACACAAGGCTGAAATGTATGTGGGCGGTAATACGGCATCATACAACGGCTTTGTTCGTGTGAAGAAAGGCTGACGATTAAATGTCATCAACAGACGATTTATTGACAATGGCTAAACTCAGAGTTCGCAAAATTAGTTCGGATGCCCTCGATGAGGACATCCGACAGCACATTGACTTTGTTTTAGCCGACTTAGAACGCATAGGAGTGCATCCAAGCTGGCTCAAAAAACCTGACGCACTTATAAAAGAGGCGGTACTTGTTTACTGCAAGGCAAATTACGCAAAAACAGTTGATGATAAACTGACAAACAGTTATAACATCATCTTGTCGAAAATCAAAGGCAGACTGAAATATAGCAAAGTGAGGGCAAACGATGAATAGTGAATGCATTGTTACCTTGATTTCACTGAAATCGTGCGGAACGAACTATATCGGTGAACTTATTACCAAGGAAGTAAAAAGGCAGGTCTTCGCTGTTAAAAAGTCTGTGAATCAATCAGAATTTTTTCAGGCTGCAGCGGCAGGATTTAAACCCGACATTGTGCTTGACATAAGCGAGTTTGAGTACAACGGAGAAAACTTCTGCATTCTTGCAGGCCAGCGGTACAAAATTTACCGCACTTTTTCGGCGAAAGATACAGAACGAATGGAACTGTATTTAACGGCAGTAGTAGGTGAAGCAAATGTCACTCCCGAAAGCAGTTAAAATCACAAAAAATGGCGTTGAGATAATCAGTAATGTTGAACGCATACAGTACACACTCAAAGAGCTTGAGAGAGCCGCTCTGCGTGATGTTGGAAAGCTGGTATGTAAACGGACAAGGCAGAAAATAAAACGCAGGTCAGGTCGATTGGCGAAAAATACACAGTATTGGGTGCGTAGTAAGCAAGAAGTACCCGATTTACAAGTAGGCTTTAAACTGGGCGGATTCTATGGACTGTACCAAGAGATTGGCACGAATAAATACCCAAAAATCGGAGCATTGAGCGACGCTGCCGAAAGCAACATCAAAGACATTATAAAGATTGAACAGCAATACCTCAGTGCCGTAGGCACAGAAGAGGCAGAACGCAAACTGAACGAGGGGGAATACAGCGGTGAATAATATCAAGAAATTTTTGAAAGACTTATTCGCTGAGTATGCACCCTCTTATTTTTTACAGGCAGAAAGCGGATTTCCTCGCCTTGTATATGAGGTTAAACAGCTCTACACGGATGAGCCGTATGACAAGTTTGTTGTGACCGTTAATGTTTATGATAGGCAGACTACGGCGGACATTGATGATGTTGTGGACAAAATCTACGACAACATAGCAAAGGCTACATACTTGGTTGATGATATTTTTTACAAATTCTACAACAATTTTGACCGGCAGTATATTGCCGAATCGGACAAATCAATAAAGAGAGTGATGTTCACTCTCGAAATGAGGAAATACAACAGAAAGGATGATTGAAATGGCAACAGTTAAGCCACGAAAGATTAAACCGTACAGCGGTTACAGCAATAAGACGGCTGACCGTATGTTGCTTGACGCAGGTGCGTTTTTTGTCAGCTACGATCCGGCTACTGACACATACGCAAGCGCCAAAAAGGCAGGCAAATGTCTTGGTGTAACAATCAAAGGCGGTGAATTTTCAGCTAAGCCGACACTCAGACGACTTGAATTTGACGGTGTAAAGACAAGAACTAAGGGCGACACAGTAGTTGACGGTTGGGAGGTTTATCTGAAAGCGACACTTGCCGAAATGACTACTCAGAACTTCATTTACGGTCTTGGAATTGCCGACAAAGGCACAGACGAAAAGGTCGCAGGCTACGATGTAATCACAGGTAGAGATGTTATTCTTGACAGTGACTACATTCAGAATATCACTTGGGTAGGCTGTCTCCTCGGAGAGGATAAGCCGTGCATTATTCAGGTGTTCAACGGCTTTAACGAAAACGGTCTCACGCTTGCAATCGCTGACAAAGACAACGGTAAGGTAGAAGCTCAGTTCTATGGTAACCTTTCACCCGAGGTTTATGATTCAGAGGACGAAATCAAACCACCGTTTAAGATTTTCAGACCGACAGAAAAAACGGAAACAGCGGAAGCAACGGAGGCATAATTATGAGAAAATTAAGCATTAAAGACGCATTTACTCTTGCTCGCATCATTAAGTCGGCAGACATCAAAGAGGAAATTGCAGACTTTGCAAACCGCATTGCCGTCAAAAAGCACGGCAAAGATGAAACGGTCAGCACCGAAGCGGTTGGTCTTGAATTTGTGATCACTCTGTTAACTTCTTTGTCAAACAAAGAAACAGAACAGGAATTCTATTCATTGCTTGCCGATGTCAGAGGCGACATTACTGCTGATGATGTAAGTAAATTAAGTATCCCCGAAGTCCTTGACAATGTAAAGGCAATCATCAGGGAGAATGACGTCAAGAGTTTTTTTACCTCGCTCTCAGCCTTGAAGTAAGAACATATGGAATGCTCATGCAGTATTGTTGCGGTAATACTGCCGTACTGCATGAGCTGTCTTTTTCTGAGGCTGTCGAGATTATCAAAAATGCTATAAATGACCGTAATGACGAATTGCTTTATAAAGCCTATATTTTGACTGTTATAGGAAATTTCACAGGCTTGTCGTACATGGATTTTGTAAACAAAGTAACAGGCTCGACACGGTCTGAAAGCATTGCTGATACGGTCAATACGGAAGAAATTGAAAAAAAGGTTGAAAACTATCTTGATAATTATAAATGGGAGGAGGTGTAGCTAATGGCTGTTGAAATATTTAAGTTATTCGGATCTATTTTCGTTAATAATGATGAAGCAAACAAATCCATTGCAGAGACCGAGAAAAAAAGTAAGGGCGTTGCTTCAACCCTTGGTAACGGAATAAAAACAGCCGCTAAATGGGGAACTGCTCTTGTGGGTGGAGCGGCGGCAGGCGTAGGAGCATTGTCCTCTGTCGCAGAGAGCACCCGAGAATACCGAACAGAAATGGGAAAACTTGACACAGCTTTCACCACAAACAAATTTTCGGCGGCAGACGCAAAGCAAACATATTCCGACCTCTATGCCGTAGTAGGCGACAGCGGACAGGCAACTGAGGCGGCTAATCATTTATCATTGCTTTGTAATTCCACCAAAGACTTGCAATCTTGGACGGAAATTTGCACAGGTGTTTACGGTCAGTTCGGCGATTCGCTCCCGATTGAAGGCTTGACCGAGGCGGCAAACGAAACAGCAAAAGTCGGGACTGTAACAGGTTCGCTTGCCGATGCGCTTAACTGGATGGGCGTGTCAGAAGATGAGTTCAACGAAAAACTTGCAAAATGCTCATCAGAACAAGAAAGACAGCAGTTAATTACATCCACCCTCACAAGTTTGTATTCAGATGCCTCTGCTCAGTACAAGAAAACAAACGGTGATGTAATGGAATCCAACAGGGCTCATCAGCAGTTGTCGGATACAATGGCACAAATTGGTGCTGTTGCTGAACCCGTGCTTAATTCGCTTATTGGCTTAGGCGGTAAGCTGCTTGAGCAGTTATCACCGATTATTGAAGGTGTGGCTGATAGCCTCGCACCTGCACTCATTAACATCTGCGAAGAGGTTGCCCCGATAATCGTGTCAATGCTTGAACAGATTATGCCGTTGATTGAGGAATTGCTGCCGTTTATAGCTCAGCTTATGGAGCAGTTAGCCCCTATCATCGTACAGATTGTGGAGCAATTATTTCCGCCTTTACTGCAGATTATACAGAACTTGTTACCGTATTTCATGCAGATAATTCAGGCTATAATGCCGTTATTAAGTACGCTTGTAGAACTCTTAATGCCCGTTATCGAGGTGTTCGTTCAGCTTGCCGGCGTATTGCTCAATGGATTGTTGGTGGCACTTACTCCGATTATAGAGGATTTAGCTACATTTTTGAATGATTTGCTTACACCTCTTATCCCGATTATCAGTGAGTTGTGCGATACAATTGTCGGCATTCTACAGCCTGTCTTTGAACAGCTATCACCTGTCATCTCACTGGTTTTTGACGCTCTTCGTCCGGTTCTTGACCTACTCGGTGAAATGCTTGAAACACTTATTCCTGCACTTGTTCCGGTGATTGAATGGTTGGCGCAAATCTTTTCGGAGGTTTTAGGCGGTGCAATTAAAGGAGTCAAAAAAATTCTTGAACCGCTTTCGGGGATTTTTAATGGAATTGTAGATTTCATAAAAGGTGTGTTCTCAGGCAATTGGGAACAAGCGTGGAACGGTGTTGTTAACATTTTCAAGAATGTTTTTAACCTTTTACCTACATTCGTTGAGAATGTAATCAACGGCATTATTTGGATTATTAACAAGCTCTTGGAAGGCGTAAACTGGGCAACATCAATGATTGGCTGGGAAATAGATCCGATTCCGGAAGTAACCTTACCTCGTTTCCGTGCCGGTATTGATTATGTTCCACACGATAAGTTCGCCGCATATCTTGATGCCGGCGAGGCAGTTCTCACAGCTCAAGAGGCCGAGGAATACCGTCAGTCAAAGCGAGAAGGCAGAGGCTCAGTATTTGAAAATGATTCAACTAACATCGTCAACAACATCAGTATTAATATCCCCTCGGTCGCTATTAACAATGACATGGATATTGACAGCTTTGTTGATGAGATGAGCAATCGGTTAGCTGATGAGGTTACAAGGAGGCAGAAAGCATATGCATAACTTTTATTTCGGTGATAAATGGCTATCGTATTTCGGCGGTCGTATCGCACAAGCACCGCAACACGAAATCCCCGTTAGAGATGTTTCGGCGGTCGAAATCCCGTACAGGGACGGTGATATACTTATTGATAACGGGCGGTGGCAGAATATTGAATTTGAGCGTGAAATTTGTTTTTTACCGTATTTATCTGAATTGTCAGCTAAACATCTTGCGAGGGCTGTTATCGAATGGCTGACTTTAAATCAGGGCTATCAAAAGTATAAAGATACTTATAACCCCAGATATTTCACCGAGGCTTACATATCAAATGTTGACTATATTGTCCGCGAACTGCCGTCATTGCTTTCTACAAGAATTAAATTCAATCGAAAGCCGTGGTGGCATTCGGAACTTGGACAGCGAACTATTGATTTTGAACTTAATAAATCGGTCGTTTTGCATAACTCCGAAAGGTACGAATCTTTGCCAACAATTCGCATAACTAATACAAACTCGTCAGTAAGAAAAGTGGCAGTAGCAACAGTAAACATTAACGGCGATATATTCCATTTTAAATGTCCGAGCGGTTATGATCACTCTGTATTCGATGGCGAAACATTGCAATATATAGCTTACAAATCTGATGGTACAACTGATTTTGTTAATAGTGAAATTATGCCGCCTAAATTAAAAGCCGGAAACAATCAAATTATTGTAACATCCTACCTTAATGCAATCATGTCACTAAGACCAAATTGGAGGAGATTGTAGCGTGTATCCCTTGTTATACAAGTCGAAATCTAAGATAATTAAAACAAGTACATTTGAACTGCTGGGGCGAATGACTAATGTTGTCAGCGGTAAAGTCACAGAAGAGCGAAACGGCGATTATCTGCTCGAAATGGAACTATCAACAACAGACAGATGTGCTGATTTACTTGACACTCAATATTTTATCAAAGCAAAACCGAACCCAACTGATGAACCGCAGTATTTCGAGATTTATGATTTGCAGTACAAAGATAAAAAATCAATTACGGTTAAAGCGAAGCATATCAAGCACAATTTGTACAACAATTTTTTGGTCGAAACTTACAACCAAACTGGTGTTGAACACACTCCAAGTGAGTGGTGGTATTTGCTTTGCACAGGGCAGGCTGAAGGGCTTCAAACGCAAATGACCTTGTGGGAACATCATTTTAGTTTCACATCTGACATCACATCAAAAGCATCAATGACGCTTGGATTTTGCACGCCTTGTACTCTCGGTGATTTTATGGGCGGTGCAGACGGTTCTTTGGTCGATGTGTTTGGCGGAGAATATAAGTACCACAACTTTGATGTATCGCTGTTAAAAAGCCGTGGAACTGATACGGGCTATCATTTAATGTGGGGCAGTAACATTAGCAGCCTTGTGCAAACGCTTAATTCGGACGATATATGCTCCCATGTTGTGGCATACGCAACATGTTATGATAGCTATAGCAAGAAAAATTATGTGCTTTGTTCAGAACCTCAGGAATTGCGTACGCACAGTTCAAAACTTACAAAAATTAAAGCTGTTGATGTGTCAGATGGCGGTTCTGTTGACATTAGTGACGATGCGGATTATTGGAGTTTTAATGCCAACACGGGAGAAAATAAGGACTTCTTAATTCAAGTGCTAAATATTCAAGCTCAAATATTAAGGGGGTCTTTGGTAAGTACAAACGGAGCGCCCACGCTTAACATTAAAGTTGATGCGCCTCCTGTCCTCGATGCAATGCTTAAACTACAGTTATGTGACAAGGTTTTTGTTGACACCGCAAATGATAGCATTAATGTAAAAATCATTAAAACGGACTATGATTTTATTGCGGAGCGTTGGAATAGCCTCGAACTCGGCGCGCCGAAATCAAAATTATCCGATTATATAGTAAAATAATGAGGTGAAATAATTGAATATCAACCATACCAAAATGACGCTTGAAATTAACAGTTGCAAAAACTACGAAATCTTAGAGGTCAGACAGGGCGACAAAGGCTCACGCATTATTGATTTTGCGTTTACCGTCAACGGTGAAATTGTTGACCTTGCCTCCACGATGTCGGCAAAAGTCAATGCTACGGTTGACGATGTAATCGTTGCGGAAGATGTTGCCGCTGTCGTTGACACCGAAAATAATGTAGTCACAGTTACGCTTACAGACACAATGCTTGCATTATCAGGCATCTGCAAAATGGACATTGTGCTTACAGAAGGCGACGAAATCATAACAGCCGAAACGGTTTGTTTGCGCGTAGGAAAAAGCGTAATCAATGATGACAGTAAAGCCTTCCCGGGTGCAAGCTCTATTGTGGAAATCACAAAAGAAGTAGAAAATGCAAGAGGCAGTCAGAGTTCGCTCGGAGCAAGGCTTGATACGGTTGACACAAATCTTACGAATAAAGCAAACAAAAGCGACATTGATTCGATTAACTCGCGTTTGCAGAGCACTGAGACAACGCTGAAAAATAAAGCTAACACAACCGATGTGAGCAACGGCCTTGCAAAAAAAGCAAATAAAGCAACCACTCTTGACGGTTACGGTATTACGGACGCAATTAAAAATGCGGCTGGCACGGTCAGAGTTGTCAACTTGGCATATGATGTCAAAAGTAAATTTGATGAAAAAGTAAACAGTAGTGAATTATTTGATGTTACTAAGAGTATA